>Ga0255274_1000049_pt1 | contig 17804 bp, 29 predicted proteins | sample AtltaT_4_FD_183673 | JGI IMG/M metagenome (GOLD analysis project Ga0255274, IMG submission 183673) | Metatranscriptome of freshwater microbial communities from Altamaha River, Georgia, United States - Atl_Colum_RepB_8h (Metagenome... | ecosystem: Environmental > Aquatic > Freshwater > River... | reverse complement strand
TTCACACTCACGCTATCTATACCCAACCGTAGGCCCAGCCAGCATACCCATCAGCCGACCTGATCTATCCAAACCGTAACCATAAAAAAGGATCATCGGCCCTACACCAATCCACTGGGTTCTGGGGCTTGACACAACCTGTCCACTGTGGTATTGTAGGTTCATCGGTGGGGGAGGCGAGAGCTGGGCCCCTGCGGCACCTTGGCAATAGAATAACTAGGCTCGTCACAAGACGGAACCAGCGGCGCGAGCGATCCCGCGAAGTGTAGATAGCGTGCGTAAGTACGCAATATGGTTGCAACCCAACCAGACACTACGAGCCCGTATTTTTTATTGCCGAACCCCAGGCAGTGCTTACTCATAGCACGAATAGATCATGGTACAACGCAGAGCCACATGCGTTTAATAAATTAGATCATGGCCTTACTGCTGCAGTTGCTGAGGTGAAAGCGATACTCAGTGCGGCTCTACTCTACACAAGGATGTAACATGAGCCTTATTGCTTCATTGCAAGGTGATGGTACGTGGTACGTAACGACCGCTGATGGTTACTGCATCAGGCGTCATGCCACCTACAGGGAGGTGATGAACATGCCCAACGTTACCATCATCGACGAATCCACTAACGTAGACGAAGACATGAGTCAACTCACCAATCTTGAGTATGAGGTCAACGAGATGCTGTATGATGTCACCGGTTATAGCTTCATCAAGGAGTTCGACGGTGAGCGTTATTACTTCACGATGATCAACCAAGACGGTAACAAGGATGTGTTCCCGTTCTATGACTTCGATGAACTGCTCAACTACATCGAGAACAACGACGAGGTTGCACGGGAACTAAAGACTCTGCTTACTGTTGACAAGGTGTTCTCCGTTGCCTAGTTCTGATCAACCTGTACACTAACGGAGGAGTATGAATACATATCAACTGTTCATGGGTCGCAACGTACCTGGAGGTGGGTATGTTGATGACTTCAAGTTCAACAAGTTCCTTCACATCGTAGACACGATCGTTGATGGATACACTGTACAGAATGTACAAGGAGTCTGGAAGGGTGAGCATGAGAATACCAAGCTCATGACCATCTGCACTGATGATGTTGAGGCTGTGTATGAGATCGCTCGTACATACAAGAACGCTTTCAATCAAGATAGCGTAGCTGTTCAAGTCCTTCCCACTACTATGGAGTTTGTCTGATTATGGCTGACGTTGTTCTGTCTACTGTCAAGGTTGATGTCTATCCTGATGAGTTCAAGCCCATCATGAAGGCTATCAAGTATGCACTCATTTGTGATGATAAAGACTTGTTGTTTAACGACAAGGAGGCATCAGCACTTGAGGCATTCCTTGTTGACTTCTGTGACGTTGCATTGAATGAGGCTATCTAGTCTCCACTGATCCATTCACTCCACCACCAATCATGACTACCAAAACATTCACACTCACTGGCGACGCTCTTCTCTCCTTCGTCAACGAGAAAATGGAACTCGTTAATCGTGGTGAACTCACCAGGACTGACATGATCAAGGATGCAGGCTATGCCTATGACAATGGCAAGGCTATGTATGTTGACTTCTACACTGAACTCCTTCGTGCTAAGGGTGTTACACCTGTGACTGATACTGACAACACCAACGCTGCATACGATGACCTGTCCACTGACGAACAGGAGCTCTATGATGTAGTAGATGAGAAGCTCGGTAAGAAGTGGTTTCACGAAGATGTGATGACCTTCCTTGATGAGCTCGATGACATTGGTATCACCACTGCTGATCAGTTTGAGGAGTCCTTTGAGGGTGTGTATGACTCTGAGCGTGAGTTCGCTGAGTATTGGGTAACTGATGTTCTAGGTGCACAGATCCCTGAATGTGTCTACAACTGCATTGACTGGGATCAGGTTTGGGAGTGCGAGCTTCGCTATGACTTCAACGTGATTGAATTTGACTACAGCGTCTACGTGTTCCGTAACAACTAACTTACTGTGAAAGCTAACACTCGTGCCTTACTTGAGCGGTTCATTCGTGATGGTGTTGATCACGCACTAATTAACACTGATGTTGAGTTGTCCAATATGGACGCAACACAGATAGCCAATGAGATAGACAATCGCATCTGGCTCTACCTTGACGAATACTTCACCTTTGAGGATTGACTAATGGCTAAAGCTCTCACTGACGAACAACGCAAGATGCGTATCGAGCTTGTCGATATGGCAGCTCAAGGAATCCGTACCCAAGCTGGTAGTGGTTACTACACACCAGAGCAGGTTGAGTACCTCACTGATCAACTGGGACGTGTTGCCAAGTTCCTTCGTATCCGAGACTGATGAAACTGCACATCCCATCCTCCGAGGATATGGGCGTCAGCCTATATCTCTTCATCAGTACATACATCGTCCCTGCTGTTGTATTTATGTACACGGCAGGACGCATTACTGGTGAAGTTTATTTCACACTCATTTCTTACATCAAACGCACATGTACTACAACCCTGCTACTGAATCTGCTGTCCGCACCATTGAAGCTCTCGCTGAGGCCAATCGCAAGGTGATTCAGAAACTGAATCCTCCCAAGCCTCAAGCCATTGTTTGGTGCTCTACTCAAGGACGCTGGATTAACAACCCAGCTGCTGCCTGACCTATCCACAACCGTACATGAAAACATACGAGGTAACTCTTGAGTCTGGTGTCTGGTACATCCTTGCGCCCAACTCTGAAGCGGCTGCCTGGGCTGCTCTTGAGTTGTCCAAAGAGTCTTCGTCCAACCTCCTTAACGTACGACTTGAAGATGAGTGGTAAGAAAGACTATTTCCCGAACAACTGGAAGGAATACAAGGATGCTGACGACAGTGACTTCATCCCTCACACGTTTGAAGAGATCATGTCATGGAAAGTAGCAGGGTGGGAGCTGCCTAACTCTATCTGCTGCATCATCCGTGTCACTGACATTGAGACAAAGAAGGTCAAGGAACTCGTCTACCAAAAGCGTAGTGCAGCCAAAAGTATGGCTGAGAAGCTAATCAATACGCCTGGTATTGAGTTCACTGTCGTTGACCACGAATCCATCCACCACCTGACTCCCGTTAAATGAGCCCTACTACTTTCTCTCGTCGCCTGCAACAGCTGATCTCTCAAGTTGAGAATCATCCGCACCGTGAAGAAATCCTGAAGTTGGTCCACGAACAACTGCTTGAGGATGGTACAGTTGTACTGCCCGATGTCTTTAGTGCATGATCCTGCTTTACGTGCCTGATTGGTTGTACCTCGGATGGGCGAGCCACAGCTGCTGGTACGTGGGTGTTACAAGTTGTGACATATCTATCCACGCTGGTAGACTTGATCTAGAATTGGCTTGGTCACGCAAGAGATCCCATGGATCCACTGAGGCGACAGTTGACAGACCCATCACTCAAGGGGCTGGCCGAGGTCGTTGACCTATTGCGCCTGATGGACCGGGAAGTTCCCGCGCAAGTTGTTGCTACCTTCTTGTATGTAGCCATGCACGAAGGGTGTCATAAATCAGCACTTGAAGAGGACCTCAACATGACCAATGCCAGCGGTTCACGTAACACCGACTGGCTAACCGCCCAACACAGACTCAACAAACCTGGGTTGGATCTTATCATCAAGGAGGTTGATCCTACGAACAGACGACGCACCACCCTACGCCTTTCTAACAAAGGTAAGGCGTTGATCAATCGTTTCAAGGATGCACTCTATGGAGATTAAAACTTGGGGCCAGGCCCTTGAGTACACATTCAAGACACGTCACTCATGGAGACATGGAAACGGAGCAAAGACTGCTGCAATCAATGCTGGACATTTCACAAGGATTAGAGGACTTAGCTTCCCTGTTGGTAGAATTACCCAACCTATCATCAACGAGGTCAGCGTTGAGCTTGAAGACGAAGGTAAGTCAGACGCGACGATCAATCGAATCGTGTCTGCTGTCAGCACCGTACTCAACCACTGTGCCTTTGATGGACTAATTGCAACACCAGCAAAGTTCAGGCGCCGCAAGGAGCATGAAGGTCGCATCAACTTCTACACTAAGGAAGAGGTGACACGTCTATCCCACGCTGCTGTTGATCCTTTCATGCGTGAGGATGCGGCTGAGATCATCAAGGTTGCTGCCTACACAGGTATGAGGCAAGGTGAACTTCTCAAGCTCAAGGCTAAGGATGTTGACCTAGGTCTCAATGTCATTCATGTGGGCGGCAGGCCTGATGTACAGACCAAAGCAGGTAACTACAGATCCATACCCATTCACACTCACATCGCATCGCTATTGGAACGTCGCATCGACAATGTTGGTAGTAACGTCCGCGTCTTTGGTGATGAGTGGAGTGACAAGGACCAGCTGTTGCGTGTCTTTAAGAAGGTCAACAAGTACATCGGCAAGGACGAGACCTATGTATTCCACACACTGAGGCACAGCTTTGGTACGTGGTGTGCAGAGGCTGGTGTACCAATTAGAACCATTATGGATCTCATGGGACACAAGCGCATCGAAACCACGCTCCGCTACGCCAAGACCACAGACAAGGCCCGCACCGAGGCTCTGAACCTCATCTAGGCGCATCTAGCGGGTCGTCTGCTACGCTCTTTGAGCAGCCGGCGGTCTGGGCTCTCAACGAGTCCAATCGCTGGAATCCCCCTGCGGATGTGGCGGAATTGGTAGACGCGCTAGTTTCAGGTTCTCGTCCTTAAGCTGATACACCCATGAATAGGTTAGGTACAAACGCCTGACCTTTCTTTCTGTGACTCCTGTCCACTTACGGACAGGTCTATTCACCGGATCTAGCGAGGAGTCTTATTGGCAACACCAGCACAAATTGATGAGCAAGTTCAACTCGAAAGAGACCAAATCCGACAAGGATTGAGGCGTCTCCGAGAGAATACAAGGAAGATGGAGGAGCAAAGCTATGCCTCTGCCACAGTTTATGGGGCGGCTTCTATTGATGCCCTCCTGCCTAAGCTGGTTGAGCGGATCGAAGAAACAAACCACAGGATCCATCAAAGACAGAACGGAGTAGCGTTCAAGGAGATAGCCAAGTACCTAGCTAGTGTAGAGCCACTGGCAGCTGCTGCTATCGCTTTGAAGATCACCTTTGACAAGGTGTTCTCCGTCAAGAGGGGTAGTGATCAGATCCAAACCGTATGCGATGCCATCGGCTCAGCCGTTGAAGCCGAATGTCAGATGCGTCACTACGAGAGGTGTGCTCCTGGGCTTCTCAATACCCTGAAAAAGAACTACTTCCACAGGTCGATTGGTACTCACCAGAAGCTAGTTGTCATCCGTACACTGATGAATAGGTACGACGTTGACAAGTGGAGTTCTTGGAACAATGTGACTCGCATCAAGCTTGGGGGCTGGCTGCTGGACTGCATCATGCAGACAAGTGGTTGGTTCACAAGGGAGATGCGACGAGAGGGTAAGCAAACACAGACGTACGTGATTCCAACGCCTGAGTTCCTCAAGATCAGGGACAAGGTGATGAGCGATGCCGAGTTGTTCGCTCCCCTCGCTTGGCCAATGTTGATCGAGCCAAACGATTGGACACACGACCGTCCTGGTGGATACATCCTCAACGAGGTGATGCGAGGCCACGACATGGTTCGTCGCGGCAACCACCACCTAATACAGGGGGAAACACCAACCCAATTCCTTAACAAGATCCAGAAGGTTGCATACCGTCTGAATCCGTTTGTGGTTGACGTTGCTGAGCAGCTGATGAGGCTTGAGCGGTGCGTCGGGAAGTTTCAACCTATTGTCCATCACCCACTACCAGCTAAACCTGCTGACATCGACACCAACTACGACAGTCGTAAGGACTACCGGAGACGAGCAGCAGCGGTGTTGAACATCCAAGCCCAGGAGCCAAAGAAGTCATGCAGAACACGTATGACCATGGAGGCAGTGAAGCGATTCAAGGACCGTAATCGCTTCTTCATCCCATGGAGCTTTGACTACCGGGGAAGGGCTTACCCAATTCCTGCATTCCTCACACCACAGGACACCGACTTTGGTAAGTCACTGTTGAGGTTTGCTGATGAGTCGTACATGACTGATGAGGCTGAGCAATGGCTCTCTTTCCATGTTGCTACTTGTTACGGCCTGGACAAGGCAACCATGCAGGAGCGACTGGAGTGGGTTGCCAATAACGTCACACTCATCACGCGTATAGCCACAGATCCAATCGAAGCTCTACCTGAATGGGAAGCAGCGGAGGAGCCGTGGCAATTCCTTGCGGCTTGTGAAGAGTACTACCATTGCGTGATCGCAGCGGATAGACACTTCACAGGACTTCCTATAGCTGTTGATGCCACATGCAGTGGTCTACAAATTCTGGCAGGATTAGCTAGGGACCTGTCAACAGCCCGTTTGGTCAACGTTCTGCCTGGTGACAAGCCACAGGATGCCTACAAGGTGGTCGCTGAAATCGCTAGAGACTCAGTTCCTGAACGCCTCAGAGAGCATCTAGATCGCAAAGTGACTAAACGATGCGTCATGACAATTCCCTATAACGCAAAGCCGTATTCCAATCGTGGATACATACGGGAAGCGTTTGCGGAAAAGGGCATTGAATTGGACAAGGAAGAACTGACTCAAGTAGTCAGTGCAATTAGGGACGCAATGCAGGTTGTTGTTCCAGGTCCTATGGCTGTGATGAAGTGGATCGAATCAGAGGTGGCTGCCGCTATTAAACGTGGTGCCACACATCTTGAGTGGACCACACCATCAGGTTTTGTAGTCCACCAGAAACTCAACAAGAAGCAAGTCAAGCAGCTGGATCTCCAACTACTTGGACGGTGCAGGGTGAACGTTGCTGTTGGCGATAAGGATGAGGTTGATCTCAACCACCACAAGAATGCCACAGCTCCCAACCTAATCCACAGCTTGGATGCTTCTCTACTTCATCTAACAGCGTTGAGGTTTGATGCACCAATTGCATTGATCCATGACTCTGTGCTCTGCAGGGCTACCGACATGTCAATCCTGTCCACATTGGTACGGGAGACATACATGCACCTGTTTGCAGAGCATGACTACCTCAAAGACTTTGCTGCACAAATCAAGGCTGAGTCTGAGCCTCCGATCATTGGTGATCTGGAACCAGAGACCGTGATCGAATCCACCTACTTTTTCTGTTAATGGCACAAGCAATTCATGTTACCCAGAACCCAGTTGTTCTGGAAGGCTATCAAGCAGTCCTCAAGCCGTCTAAGTTTGGCTACTCGCTGAGTGCACTCATCGACCAATCATTGGTTGATGTGCTTGAGGATGATCGAGCCGAAACCCTTAAGTGGGCAGAATCGAAACTGAAGAATCCCAAGCGATCTACGCTCAAACCAGAACCATGGGAGGAAGTCAGTGATGGTAAGTATAAAGTCAAGTTCAGTTGGAATGAAGACACGCGTCCGCCCGTGGTGGATTCAGAGGGAACTCCTATTACGGACAACTCCACTCCCCTTTATAGCGGATCAACAGTTAAGCTGGCCTTTAAGCAGAAGCCTTACATCCTCAAGGATGGGGTCACTTACGGAACCAGCCTCAAGCTCGTTGGGATCCAAGTCATCACTGTTAGTTCTGCGGCTGGCATTGATCGTGGGAGTCTGGACGAAACGGAGGTTGCCGCACTTTTCGGCCAAACAAAAGGCTTCAAAGCTGGTGAACCTAGTGTCAGCGCTGCTGATGAAACCGTTGTAGAAGACGATGACTTCTGATGGCATATCGCTCAGGTCTGGAGAGGCAGGTAGCTGATCTGCTCTCCAACTTGGGGGTGTCGTATGAGTACGAGTCTACAAAAGTTTCATACATCCTGCAGTGTAACTACACTCCAGACTTCCTTCTTCCAAATGGTGTGTTCCTAGAAACCAAGGGGCACCTTACGGAGGAAGATCGTAGGAAGATGAAGGCTGTCAAGGCAGCTAATCCTGACCTTGACATCCGTTTTGTATTCCAGTCCCCCTATAACAAGATCTACAAAGGATCAAAGACCACCTATGCCAAGTGGGCCGAGAAACACGGTTTCCCTTGGTGTTCGTTTCAATCCATTCCAATAACTTGGTTGACCTAATGACTTACGGCACTCCTGAGTTCTACAAGGAAGGGTTTGCTGACTATCTTGCTGACGTAGATGCAGAACAACCCGCAACCGTAGAGAACCTTGTTGAAGGGTTCTTGATGGCAGTAGGTGAGTGGATCGACTACCACCATAAACAAGCTGATGCTTACTCCAACATCCGAGAGCGAGTTCGTCAGGCACTTACCGTGTGAGAACTGCGGGTCGTCTGATGCAAACTCCATGTACTCAGACGGCCACACTTTTTGCTTCTCATGCAACACATACACACCGGCAGACGGTGACGTTCACACTCATGTAATGTCTAACAATGTCAGACTCCAAGGATCAGCCGAACGGCTGCAAAAACGAGGACTGTCGGAAAAGACGTGTCAGTTCTACCGAATCCACAAAGACGGAGACGTTCTACGGTTCCATTATTTTGATGATGCTGGGGTACTTCGTGGTTGCAAAGTAAAGACAAAGAATAAGATCTTCAGCTACGAAGGAGGCACAAGTGGAACACTCTTTGGGCAGCATTTGTTTCCCTCCACTGGAAAACGAGTCGTCATCACTGAGGGGGAACTCGATGCAGCTTCGTGTTACGAGGTTATGTCGGGGTGGCCGATGGTTTCTCTACCTAGCGGTGCCGCTGCGGCAAAGAAGTCGATTCAACGGTCTCTCCAATGGCTGCAGGGTTATGCGGAGATTGTCCTGTTCTTCGACAATGACGAGGCAGGCCGTACGGCAGCGGAAGAAGCGGCAAGCGTCCTACCACCTGGCAAGTGCAAGATCGCCCGTATGGAGGCGTACAAGGATGCCTCAGACGCCCTTCAGGTTAATGACGCTGACGCAATTCGTCGCGCTATATGGGATGCGAAACCATACCGTCCAGATGGAATCGTCGATGGCAAGTCCATTCTAGATCTAGTCACTACACCTTCACCACCTTCTGATCATGACTACCCATTCATCGGACTTCAGCAAAAGCTTCACGGTATCAGATACGGAGAACTTGTCACAATTACTGCAGGTTCTGGTATCGGAAAGTCCTCATTTTGCCGGGAGCTTGCGACTTCACTTCTACAAGACGGGGAACGGGTCGGTTACTTGGCTCTTGAAGAATCAAACCGACGTACTGCTCTCGGTTTGATGTCCGTTGCTGTTGGAAAGTCACTACACCTTGGAGAACATGACCGAGCTACCCTCACCGAAGCTTATTCTCACAGTCTTGCTAAGTGGAACCTGTTTCTTTTTGATGGCTTCGGCTCTTACGACCCCGACGTTATCTATAACCGAATTGAGTACCTTGCTTGCGGGCTAGATACTAAGGTCATTTTCCTTGACCACTTATCCATCCTACTGAGTGGTCTTGATGGGGACGAGCGGAGGATGATCGACACAACCATGACCAAGTTGCGCTCTCTTGTTGAGCGTACTGGTATTGCGTTGTTCCTTGTTTCACACCTAAGGAGAACATCTGGTGACCAGAACCATGAGGAGGGAGCACGAGTTACTCTTGGACAGCTTAGAGGAAGTGCAGCAATTGCACAACTATCTGACTCAGTTATTGCACTTGAACGCAATCAACAGGCCACAGGCTCTGGAGCTAATACGACTGTCCGAGTGCTCAAGAATCGCTATAGCGGGGAGGTTGGCGTCGCTTGCCATCTGACCTACGACCTGTCCACTTGTAAATTCATAGAGACTGAAGCAGATGACGAGTTTGACCCAACAACGGACTTCTGAGGATGGCCGTATCTGGTTCCGTCAAATTAATGATGAAGATGGGTACCCAGTGTACATCCGATATGAGGAAGACCCTTACTACGACCTGATTGCGCCAAATCCCCCTACACCTGAAGCAGTACAACGTGCTCAATTCGTTGACAAGACCTATCGCTGGACTGGTAAATGACTGACCTCTCCCCCGCCGCGCAGGCGGTGTTGAAAACAGCCGGTATCCACCACGGTCTATTCAATGAAGAAATCGTGCAGCGTCGTCGCATGGTTGCCGCCGCCCTGCGTGCTGCTGTAGCCCATACGCAAGTGCATCATGGCAACGGCGTATGGGAGTGCGACGCGGACGAGCTTCTTACCATCGCCACCGAGCTGGAGAACCAATGACTAACCCCATCCCACTGAGCCCAGCCGCGCAGGCAGTGCGTGATGCCGTGCTGGCTACCTACGCAGACAACATCCCCAAAGATGACAACTTGTGGGCTTTGGAACGCGCATCGGTCGTCGCCGCCCTGCGTGCTGCTGCGGATTTGGTAGCTCCTGATGACTACAAGTGTTTCACTGGAAATTTGGAATGGGACGCCGGAATGGAAGCCCGCACCGACGACATTCGGGTGAACCTCCTAGCCATCGCCGCCGAGCTGGAGGGTAAATGAACCTAGTCTTCGACTTAGAAACAGACGGACTATATGATGATTGCACCACAATCCACTGCCTTGGTATCCACGATCTCGACACTAAACAGACGCTTGTCTTCAATGACACGGGCTCTGAACAACCTATCAGCCGTGGCCTCCAGATGCTGGAAGACGCGGATACCATTATTGGTCATAACATCATTGGTTACGACATTCCTGTTATACGCAAACTTCAACCCTGGTTTGATCCCAGTGGTGTGGTGCTGGATACTCTGGTGCTTTCTCGTTGCTATCACGCTGACATTCTGAAGACTGACCAGAAGCGTAAGTGGAAACACATGCCTCTCCAGCTATACGGTCGTCACTCCCTAGAAGCCTATGGTCACCGTCTTGGTGAGTACAAAGGCGACTTCGGTAAGACTGCAGATTGGAGGGATTGGAGCCAAGAGATGCAGGAGTACTGCCTGCAAGATGTACAAGTTACGGTCAAACTATGGGAACACTTCCAGCCATACCTGACTGGATCACGCTAGAGCACAGGGTTGCACAGATACTTACCGAGCAGGAGTTACATGGGTGGCACTTTGATGAGTCTGCTGCACGGGAACTTGAATCGTCTCTCCGACGAGAGTTGGAAGGGATTACTCAACTACTTCGCAACAGGTACCCTCTCATTGCAGACAGAGAGTTTACTCCTAAGCGAGTTAATCGAACCACTGGATACGTGGCGGGAGCGCCGCTCACAAAGCTAAAGGAGTTCAACCCAGGTAGTCGTGATCACATTGCGTGGATCATGAAGAATCACCACGGTTGGGTACCAGATAAAGAGACAGCCAGTGGCAAGACTGCCATTGACGAAGTTGTGCTCAAGGACATCGGGACTGAGGAAGCCCTGCAGTTCTATCGCTGCCTTGAGTTGACCAAACAGCTAGGTATGTTGTCGGAAGGCAAGAATGCCTGGCTAAAGCTTGTCAGGAATGACAGGATCCATCACAACTGTTCTGTCTCTACTAACACCCATCGGTGTGCACACAGAAACCCAAACCTTGCACAGGTACCAAGCGACCTTAGCTTTAGAAAGCTATTCCGCGCTAGCCCTGGCAATGTCATGGTTGGTGCTGACCTCGCAGGGATTGAACTGCGAATGCTTGCCCACTATCTGGCTCGATATGATGGAGGCAGGTACGGACATGTTCTTCTCAATGGCGACATTCACCAAGAGAATGCAGACAAGATAGGTATCAGCAGACGACTTGTTAAGACAGTAACCTACGCTTTTCTATATGGTGCAGGAGATCAAAAGATCGGCCTTAGCTACGACCAAAGCCTTTCCCCGAACAAGGCAAAGGAGAAAGGTGCGGAGATCCGCGCAGCTTATGTTGCTGCCATTGACGGCTTGGATAGTCTTCTTGCCGCTGTTCGTGCAGCGGGTGAGCGAGGCTATATCAAGTCGGTAGATGGAAGGAAGATCGCAGTAGATAGTCCCCACAAGGCTCTCAACTACCTGCTCCAGTCAGGGGCTGGTGTTGTAGCCAAACGGTGGATGGTTCTCTGCAATGACGGCCTGGTACTGCCTCACACTCATCAACTAGCATTTATACACGACGAATTGCAGTGGGAAACCGAACCTATCAATGCGGACGTGTTAAAAGAATGGCTAGAAGTTAACGCAGTTCGCGCTGGTGAATACTACAACCTCCGAATCCCTATTGCTGCCGAAGGGAAAATCGGATCCACCTGGGCAGATGTACACTAATGGCTACTAAATCAAAGACAGCACTCGGACGAGTGGAGTTCCAATCCAAATCAAAGTTCAAACACACCCATCAGGGTAACGGGACTCGTAGCCTCCCTAAAGGTACGAAGAAACTGAGTCGAGGTCAAGGTAAGTGACCTATCACGGAGACAAACCAGAGGAAGCCTTTGTGGAATGGTTCCATTCTGACTACGGTAGGTTTTCCCTAAAATCCGAGGCTTTCTTCACCGACTGCCTAGTTGGAGACGAAAAGACCCGACAAGACATCCTACACAAATGGGTGGTTGCTGCGTTTATGGCGGGGTATCAGGAGGGCAGTAAGTGAGTCTGCTCATTGATGCAGATTATATTGTCTACAAAAGCTGTGCTGCAAACGAAACAGAAGTAGACTACGGTGAAGATGTAATTGTGGTGACCTCCAACTTCAGTGAAGTCATGGAGTCAATCAACCGAGAACTGAGCAGGATTGAAAGTGACCTTGGGTGTTTTGACGACAGTATTTTGTACTTCTCTAGTCCTGATAACTTTCGTAAAAGCATCTATCCAGAGTATAAAGGACATAGAAACCGCAAGAAGCCGTGCGGCTACCGAAGGGCGATCAATGCGCTCAAGGTTACGCACAAGGTAGTTGTCATGGATGGCATCGAAGCAGACGATGCGATTGGCATTAAGGCGACATCTGAGGAAGGTCATATCATCTGCAGCCCAGATAAAGACATGCGCCAGATCCCTGGCAGTCTCTATGACCTCACTCAAGATGTGGTGACCATCACCCCAGAAATGGGTAAGCGCTGGCACTTTGTCCAGACCATGGCTGGTGACCAAACAGATGGGTACTCAGGTATTCCCGGTATTGGTGTGAAAAGAGCGGAAGCGCTCCTTGATGCTAAAGGGGTTTCATGGGAGACAGTGGTTTCAGCGTTTCTTGAAAAGGGCCTAGATGAAGACAGTGCTCTGCTAAACGCACGCCTAGCAAAGATCCTACAAGTGACTGATTATGATTTCACCAATCAAAGGCCAAGACTTTGGTCTCCCAGCCCCGATTGTGGAGCTAACTCTGGAGCAGCAGTTTAAGCTGAAGCAGATAGAGAACGCTCTTAGACATCCAGAAACAAAACTTGAGGATGTCATCACTGTCTTCCTGGCACTACAGCATCAATGCTTTCTGCTGGGTAACTCAATGTCAAACCTAGTTAAGAAATGGCCCACTCCAACCTCACAGGCCCCAGTTACTACAAGCGAGGCTCCATTCAAGTTTGGGACTTCATCCGAGACCAAGGACTGAACTTCCACCTTGGCAACGCGATCAAGTATATCTGCCGAGCAGGGTTTAAGGATGACCGCATCGCTGATCTGAGAAAAGCTATCCACTACTTACAAAACGAACTTGAGAACGAAATCATTTCTAGCGGACCAAGCTCAGGAGTTTCGGAACGCCTATCGTATTGCAAACTCACAGACGGCAACTGCGAGGACTACACAGCGGACTTTGATCGTTGAGGAGTTCAAAGAGTTCCTAGAAGCTGAAAGTGAGTTACCGGACTTCAGAGATGAAGCTCTCAAGGAACTCGCAGATCTTGTTTACGTTTGCTACCAGTACGCAGCAAACATGAGTTGGGATCTTGATGAGGCATTGAATCGAGTCCACATCTCAAACATGTCAAAGCTTGGAGAAGATGGTAAGCCCATCTATCGGGCTGATGGCAAGGTCCTGAAGGGACCCAACTACCAACCACCGAATCTTAAAGACCTTGTATGACAAAGGAGAAGGAACTTATTGCACGCACGGGTCGTGTTCAATCATGGATTGATGACCCAAGCTCTCGACTGCCTGTGAGCTGCACAGTGTTTGTCGTAGAAGATACCATGGAGGGACCCAATGGAATTGAAGCCTCATGGCGGTTTGTTTCCCACGCTCTCCGCTACGGAGCTGGCGTGGCTGTCCATCTATCCAAACTCCGACCCAAAGGAGATGAGAATGGCAAGGGACTTGTGGCTAGCGGCCCAGTATCCTTTGCAAAGATCTATTCCACACTCAACGAGATCCTGAGGCGTGGGGGTGTCTACAAGAATGGTGCTGTGGTATGCCATCTTGATCTCAATCACCCTGATGTCCTTGACTTTATTTCTGCTAGTCGGTCTGAGCTACCTTGGGTAAAGCGTTGCGTCAACATTAACAACCATTGGTGGGAAACCGCTACCCAGGAAGTTAAAGATGCACTGCTTCAAGGGATCCGTCAAGGAGACATCTGGCTCAACAAAACCAAAGTAGACCGATATGGCAATCGAATCCGGGGAAACGTATGCTTGGAAGTCTACCTGCCCTCACGGGGAACCTGTCTACTTCAGCATGTCAACCTCGGCGGATGCGAACTTGATGACATTCAACGTGCGTTTGTCACCGGAATGTCAGAGCTGTGCGCCCTTCACAGCAAGACAGATGTTGGGAGTAGCGGGGAGTACCTACCTGCGGAGACAGATCGCCAAGTCGGTCTCGGATTGCTTGGACTCGCCAATCTTCTGAGGCGGTACGGAATCACCTATGAAGAGTTTGGCAACGCGTTGTACCAAGTTAATCACGGCGTTGTTCCGGTTGAGCAGTCTTCAGCTTATGTACTCGCCATTGAGCTTCAGAAGGGCGTAGAAGCCGCTGCTCAGGTCGCCCGGTACAACCGTATGGAACGTGCCTTTGCCATCGCTCCTACGGCCTCCTGTAGTTACCGCTACACTGACCTGGATGGTTACACAACTTGCCCTGAGATCGCGCCTCCCATTGCACGACAAGTAGACCGTGATAGTGGCACCTTTGGTGTCCAGTCCTACGACTACGGTCCTGTTGAAGTTGCATCGGAGGTTGGTTGGGACAACTACAAACGAGTTGCGGATGAGGTAGTCCGTCTACTCGACAAGACGGGACTTCTTCACGGTTATAGCTTCAATAGTTGGTCTGATGTGATCACCTATGACGAGGCGTTCATCGAAGAGTGGCTGAATAGTCCCCAAACTTCTTTGTACTACTCTCTCCAGGTAATGGGCGACACTCAAGACAAAACCTCTGCATACGCTGCATTGGACGAATCCGAGGTGGATGACTACCTTGACTCCATCTTGAATGACCCTGCCCCCTCTTGTAATTGCGGAGAGTAATGAACCCTTATCAGAAACTACTGAGCCGTAAACGTGCCTGGACACCTGTTCAAACAACTGCTGGAAAGCTTGCCGATGGCGCAGAAGAAACAATCTACCGAGCCCTTGCTATCAGGCATATGGAACTCCCCGTTGGTAGCTTCATTGAATCTGCGCTTTCTGAAGTTCCAGCTCTATCGGCAGACCTGCTCCGTTCTAACATCAAAGACGAAGAGAACCACGACTTGGCTCTCGGTTACATCGCCAATGCTATCGGCGTTGATCCTCAAGCTGAGGAAGAAGCCAAGCGAATTCGATCTGCGTGGGAAGCGCATCCTGATCACACGATCCTTAAAGCATTGGTTGCCGAGCGTGCGATTTTCTTCGTACTACTCCCGTTCTTTCGATTTAATGGTGACGCTGGTCTCCGAACAGTAAGCGCTGACATTAGCCGAGATGAGCAAGTACATGTGGCAACGAACTCTCTGGTATGTGCTGAGCTTGGTCTTAATTGGAGTCCTTCTCTCGATAAGCTCCGGCGTGCAACCATCAACTGGGTACTTCAGCCACTAGGTAAGAGTACCGAGTCAAAGTATCTGGACAAAAAATTTTGGCTGGATGCTAGTGACAACCTGATGTATCAGGGTAAGGCTCCAGAACTCTTTGAGACAAAGCGAGCACGAATGCCTGCATTCTTTGAACATGCTAATCCAAACCTCCCACAGTACGCTTGAGTTAGGCCTCACTGTGGAACGCCTCTTGTCTGAACTTGAGGAAAACTTTCCCCAATTCCTACCGCAACCAAACGACCCTACCAACACGATTATGTATAAGAGTGGTCAGCGGAGTGTAGTAGAGTGGGTTGCCCATCGTATCTCTAATGAGGAACTTTAACTATGTGCTTTGGTGGAGCTGCACGCGAAGCTAGGAAAGCTCGCCAACAAGCCGCTCGTGATGCAGCAGATCTGCGTAGGCAGATGGAGACTGACCGAGCTGCTATGCAACAAGAAATGGAACGTAATAGGGCAGAGGCAGGTCGCCTTGCTCCTCCCCCTGCTCCATATAGGACTAGAAATGCAGCTAATCCAGTAGCTGTGAGACGAAAGAAAGCAAACCGATCTGCTGGAGTTGGAACTGAGAGCCTACGTATCCCAATGAATATGGGAGGCGGAGCTAGTGGCGGTGGTGTGAATATCGGGTAGATAGATGAACGCACGAACTAGGTACGATCATTTGACTAGGCACCGTGCCCAGTTTCTTGATAGCGCAATTCAATGCTCTAGGCTTACACTCCCTTACCTCATTCAAAATGATGAGGGACGTACAAGTTGGAAAAGTCTTCCGACACCTTGGCAATCAGTTGGAGCGAAGTGTACGGTAACGTTGGCATCAAAGCTGATGTTGGCACTCCTACCTCCACAGACCACCTTCTTCAAGTTGCAGGTACGTGACGACAAGCTTGGTACTGAGCTACCTGCAGAAGTTAGGTCTGAACTTGACTTGAGCTTTGCTAAGCTTGAGCGTATGGTGATGGATTCGATTGCTGCATCTAGTGATCGAGTTACTGTTCACCAAGCCATCAAGCATCTGGTAGTTGGTGGTAACGCCCTTCTGTACATGGGCAAGGATGGGTTGAAGCACTACCCATTGAATCGCTATGTCGTAGAACGAGACGGTAATGGTAACGTCATTGAGATTGTAACCAAAGAGCTGATTAACAAACAACTTCTTCCAAGCAACTTCCTTGCTGAAGAACCAAAACCAAACTACCCAGGTGATGTTGGTGGCAACGGTACTCTGACCGACAGTGATGTAGAGGTCTACACACATGTACGCCTAGACAACAATCGTTGGGTTTGGCATCAGGAAGCATTCGACAAGAGGATCCCTAACACTGGCGGTAAGGCCCCTAAAGAAGCTAGCCCATTCATCGTGCTGAGGTTCAATACCGTTGACGGTGAAAACTATGGACGAGGGAGAGTGGAGGAGTTTGTTGGAGATCTCCGGTCTCTAGAAGCACTCTCACAAGCACTGGTTGAGGGTAGTGCAGCAGCTGCTAAAGTCATCTTCACTGTTAGCCCTAGCTCTACTACTAAACCACAAACCATCGCTCAAGCTGGTAATGGTGCCATCGTTCAAGGCAGGCCTGATGACATCGGTGTTATCCAGGTTGGTAAGACAGCTGACTTCCGAACTGCTGCTGAGATGGCAGCTACATTGGAACGTCGATTGGCTGAAGCATTCCTTGTTCTTACTGTACGTCAGAGTGAACGCACTACAGCCGAAGAGGTCCGCCTCACTCAGATGGAGCTGGAACAACAACTTGGTGGACTATTCTCCCTGTTGACTGTTGAGTTTCTTCTACCATATCTGAACCGTAAGTTGTTGGTACTCCAGCGTAGCGGTGAAATCCCACGCATTCCCAAAGATCTGGTCAAACCGACGATTGTTGCTGGTATCAATGCACTAGGCCGTG
>Ga0255274_1000047_pt1 | contig 18057 bp, 18 predicted proteins | sample AtltaT_4_FD_183673 | JGI IMG/M metagenome (GOLD analysis project Ga0255274, IMG submission 183673) | Metatranscriptome of freshwater microbial communities from Altamaha River, Georgia, United States - Atl_Colum_RepB_8h (Metagenome... | ecosystem: Environmental > Aquatic > Freshwater > River... | reverse complement strand
GAGGCATTGATTGCCGAATTTGCACAAGGCCAGGGCAGGCCCTTGACCCTGGTGTGGGCCAGTCACAACCTTGGGCAGGTCAAGCGCATGGCCAGCCGCGTCGTTTATTTGCAGGGTGGCCGTGTGCTGGCCGATCTGCCCGCTAAGGATTTTTTCGATGCCCAGGTGCTGGCGCGTGTCAGCCCCGAGGCCCATGCTTTTGTTCAGGGGGAAATCGCATGACATCACGCTTTCAAACCCTGCGCCGCCTCGTGTTGTGCACCTTGCTGGCGAGCCCGCTGGTCTGGGCGCAAAGCCCTTCGATCGTGGTGTCGTCCACCACGTCCACCGAGCAGTCGGGTCTGTTTGGCCATCTGCTGCCGGCATTCAAGAGGGCCACTGGCATCGATGTGAAAGTGGTGGCGCTGGGCACCGGCCAGGCGCTGGACGTGGCGCGACGGGGTGATGCCGATGTAGTGTTTGTGCACGACAAGGCGGCCGAGGAAAAATTCGTCGCCGAGGGCTTCGGCCTTCAGCGCCAGGAGGTCATGTACAACGACTTCGTGCTGATCGGACCGAAGGCCGACCCTGCGGGGACCCGTGGCAAGGACATCGTGGCGGCGCTGGGCAAACTGGCTGCCGCCAACACGCCTTTCGTTTCGCGCGGCGACAAGAGCGGCACCCATGCCGCCGAACTGCGCTTCTGGAAAATGGCCAACCTGGGCAACGCCAAGGGCAGCGGCTACCGTGAATGCGGCTGCGGCATGGGCCCGGCGCTGAACATCGCGGCCTCGCAAGGTGCCTATGTGCTGGCCGACCGTGGCACCTGGCTCAACTTCAGGAACCGCGCCGACTTGGCCATTTTGGTGGAAGGGGACCAGCGCCTGTTCAACCAGTACGGTGTGTTGGTGGTCAACCCGGCCAAACACCCGCAGGTCAAGCAGGCCGAGGCGCAGAAGTTTGTCGACTGGGTGACCTCGGCCGCAGGTCAGGCGTCGATTGCCGACTACAAGATTGGCGGCGAACAGCTGTTCTTTCCGAACGCCAGGCGGTGATCAGTGTTTGGGGGCGCCAAGCTTGCGGTACACCGTGGCCCGGCTGATGCCCAGGGCGCGCGCCGCCTCGGCCACATTGCCACGGGCCTTGAACACGGCCTGACGGATCAGCTCCGTTTCCACATCCCGCAGGGCCTTGCCACTGCTGCGGGGCGTGGCCTGCACTGAAGACTGCGACGCCCCTGTACGGTGCGCCTGGGTCTGCAGGCGCAGGCCTGACCACAGCGGCACCTCGTAAAAACCGTTTTCGCGCCGGGCTGCGTCGAAGAGGTTCTCCCAGGGCATGGCGAACACATCGCTGGCGTGGGTGCTGCCCTGGCTGTCCTCCAGCGACAGCATCTGGCGCGCGGTCGGGTTCGCTCCGGTGATGCGCCCATCCTGGTCCAGGGTCAGCAGTCCATCGCTGTCGTCGCCGGGCTGGTTGCCCGGCCAGTTCAGTCGCAGGGTCAAGGCATGCGGTGAGGCCAGCAGCCAGCTGTTTTCGATGCTGCGCGCCGAACGCCGCACCAGGTGCTTGAGGGCCGGGCGTTCGCTCACTTCCACGCCTGTGAGGTCCAGCATGCCGGCGCAGCGGCCGTCCGGTGCGAACACGGGGGCGCCGGCGCAGCTGTATACGCTGGTGTCGTCAAAAAAATGCTCCCCGCGGTGCAGCCAGACAGGTTGCAGTTCGCTCAGGGCAGCGCTGATGGCGGTGGTGCCCACGGCACGTTCGGACAGGTCCACCCCCACCCGGGCGATCACGTCGGCTCGGCGGTCGCCGCGGTCCACGGGGCCATGCACATCGATAACGATGCCCTCGGCGTTGGTGAGGATGGCAAAGTAGCCGATGTTGCCCATGGCACGAACGAGTTCAGCCAGCACAGGGCGGGCGGCCTGCACCAGCGGTCGGCTTTCCTCCTGCACGCGGCGCATCTGAGCTGCACTGACAGCGTCAAAACCGACGCGCTGTCCCGGCTCCAGCCCCCAAGCCTGGCAGCGCTGCCAGCCGCGTTGCAACCAGGGTGCCAGGGTGGGCACCACATGGCCGCTGCGCTCGTGCAGCAGGGTCTGACGGGCCTGGGCGATGGTGTGCAGTCGGTCGGAAGCGGACATGTGTATCAGCCTGAGAATTTGTGCGAAGTCTGGACCGGAAATTCGGGTATTCCCGGGGAGGGGCCAATGACCCTGCGGAGAACAATGGCTATGCATTGTCATTCATAGGTGCGGAAAAGCCTAGTCCGCGCCGACCCACAGGAGACCCTCATGCAAAAGGTGTTGCACATCAATCCGGACAAGTGCACCGGCTGTCAGCAGTGCGAAATGGCCTGTTCTTTCGAGAACTATGGCACCTACGCCACGGCCAAGTCGCGCATCAAGGTGTTTGACTTTCACCACACCGGCAAGAAAGTGCCCTACACCTGCACCCAGTGCGATGAAGCCTGGTGCCTGCATGCCTGCCCGGTCGAAGCCATAACGGTCGACAAGGTCACCGGCGCCAAGGTGGTCAACGAAGCCACCTGCGTGGGATGCAAGGTCTGCACCATCGCCTGCCCCTTCGGCACCATCAACTATGTGCAGGAAACCGGCAAGGTCCAGAAGTGCGACCTGTGCGGCGGCGACCCGGCCTGCGCCGACGCCTGCCCGACCGGCGCCATCACCTTCATCGACGCCAACTGGACCGGCCTCGACAAGATGAAGCAGTGGGCCGACAAGCTGGGCAACCAGCCTTCTGCGTCCTGATCGCTGCCTGATCTTCGCCACGAACTGCAATTCCAAGGAGACACGAACATGTCCTGGGCTGGAAAAATCCTCCGCGTCAACCTCACGGCTGGCACCGTCAAATCCGAACCGCTGAACATGGAGTGGGCCCGCGCCTACCTCGGCTCACGCGGTCTGGGCACCAAATACCTGGTCAGCGAAATCGACCCCAAAGTCGACCCGCTCTCGCCCGACAACAAGATCATCTGGGCCACCGGTCCACTGACCGGTACCATGGCCTCCACCGGTGGCCGCTACACCGTGATCACCAAGGGCCCGCTCACAGGCGCCATTGCCTGCTCCAACTCGGGCGGCTACTGGGGCGCCGAGCTCAAGATGGCCGGCTGGGACATGGTCATCTTCGAAGGCAAGTCGGCCAAGCCGGTCTACCTCTACATCTGCGACGACGTGGCCGAGCTGCGCGATGCCTCTCAGCTGTGGGGCAAGAGCGTCTGGCAGACCGAAGACCTGCTGAAAAAATCGCATCAGGACCCGCTGCTGCGCATCTCCAGCATCGGCAAGTCCGGTGAAAACGGCGTGCTCTATGCGGCCGTGGTCAACGACCTGCATCGCGCGGCCGGCCGCTCGGGCGTGGGCACTGTCATGGGCTCCAAGAATCTCAAGGCCATCGCGGTGCGCGGTACCAAGGGTGTCGGCAATGTGCGCGACCCCAAGGCCTTCATGGCCGCGGCCAAGGCCGCCAAGAAGGTGCTGGCCGACAACGCCGTGACCGGCCAGGGTCTGCCAACCTATGGCACCCAGGTGCTGATGAACGTGATCAATGAAATCGGCGCGCTGCCCACTCGCAACCACCGCGACGTGCAGTTCGAAGGTGCGAAGGACATCTCGGCCGAAGCCATGGCCACCCCGCGCAAGACCGATGGCAAGAAGCACTTGGTGACCAACCAGGCCTGCTTCGGCTGCACCATCGCCTGTGGCCGCATCAGCAAGATGGACGAGACCCACTTCTCGGTGCAGAACAAGCCCGAATACTGGGGGGCATCGGGCGGCCTCGAGTACGAAGCTGCCTGGGCGCTGGGCGCGGCCAATGGCGTCAACGATCTGGAGGCCCTGCAATACGCCAACCTGATCTGCAACGAAGAAGGCATGGACCCGATCAGCTTTGGCGCCACCATCGGCGCGGTGATGGAGCTGTACGAAATGGGTGTGCTCACCAAGGAGCAGATCGGCACCGAGGCACCCTTTGGCTCGGCCAAGGCCCTGTGCGAGCTGGCCGACATGACGGCCAAAGGCATTGGTTTCGGCAAGGAGATTGGCCTGGGCTCCAAGCGCCTGACCGCCAAGTACGGCCACCCCGACCTGTCCATGAGCGTCAAGGGCCAGGAATTTCCGGCCTACGACGGCCGTGTGGTGCAGGGCATCGGCCTGGCCTATGCCACCTCCAACCGCGGCGCCTGCCACCTGCGTGGCTACACCATCGCCTCTGAAGTGCTGGGCATCCCGGTCAAGACCGAGCCCACCGAATCCAATGGCAAGCCCGAGCTGGTCAAAGCCTTTCAGGACGCGACTGCGGCTTTTGATTCTGCCGGCATCTGCATCTTCACCAGCTTTGCCTGGACACTGGCCGACGTGGCACCGCAGGTGCAGGCCGCCTGTGGCGAGGAGTTCACCATGGAACACCTCAACCACATCGGCGAGCGCATCTGGAACATGGAGCGCGAGTTCAACAACGCCGCTGGCTTCACCAAGGCCGATGACACGCTGCCCAAACGCCTGCTGACCGAAGCGGCCAAGACCGGCCCGGGCAAGGGTGTGGTCAGCAAGCTGCCCGAGATGCTGCCCAAGTACTACGAGGTGAGGGGCTGGGACAGCGAGGGTCGACCCACCGCCCAGACCAAGCAGCGCCTGGGTCTTTGATCAGGCCGGGGCGAACGCCTGATTCGCCATGATCTGCAGCGGCCCTCGGGCCGCTGCGTGTTTGTCGGAGTCCATCCATGAGTAACCACGTCATCCTCGGCGCCGGCCCGGCCGGCATCATTGCCGCCGAAACCCTGCGCAAGCATTGCCCACAAGACCGCATCACGGTGGTGGGAGACGAGCCGGAGGCGCCTTATTCGCGCATGGCCATTCCTTACCTGCTGATTGGCAACATTGAGGAAAAGGGCACCTGGCTGCGCAAAGGGGCCAGCCACTTTGCGGATTTGCGGATCGACATCATGCAGGCGCGTGCCACGAAGGTGGATGTCCAGGCTCGGCAGGTGGTGCTTGACAACGGGCAGACGCTGGCGTTCGACAAGCTCTTGATCTCAACCGGTTCGCATCCGGTGCGTCCACCGATTCCCGGACTGGATCTGCCCGGTGTGCACACCTGCTGGACGCTGGACGACGCCCGCAAGATTGCAGCACTCGCCCAACCGGGCGCCAGGGTGTTGCAGATGGGGGCTGGCTTCATCGGCTGCATCATCATGGAAGCCCTCAAGCAACGTGGTGTCGAACTGTCTGTCGTCGAAATGGGTGACCGCATGGTGCCACGCATGATGGGCCCGATGGCCGGCGGCATGATCCGCGACTGGTGCGAGACCCAAGGCGTCAAGGTCTTCACTTCGACCAAGGTCGAAGCGATCGAAAAGGCCGACGCTGGTGGCTTGCGCGTGCGCCTGTCGGGCGGGCAGGCGGTTGAGGCCGATCTGGTCATCAGCGCCACCGGTGTGCGTCCAGCCATCGGCTTTTTGCAGGACAGCGGCATCACCTGCCTGCAGGGCGTGCTGACCGACGAACACATGCAGACCAATGTGTCCGGCATCTACGCCGCGGGCGATTGTGCCGAGGCTTTTGACAAGGTCAGTGGCCAGACCATTGTCAGCGCCATCCAGCCCAACGCGGCAGAGCAGGCGCGCGTGGCTGCACTCAACATGGCGGGCCAGGACATCACGCTCAAGGGTGTGACGCAGATCAACGTGCTCGACACACTGGGCCTGATCTCCACCAGTTTTGGCAACTGGCAAGGCGTGGCAGGCGGAGAGCATGCCGAGCTGACAGACAAGGAGGCGGGCCGCCACCTGAGCCTGCAATTCAAGGACGACATCATGGTCGGGTGCAATTCCGTGGGCTGGACCGAGCATGTGGGCGTGATGCGTGGCCTGGTGGAAGGCCAGGTCCGGCTGGGCGAGTGGAAAAACACACTGCTGCAGGACCCTACCCGCCTGATGGAGGCTTACCTGGCGTGCGCGCAGGGCCAAGGCCAGTGGAGCGGGGCGCAGGACGAACGGCGCCGTTAACATCCGCGCATGCAGATCACCTTCAAACTGTTCGCTTCGCTGGGCGACTACCTGCCCGCTTCGGTGCGGCCCGGCAACGAGATGCGTCTGCCCGTGGCCGACGGTGCGACCATTGCCCAGGTCATCGAGCCTTTTGGTCTGCCGCCCAAACTGGTGCACCTGGTGCTGGTCAACGGCAAGTACATCGCGCCGGACCAGCGTGCCAGCCATGTACTCCAAGCCGATGATGTGCTGGCCATCTGGCCGCCCATTGCCGGCGGCTGAGTGGCATCCGCCATGCAGTCTTTCTACCCCGAGCGCTTTGAGCGCGACATGGCGACAACCGAGTCCGAATGGTTGCTGCGCCTGCCGCTGGCGGTGGGTGAGCAGCCATGGAAACGAAAGGGGACAACGGTGCTGGTGACCCTGGGCTCCGGGCATCTGCAGATTGGATGGCAACCCTTGCCGCCGCGCGTGATCGCGCTGCTGCGCATGCCCAGGCTGGGCGTGCAATTTGAGTTCGAAGGAGTGGATGCCGAGACGCGTCTGCAGTTCATGCGGCGTTTCGACCTGACGATGCAGCGCGGCGGCGGTTGAGGTTCAACGGCCCCAGAACGCCGCCACAGTCCTGAGCCCCAGCAGGGTCAGGGCCAGTGATCCGAACAGGTGCATGCTGGCGGTGCCCAGGGCCAGGGCATAGCGCGATTGCTGCAGCAGGGCCACCACCTCGGCCGAAAAACTGGAAAAGGTGGTCAGCGCGCCCAGAAAGCCCGTCACCAGCGCCAGCCGCCAGACCGGATCGAGCGCGGGCATCTGCTGGAACACGCCGACACACACACCCACCAGATAGCCGCCGATCAGGTTCGCCACCAACGTGCCCCAGGGGATGAGGGCGCCGCTGTGGCTGAGCCACAGGCCCAGCTGCCAGCGGGCCAGGGCGCCAAGGCTGGCACCGAAACAGATCGCGAGGACAGCGTGCATCCCGGGATTCTAGAGGGGCTCAGAACGGTGGGTCATCGGCTGCGGCCACCGCTTCGGCAGAAGCCGGAGCAGGCTGCGCACCCCATTCCATCTCGCCGCCCAGTGCGGCAATCAGGCTGTCCAGCAAAGGAGCGAGCAGGCCGGTGGACAGGGCCACGTCCGCGTCAAATCGGTCTTCGCTCTTGTCGGTGCCGCTGGCGTCCATCACGCCGTCCAGAAACTGCACCTTCTTGAGTTGCAGTGTTTCGGTCAGCACGAAGGCCACGCGGCCGTCCCAGCTCAATGCCAGCTGGGTGGGCAGTTTGCCTTCGGTCACGTGCTTGCGCACATCGTCGGTGGCCAGGTGGTGGCGTACGTAGCGGATGCTGGCGGCGTCTTCGCCGGTGGCCTTGAGCGTGCATTCACGCTCCACGCACAGGTCGGCCGGCCAGTCTTCGGGGTTGGGGGCCAACAGCCATTCGGTCATGGCAGCCTGCGGCGTGGTGGCGGTCTGCAGCAGGGCAATGTTCAGGCCGGGCAAGGCCTTGAGCAGCGCCGAAACAGCTTCGTCGGCCTTGCCCTGGCTGCCGGCGTTCAGCACCAGACGCCGCGCCTTCATGTCCAGCCAGACCAGCACGCTGGACTGCCTTGCAAAGGCCTGCGGCAGCAGCGACAGCAGGATCTCGTCCTGCATGTCCCGTTTTTCCTTTTTGCCGGGCTTGCGACCGGTGGTCGCTTCGATTTCGGCCACCTGCTCGTCGAGCTTGCGGCGCACCACATTGCCGGGCACGGCCTTGGATTCGATCACCAGCTTGGCAATCCACTGTCCCCCGACCGATTCCACCAGCGGGCCGTGGTCCTGACCACGCGGCTCGGCCCAGCCCACCGATTTGTCCTGCGTCGCGCCGCATTCCACGAAACGCGCGTCCTCCAGCGCACTTTCCACATCGCTCAGACTCGGGCTCCAGCCCTCGCCGATGCGGTAAACCATCACATTCTTGAACATGCCATTCCTTTGGGGAATCGGCGATCTTACGCGATGGGTCCGCGGCTCAAAGCATCATCTGTCGGGGCAGCCAGGTCACCAGATCCGGCACGAAATAGATCAGCAGTACAGCCAGCGTCATGAGCAGGAACATGGGCAGGGACACGCGTGCGATGTAGGGCAGCTGTCTTCCGGTCATGCCCTGCAGCACAAACAGGTTGAAGCCGACCGGCGGTGTGATTTGGGCCATTTCGACGACGAACACCACAAAAATGCCGAACCAGATCGGGTCGATCCCGGCTTTCTGGATGGTGGGCATGAGCACGCCCATGGTCAGCACCACCATCGAGATGCCATCCAGGAAGCAGCCCAGGACGATGAAAAACACCATCAGGGCCATCACCAGCGCAAGGGGTGACAGACCGAGTTCGCCAATCCATTCGGCCAGGTGCCGCGGCAGGCCGATGTAGCCCATGGACAGCGTCAGAAAGGCGGCGCCCGCCAGGATCAACGCGATCATGCAATACAGGCGGGTGGCGCCCATGAGCGAATCCCAGAACACCCGGCGGTTCATGGAGCCCTGCATCAACGACAGCACCAGGGCACCCACCACACCCACAGCAGCCGCTTCGGTGGCCGTCGCCAGGCCGGTGTAGATGGAGCCCAGAACCCCGGCGATCAGCAAGACCACCGGAATCAGGCTGCTGGAAGCCTCCAGCTTCTGGCGCAAGGTCATCGGGGCATCGCGCGGGGGAATCCTGTCGGGGTGGCGCAGCGCCCAGAGCATGATGTAGCCCGAGAACAAACCCGCAAGCAATAGCCCGGGCACCACGCCGGCCATGAAGAGTTTGGCGATTGACACATCGGCGGCCACGCCGTAGACGATCATGATGATGGACGGCGGAATCAGCAGGCCCAGGGTCCCCGCCCCCGAGAGCGTGCCAATGACCATCTCGTCGGGGTAACCCCGTTTTTGCAGCTCGGGCAGGGTCATCTTGCCGATGGTGGCGCAGGTGGCAGCGCTCGAGCCCGAGACGGCCGCAAAAATGGCGCAACCGACCACATTCGTGTGCAGCAGGCGGCCCGGCAGGGCCTGCATCCAAGGCGCAAGCCCGCGGAACATGTCCTGGCTGAGCCGGGTGCGGAAAAGGATTTCGCCCATCCAGATGAACAGGGGCAGGGCGGTCAGGGTCCAGCTCGAAGCCGAGCCCCAGATGGTCACCGCCATGGCGTCGCCCGCAGGCCGCGATGAGAACAGCTGCATGCCGATCCAGGCTACGCCCGACAGGGTCAGCCCGATCCACACACCCGAGCCCAGGATGAGAAAGAGGGAAGTCACCAGCAAGGCGGTGATCAGCAGGTCATTCATGGTTTACTCGTTGCGCAGCAGTTCATCGGCCTGGCCATGCGCTCGCCGGCCTTGCCACTCGAGCACGGTCTCGTCGATGAAGGCGATGGCGAAAATCACGCTGCCCACTGCCATGCCCAGCTGGGGAATCCACAGTGGTGTGGCATCGTTGCCGGTGGACATGTCATTGAAGACCAGCGATTGCCAGACCAGCCGGCAGCTGTAGAAGGCCAGCAGCACGGCCAGCAGGCTGGACGCCGTCAGGCTCCACAGCTCCACGCCACGGCGCGCCGCACTGCGTAGCCAGCCAATGATCAGGGTCACGCGGATGTGCTCGCCCTTTTTGAGGGTGTGGGCCATGGCCAGAAAACTGGCGCCGGCCATGAGGTAGCCGGCATAGGCATCGGTGCCTCGGAGGTAGAAGTGGAACTGCCGCCCGAAAATAGACAGCAGCACCATGACCAGCAGGCCAATCATGAAAAGCGCCGCCAGGGCGGCGGCGCTGTCGTAGAGTGCGTCAAGCAGTTTGCGCATGGGCGCGGACGTCATTTGTTGTATGCATCCAGCACAGCCTTGCCCTCTGCACCGGCTTTCTCCAGCCACTCCTTGAGCATGGTGTCGCCCACTTTCTTCATGTCGGCCTTGAGCTGGGCAGACGGTGGCGTCACGGTCATGCCGTTGGCCTTGAGCACTTCCAGGGTGGAGGTATTGACCTTGCGGGACTCGGCCCAGCCACGGGTCTCGGCATCGGCAGCGGCCTTGAGCAGAGCGTCCTGAGTGGGTTTGTCGAGGGCGTCAAAGGCCCGCTTGTTGACGATGACGGCGTTCTTGGGCAGCCAGGCCTGCACATCGTAGTAGTACTTGAGGTGTTCAAACAGTTTGCTGTCCACGCCGGTCGCGCCCGAGGTCATGGTGGACTCCACCACCCCGGTGGCCAGCGCCTGCGAGAACTCTGCCGCCTGCACCGTCACCGGCTGCGCGCCTACCAGTTCGGCGATGCGCGAGGTGGCCGGGCTGTAGGCCCGCCATTTGATGCCCTTGAGGTCGGCGGCGCTGTTGATCGGCTTCTTGCTGTAGATGCCCTGCGGCGGCCAGGCCACCGAGTAAAGCAGCATCATGCCTTGTTCGGCCAGCTTCTTCTCCAGCAGCGGCTTTTGCGCCTTGTACAGCTTCATGGATTCGTCGTAGCTGTCGGCCAGGAATGGCAGCCCGTCGGCAGCGTAGATCTGCCACTCGTTGCTGAAGTTCACCAGCAGGATTTCACCCGCCTGGGCCTGGCCACCCTGCACAGCCCGCTTGATCTCGGGGGCCTTGAACAGGGATGCGTTCGGATGCACCGTGATCTTGAGCTTGCCGCCGCTGGCCTTGTCCACATCGGCTGCGAACTGGGCCAGGTTGACGGAGTGGAAATTGGTGGCCGGGTAGGCGGCGGGCAGGTCCCATTTGGTCTGGGCCTGTGCAGGGGCGGCAAAGGCGATCACGCTGGCCACTGCGGCAGACATGAGGCTCAGGTTCAGGGTGCGGCGTTTCATGAAGGCTCCTGGGTAAGTGGTGTTCAAGCCGAGCAAGACGCGTACCAGCGGCACGGCATCATCCTGGTGCGTCGGTTCACTGCCCACTGTATGCAAGCGGGCGTGGTTATGGATCGGTGATTTCCCTTAATGTCGACAATTTGTTGGCATTTTGTTATTGATCGATCTAGACTTTGCGCCAGACACTCTGTGCACTCTGTTTGTGCGCACGCACCATGAAACGCAAAAGCAACGCTTCACCGCCTTCAGCCACGCCCATTGTTTCTTCCGCGCACCTGGTCTCACCCGACAGTGCGCAGATGAGCGAATTCGAGTTCGGCCTGATCGTGGCCGGCAACGCCTTTCACCGTTGGGTGGTGCATTGCATGTCGGCCGCCGGCCTCAAGGACCTGACGCCGCTGGATGTGCTGGTGCTGCACCATGTGACGCACCGTGCGCGCGACAAGCGGCTGGCCGACATCTGCTTCATCATGAACATCGAAGACACCCACCTGGTGAACTATGCGCTCAAGAAGCTGCTGGGCCTGGGCGTGGTGGCTTCCAGCAAGAATGGCAAGGACGTGACTTACGCCGCCACCGGCAAAGGGCAGCAACTGGTGCAGCGTTACCGGGAGATCCGTGAGGCCTGCCTGATCTCGGCGCTCAAGGCCGATGACAGCCTCAACCGCGACATCGGCGAACTGGCCCGCTTGTTGCGTGTGCTGTCGGGCATGTATGACCAGGCGGCGCGTTCGGCCGCTTCCCTGTGAGCAACACCATGAGCAACACCGTGAAACCTCAGCGCTGGCAATTCTGGATCGACCGGGGCGGTACCTTCACCGACATCGTGGGCAAGCGCCCGGACGGCACACTGGTCACGCACAAGCTGCTGTCTGAAAATCCCGAGCAGTACCGAGACGCGGCCGTTGCCGGCATCCGCCACCTGCTGGGTCTGAAGGCCGGCGAGCCGGTCACCCCCGAGCAGGTCGAGTGCGTGAAGATGGGCACCACCGTGGCCACCAATGCGCTGCTCGAACGCAAGGGCGAGCCCACGCTGCTGGTCACCACCGGAGGTTTCAAAGATGCGCTGCGCATCGCCTACCAGAACCGCCCGCGCCTGTTTGAACGCCAGATCGTACTGCCCGAACTGCTGTACGAGCGCGTGATCGAAGCGCATGAGCGCATGGGCGCGCATGGCGAGGTGGTGGAGCCGCTGGACGAAGCGCACCTGCGCGAACGTCTGTGGGCTGCGTTTGATGCCGGCCTGCGCAGCACGGCCATTGTCTTCATGCATGGTTACCGTTATACCGACCATGAGAAGGCCGCCGCCCGCATCGCGCGCGAAGTCGGCTTCACCCAGGTCAGCACCAGCCACGAAACCAGCCCGATGATGAAATTTGTCAGCCGCGGTGACACCACCGTGGTCGACGCCTACCTCTCGCCCATCCTGCGCCGCTATGTGGACCAGGTGGCCAGTGAGATGCCGGGCGTCAAGCTGTTTTTCATGCAGTCTTCGGGCGGCCTGACCGATGCGCACGCTTTTGCAGGCAAGGACGCGATCCTGTCCGGCCCGGCGGGCGGCATCGTGGGCATGGCCCGAACGGCGGAGCTGGCCGGCTGCCAGCGGGTGATTGGCTTTGACATGGGCGGTACTTCGACCGATGTCTCGCACTTCGCGGGCGAGTTCGAGCGCGAGTTCGAAACGCAAGTGGCGGGCGTGCGCATGCGCGCACCGATGATGAGCATTCATACGGTGGCGGCCGGCGGCGGCTCCATCCTGGCCTTTGACGGCGCGCGCTTTCGTGTGGGACCCCAGAGCGCGGGCGCCAACCCTGGCCCGGCCAGCTACCGGCGTGGCGGCCCGCTGGCCGTGACCGATGCCAATGTGATGCTGGGCAAAATCCAGCCGGCTTACTTTCCGAAAGTGTTCGGGCCGCAAGCCAATGAAGCATTGAGCGCTGAACCGGTGCGCGAAAAGTTCAGCGCGCTGGCGCAGCAGACCGGCCGCAGCGCCGAGGATGTGGCCGAGGGTTTCATCCGCATCGCAGTGCAGCAGATGGCCAATGCGATCAAGAAAATCTCGGTGGCGCGTGGCTACGACGTGACACGCTACACCCTGCAGTGCTTTGGTGGCGCCGGTGGACAGCATGCCTGTCTGGTGGCCGATGCACTGGGCATGACACGCGTGCTGGTGCACCCGCTGGCCGGGGTGCTGTCGGCCTACGGCATGGGCCTGGCTGACCAGAACCTGATCCGCGAACAGGCGGTGGAACTGCCGCTCGATGCCTCAGCCTTGCCGCAGATGGCGGCGCAGCTCGATGCGTTGGCGGCCCAGGCCAGTGCGGCCCTGCAGGCACAGCAACTGAGCCGATCTGAGGTGCAGGTGCGCCGCCGTGTGCATGTCCGTTACGAAGGCACCGACTCGGCGCTGGTCGTGCCCGATGGCGATCTGGCTGCGATCCAGTCCGGTTTCGAAGCGGCCTACCGCCAGCGCTTTGCCTTTCTGATGCTGGGCAAGCGCCTGATGGTGGAGGCGGTGTCGGTGGAAGCAGTGGTGACGGGCGATGCCCCGGCCGAACGGCGCCACACCCTGCAGAACGCGCGCGAAGTCCCGCGCCGCGAAACCGTGCGTCTGTACAGTGGCGGTGCCTGGCACGATGCGGCGCTGGTGGTGCGCGATGACCTTCGTCCCGGCGATGAATTGATGGGGCCAGCCATCATTGCCGAACAAAATGCAACCACCGTGGTGGAACCCGATTGGATGGCACGCCTGACCGAACTGGACCACATCGTGCTCGAGCGCCGCGTGCCGCGCGCGCAGACCTTTGCGGTGGGCACCACGGTCGATCCGGTGCTGCTCGAAGTCTTCAACAACCTGTTCATGAACATCGCCGAGCAGATGGGCCTGCAGCTGCAGAACACGGCCTACTCGGTCAACATCAAGGAACGGCTCGATTTCTCGTGCGCGCTGTTCAATGCCGAAGGGCATTTGATTGCCAACGCGCCGCACATGCCGGTGCATCTGGGCTCCATGGGTGAGAGCATCCAGACGGTGATCCGCGAGAACGCGGGTCGCATGCAGAGCGGCGATGTGTATGTGCTCAACGACCCGTACCACGGCGGCACCCACCTGCCGGACGTCACGGTCATCACCCCGGTGTTTCTGGATGGCATCGACAAGCCGGTGTTTTATGTGGGCTCGCGCGGCCACCATGCCGATGTGGGCGGGCTCACGCCGGGCTCCATGCCACCGTTTTCCACGCGCATCGAAGAGGAGGGCGTGCAGATCCAGAACTTCAAGCTGGTCGAAGCCGGTCATCTGCGCGAGGCCGAGATGGTGGCGCTGCTGCAAAGCGGCCAGTACCCCAGCCGCAACCCGCAGCAGAACCTGGCCGACCTGAAAGCCCAGATCGCTGCCAACGAAAAAGGCGTGCAGGAGCTGCGGCGTATGGTGGACCAATTCGGCTTGGAGGTGGTGCAGGCCTACATGCGCCATGTGCAGGACAACGCCGAAGAATCGGTACGCCGCGTCATCACCCGCCTGAAAGACGGCAGCTTCACCTTGCCGCTGGACAACGGCGCACAGATCCGGGTGGCGGTCCGGGTGAATGCGGTCGAGCGCAGTGCCGAGATCGACTTCACCGGCACCAGCGCGCAGCTGGCCAACAATTTCAACGCCCCGCGTGCGGTCTGCATGGCTGCTGTGCTCTACGTGTTCCGCACCCTGGTGGACGACGACATCCCGCTCAATGCCGGTTGTCTCAAGCCGCTGCGGGTCACCATTCCCGAGGGCTCCATGCTCAACCCCTTACCGCCGGCCTCGGTGGTGGCGGGCAATGTGGAAACGTCGACCTGCATCACCAACGCCCTGTTCGGCGCTTTGGGCGTGATGGCGGGCAGCCAGCCCACGATGAACAACTTCACCTTTGGCAATGCGCGTTACCAGTACTACGAGACGATTTCGGGCGGCAGCGGTGCGGGCGGACGATTTGACGAGACTGGCGCACTGGTCGGCGGCTTTGACGGTACCTCGGTGGTGCAGACCCACATGACCAATTCGCGCCTGACCGATCCAGAGGTGCTGGAGTTTCGCTTTCCGGTGCGGCTGGAGAGCTACGCGATCCGCAAGGGCTCCGGTGGAGCCGGGCGTTGGAAGGGTGGCAATGGCGGTGTACGCCGCATCCGCTTCCTGGAGCCGATGACGGCGGGCATCCTGTCCAACGGGCGCTTGCATCCGGCTTTTGGTGCGGCAGGTGGGCAGCCGGGCCAGCCAGGCATCAACCGCGTGCTGCGCACCTCTGGGCAGGTCGAGGAACTGGCGCACATCGGCCAGACCGAGATGGCCTCGGGCGACATTTTTGAAATCCACACGCCCGGCGGTGGCGGCTACGGTCAGACCTGATCAGCGCTGCGGGCTGTCCGGGTAAGGCCGACCCTGCACGCGCAGGCCCTGCGCCGACAGCTGCGCAGCTTTTTTGGGGCCGATGCCGGGACTGCGTTGCATCAGGTCCTGCCAGTCCCGAAAGGGCATGCGATCCCGTTCCTGCAGGATCTGCCGTGTGGTGGCCGGCCCCAGCCCGCGCAAGCCGTCCAGGTCGATTTCGCGAGCCTGCGCTATGTCCAGCGTCTGCGCGCTGGCGAGGCGGACAGCCAGCAGCAGCCCGAGTGCAAAACGGTGTTTCATCTGCTTCTCCCTGTGGCCTCTTGATGAGGTCTGCGGAACATTGTGCGCAGCTTTGGCGCACAGGGGAAGGGCCTCAGAGTTCTTCGACGCGCCGAGGCGGGTAGCTGTCCCAGGCCTGGCAGCCCGGGCAATGCCAGAAGTGTTCCTTGGCTTCGAAGCCACAGGCCGCGCAGCGGTAGCGCGCCAACGGGCGGGCGGCATTGTCCAGTGCTTTTTGCACGGCAGGCGGTACGGCTTCCTGGGCCGGGGCTGCTGCCAGCCAGCGTGATGCGGCCAGCAATGAAGGTTGCTTTTGCAGGTGTTGCAGGAATGGCAGGCGTGCATCCGAGCCACCTTGAACCCCCAGTGTCACCATGGCTTCCAGCACATCCAGACTGGGCTGCAGGTGGTAGAAGGCCTGCAGCACCTCCCGTGCTGCGGCTTCCTGCCCACAGGCTTGTGCCGCTTTCACAAAGGTGCTGGCGGCCAGTGGGGCAGCCGGGTCGCGCTGCTCAAACAGTGTGCGCAGCATGGCCAGGCTTTCCTGGGCTTGCTGGCGGCTGAGCAGCAGCTGTCCGAGCAGGATCCGCGCGCGCGGAGCATGCGGTATGTCCTTGACCGTCGTCTGCAGCAACTGCAGCGCGCGCTCACCATCTCCCTGGGAGAAGGCTTCGCGGGCCTGTTCGCAGCGGTAATGGGCCTGGCGGACGCTGAAGTTGGCCTCACCCGAGCGCTCCAGCATTTCGGCCACCTGCGCCGCCTGCGGCCATTCGCGGGAGCGTTCATATATGGCCAGGCGCGCCAGACGCGCCTGGCCTTCGTAGGGTGTGCCCTCCAGTTTGCGCAATGCTTCTTCGGCGCGATCGAGCAGGCCAGCCTTGAGGAAATCCAGCGCCAGGCCATGCTGGGCGCGCTGGCGGTCGGCGGTGCTCAGGTCGGCACGCGCCAGCAGGTGCTCGTGGACACGCACGGCGCGGTCATATTCGCCGCGGCGGCGAAACAGGTTGCCCAGCGCAAAGTGCAGCTCCGAGGTGTCGGGGTCGTTCTGAACGGCTTCGATGAATGCGTCGATGGCCTGATCCTGCTGTTCATTGAGCAGGTAATTGAGACCCTTGAAATAGGCGCGAGGTGCCTGCCGGTTGGCGATGCGCAGCTGGCGCAGATCGAGCCGCGAGGCGATCCAGCCCAGCGCAAAGGCCAGGGGCAGACCGATCAGGATCCAGGTCAGGTCAAGCTCCAACGCGGGTCTCCGGTTCGGTCGGTGGGGGCGCGGGGGACTGCGGTTCCTGCGCATGCCGCGCTGCCTGCCGCTGGCGCCACCAGCGCGGCACCATGCCCAGCACGCCCACAGCCACGCCCAGGACAAAGGCGGTCAGGACCACCAATACCGTGGGCGCTTGCCAGAAGGTCCCGAAAAAGAAATGCACGCGGGTCTCCTGCTGGTTGTTCAGCGCGAAAGCAAAAAGGGTGAAGAAGACGGCGGCTTTCAGTACCCACTGAAGCAGCCGGAGCAGACGTTTCATGCAGGGCCTCGCAAGTGGCCCGATTTTAGCGGGCAGGCCAGCAAGCCACAGATGGCCTCAGGCCGTTTTCAGGCTTTTGGGTCCGGTTTGGCCGCAGTGACTGTGGCTGCATCGACGGCTTCGCGCAAGGCTTTGCCAGGCTTGAAATGGGGTACGCGCTTTTCCGGGATCATGACAGCTTCTCCCGAACGCGGATTGCGGCCCACGCGAGGGGGGCGACGGTTGATGGAAAAACTGCCAAAGCCACGAATTTCGATCCGATGGCCGCGTACCAGGGCATCACTCATGGCATCGAGCACTGTCTTCACGGCCAGTTCGGCGTCGCGGTGGGTCAGCTGCGAAAAACGTGCAGCCAGTTCTTCAACCAGATCGGAGCGGGTCATGCGTTTTGCTCGTGGAGGCGGTGGCGGTCTGCAGGCAACCAGACTCAAAAAAGCCTGCCCCGAAGGGCAGGCTGTCAGAGACTGAGCGCGCAGGCGATCAGTTGTTGTCCAGCTTGGCGCGCAGCAGGGCACCCAGGCTGGTGGTGCCGGCATTGCCAGTGTTCTGGCTCAGGGATGCCATGGCTTCCTGCTGGTCGGCCTGGTCCTTGGCGCGGATCGACAGCTGGATGTTGCGGGTCTTGCGATCCACGTTGGTGACCACAGCGGTCACTTCGTCGCCTTCCTTGAGGACGCTGCGGGCGTCTTCCACGCGGTCGGCGGAGATTTCCGAAGCGCGCAGGTAGCCAACCACATCTTCACCCAGATCGATCTCGGCACCCTTGGCATCCACGGTCTTGACCTTGCCGGTCACCACGGAGCCCTTGTCGTTGACCGACACGAAGGTGGAGAACGGGTCGCCGTCGAGCTGCTTGATGCCCAGGGAGATGCGCTCGCGGTCCACGTCGATGGCCAGCACGATGGCTTCCACTTCCTGGCCCTTCTTGTACTCGCGCACTGCCTGCTCGCCGGCTTCGTTCCAGGACAGGTCGGACAGGTGCACCAGGCCGTCGATGCCGGCAGCCAGACCCACGAACACGCCGAAGTCGGTGATCGACTTGATCGGGCCCTTGACGCGGTCGCCGCGCTTGGTGTTC
>Ga0255274_1000046_pt1 | contig 18310 bp, 31 predicted proteins | sample AtltaT_4_FD_183673 | JGI IMG/M metagenome (GOLD analysis project Ga0255274, IMG submission 183673) | Metatranscriptome of freshwater microbial communities from Altamaha River, Georgia, United States - Atl_Colum_RepB_8h (Metagenome... | ecosystem: Environmental > Aquatic > Freshwater > River... | reverse complement strand
TTCAAATGGATTTGATCGGGGGTAGACATAGAAGTGCAGAAGCCGTGTTCGGAACAGCCATTAAATGCAGCAAACATTTGGTCGTTTCTTTGGGATATCAAGTACCTACTTCCAGCAACAATGCGCCTGGATGGGTGTTTGAATTGACACGAATCTAATCCTCTTCCCCAGGACCTATGTCCAATTGCTTCTTGGTCTTTAAGCCCAAACGCCGCAATTTATCCGCTTGCGTCATCAGGTTATCATTCCCCGTGCTGAGTTGCTTAAAACTTTCCTCGTATTTGGATTGAGCCTTGTTAAGGGCATCACCTACCGACCGTAAATTCTCAATGAAGCCAACAAACTTATCGTATAATTTGGCTCCCCTTTCGGCGATGGCTTGGGCGTTTTGATTCTGATGCTCTCGCTTCCACAAATCCACCAACATTTTCAAGGCAGCCACCAAATTGCTAGGAGAAATCAATAAAATTCGGCGTTCATAGGCATAATTCCACAAATTGGGGTCTTGCTGAACCGCAGCAATGTACGCGGATTCATTGGGAATGAACATCATGACAAAATCCAAGGTTTTGTCGTAATCGTCGTAAGCCTTTTTACTCAAATCCTGCACGTGATTTTTGATGGCCAATACGTGGGCTTGAATTTCCTGGGTTTGAATCAAGGCATCCTCGGTTTCACAGGCCCTAACATAAGCATTTAAGGAAACTTTGGAATCAATGATGACGTGGCGTTGGTCTGGGTATTTAACCAAGGCATCTGGGCGCATTTTCTTGCCTTCCAGCTCACTGCGCAAGGCCTTGCCTTGGGCATCGAACAATTGGTATTCCATAAAATATTCCTCGCCTTTGCGCAAGCCCGACTTCTCCAATATGCTCTCCAAAATCATTTCCCCCCATAGGCCTTGGGTCTTGGCTTCTCCCTTTAGGGCCTTGGTGAGGTTCTTGGCTTCATCTCCCAAGCTACGGTTGATATTGGCCAATTCTTTGAGTTCTTTTCCCAAGGAAAATCGCTCCCTGGCTTCGATTTCATAAGCTTGCCTAACCTGGTCTTTGAACTCCTTCAAATTCTGCCCCAAGGGATCTAGGACCTTTTTCAAATGCTCTGCATTGACCTCACTTAATTTTTGGGATTTGCCTTCCAAGATTTGAGTTGCCAAGAGTTCAAATTCGGTTTTCAATTGCTGATTGAGTTCCGACATTTCCTTACGCTTAGCCTCCAACTCTTGCTCTTTAGATAAAAGTTTATCTTCCAATCCCCCTCGGATGGCATCGGCTTGGGCTTTAAAGGACCCATATTCCAATTGGACTTGAGATAAGGTTTGCTGGGCTTGCTGTGCCTGCTCCGCCAAGGCCTGCTTGGACTTGGCTTGGCCCAAAAAATACCCCAGTCCCAAACCTAGAACCAAGAGCAACAAAAAATAGATGATTTCCATAGGGTGTGGATTAGAGGGGCAAATTAGAAGAATTTAAGGAAATAAAAAAAGCGGATTTCTTCCCAAAAGAAAAAAATCCACTTTTAAGATTTTTACTGCCTTGGGCTTAGGCCAAGAGGTCCACAAACTGGTCAAATAAATACCTAGAATCGTGGGGGCCAGGGCTGGCTTCTGGATGATGTTGTACCGAAAAGGCTTTTTTGCCCTTCACCCTCAAACCCTCAACGGTTTCATCATTGAGGTTGATGTGGGTCAGTTCCGCACGATCGCTGTTTTTCAAATCCTCCAATTTCACGGCAAAACCATGGTTTTGGGAAGTGATTTCGGACAAACCTGTGATCAAGTTTTTTACGGGGTGGTTCAAGCCACGGTGCCCATTGTGCATTTTATAGGTTTTTAGGCCACATACTTGGGCCAAAATTTGATGGCCCAAACAAATTCCAAAGACGGGCTTGTCGGAAGCCAACATGCGGTCCACTGTTTCTACGGCATAGGGCATTACCCCCGGATCGCCTGGTCCATTGGATACAAAATAGCCATCGGCATTCCATGCGGAAATCTCCTCGAACGAAGTCTTGGCAGGAAACACTTTTAAGTAGCAATCCCGATCGGTGAAATTGCTAAGAATGCTCTTTTTTACCCCCAAATCCAATACAGCTACTTTAAAGCTGGCATTGGGATCCCCCAAATGATAAGGCGTTTGGGTACAAACCTGTGAGGAGAGTTCCAAGCCTTCCATGGAAGGGATTTGGTCTAGGGATTTTTTTAGTTCTTCTGGATCTAAAATTTCCGAAGAAATGATGCAATTCATTACCCCAGCTTGTCGGATGTGACGCACCAAGGCCCGGGTATCAATTTCTGAAATCCCTACGATGCCGGCCTTTTCCAAAAACACCTGCAAACTTTCGTCGGCGGTTTGGCGAGAATGCACCTGGGCAAACTCATTGCAGACCATACCCGCAATTTGCACCTTCGCCGATTCACTTTCTTCTGTGGACAATACCCCATAGTTCCCAATATGAGCGGTGGTATTGACAATGACTTGGCCTGCATAAGAGGGATCGGTGTAGATCTCCTGATAACCCGTCATTCCGGTATTGAAACAGATTTCCCCACCATGAGTCCCTATTTTACCTAGGGCTTTGCCTTGGAACAGGGTACCGTCTTGCAACAACAAGACCGCAGGTTGGGATTGGACATTCTTCATAGGGGATAAAAAAATCGTACAAATATCGAAAAAAAAGGGCTTCAAAGAAATTGAAGCCCTCAAAATTTATGATGCAACACCTGAATTAAGCCTGGTCTTCTTTGGCTTCTTCATTGCCTTCCTCCTGAGCCTCATCGGCCGCAGGTTCAGCAGGTGTTTCTGCTTCAGCAAGCGCTTCAGCAGCAGGGCTTTCTTCTACGGCGGGAGCGGCTTCTTCTACTACCTCTGCAGCAGGTGCTTCTTCCAGCACTTCCGCGCTAGGAGCTTCTTCTACCACAGCAGCAGGAGCGGCAGCGGCTTCAGCGGCAGGGGCTGCTTCCTTCTTGGCACCACCACGACGACTTCTTCTGGTCTTCGCTGCTTTTTCAGCAGAAGCGGCCAACATGGTCTCGTTGAAATCCACCAATTCAATAAAGCAAACCTCTGCGTTGTCACCCAAACGATTGCCCAATTTAATGATGCGGGTATACCCACCTGGACGATCCGCCACCTTCTCAGAAACGATTCCGAACAATTCCTTGATGGCATCCTTATTTTGCAAATAAGAGAAAACCACGCGGCGGTTGTTGGTGTTGTCTTCCTTAGATTTGGTGATCAAAGGCTCCACGTATTTACGCAATTCCTTGGCCTTGGCCACGGTGGTCTCGATACGCTTGCTTAAAATCAAGGAGGAGGCCATATTGGATAACATGGCATGACGGTGAGAAGCAGTTCTTCCCAGATGATTGAATTTTTTTCCGTGTCTCATTTTGTGTTCGTAAGTTTAAAGCCCCTTAGGACTGCGGTTAGCTTCTCGTCAAGCGGAAACCACCTATTACTTTATTAATTATTAATCTTCGTCCAAACGGTATTTGGAAACATCCATACCGAAATGCAAGCCTTTCTCTTCGATCAATTGCTCCAACTCCGTCAAGGATTTCTTCCCAAAGTTGCGGAACTTCATCATATCGGAGATTTCCAAGCTGGCCAATTCGCCCAAGGTACGCACGTCGGCGGACTTCAAGCAGTTGTAAGCCCGAACGGACAAATCCAAGTCGGCCAAAGAGGTCTTCAACAATTTGCGCATGTGCAACATCTCCTCGTCTACGATGTTATCTTCCTCGGCCTTTGGAGTTTCAAAGGTCATGGTTTGATCGGAGAACAACATGAAGTGTTGAATCAAAATGTGGGCCGCCCCTTTCAAGGCATCCTCAGGATGGATGGAACCGTCGGTCTCAATGTCCAATACGAGTTTTTCGTAGTCGGTCTTTTGCTCCACACGGGTATTCTCCACACTGAACTTAACGTTCTTGATGGGGGTGTAAATGGCGTCAATGGCAATGTGACCAAATGCCAATTCATTGGCACGAGGCTCATCGGCCGGAACATAACCACGTCCTTTTTCAATGATCAATTCGATTTCCAATTCCTTGGAAGCGTCCAAATTGCAAATCACCAAATCAGGATTTAAGATGCTGAAGTAAGGGGTAAACTTAGCGATGTCGCCGGCAGTAATGCTGGTCTGACCTTTCACTTTCAGGTTCACCTTGTTGTCCAATATCTCTTGGGCTTTCTTAAAGCGAATTTTCTTCAAGTTCAAGATGATTTCAGAAACGTCTTCATGTACACCTTCGATGGCGGAAAACTCATGAAGCACGCCAGAAATTTTAACGCTGGTAATGGCGTATCCTTCCAAGGAGGAAAGTAGAATTCTACGAAGTGCGTTACCGATGGTAACACCGTAGCCTTTCTCAAGAGGCTTGAACTCAAATAACCCGTGGAAGTCATCGGCTTTCTCCATGACCACCTTATCAGGCATTTGGAATGCTAATATTGACATATTTCGTAGCTTAAGAAATGAATAAACAATACTGGTACTCTATATGGAAAGAGCGGATTATTTCGAGTACAACTCGACGATGGCCTGCTCATTGAAGTTTTCAGGAATTTGATCCCGCTCTGGGTAAGAAATAAACTTACCTACCATGCTCGCACCATCCCACTCCAACCAATTGAAGCGTTTCAAAGCACGACCCTCCAAAGAGGCGGAAACCACTTCCAAAGACTTGGATTTTTCACGAACGCCGACCAATTGGCCAGGACGTAGAGAATAAGAAGGTACATTGACCACTTCACCATCGACGATGATGTGTTTGTGGATCACCAATTGACGCGCCGCGCGACGGGTTGGGGCGATGCCCAAACGGTACACGGTGTTGTCCAAGCGAGCTTCACACAATTTCAATAGGTTTTCACCGGTGATGCCCTCTTTAACAGCGGCCTTATGGAAAAGATTTTCAAATTGACGCTCTAAGATGCCATAGGTATATTTTACCTTTTGCTTTTCTTTCAACTGAAGCGCGTATTCGGAAACTTTGGAACGCTTGCCTTTGCCGTGCATTCCTGGAGCATAATTTTTACGAGCCAATGCTTTGCTCGGGCCGAGAATGGCTTCGCCGAAACGACGTGCAATCTTGGATTTTGGACCTGTGTATCTTGCCATTTTTTTTTGAGTCATTGGGCCATTTACCCAATGAAGTAATTAATTAAGTGAAACCATGACAAGGAAAATAATTACTAATTATTCCTTGCGAAAAAAATTAAACACGACGGCGCTTGGGAGGGCGACATCCATTGTGCGGCATGGGCGTGATGTCCTTAATTTGGAGCACCTCAATACCTGCATTTTGAATGGTACGAATGGCGGACTCACGACCGGCACCTGGACCCTTTACAAACACTTCTGCTTTTTTCATTCCCGCCTCTACCGCTACGGATGCACAGTTGGCTGCGGCCATTTGCGCTGCATAGGGCGTGTTCTTTTTAGAACCACGGAATCCCATCTTACCAGCCGAAGCCCAGGAAATCACCTGACCTGCGGTGTTGGTGATGGAAATGATGATGTTGTTGAAAGAAGCCTTGATGTGTACTTGACCATTTTGTTCAACGGTAACCACACGTTTTTTGGCTTTATCTTTTCTTTTTGCTTGTGCCATACTTATTTATATAATAGAATCCTTACGATTATTTCGCTACTTTCTTCTTGTTAGCAACGGTCTTTCTCCGACCTTTTCTGGTACGAGAGTTGTTCTTAGTCCGCTGTCCACGCAAAGGCAAGCCCTTACGATGACGCAAGCCGCGGTAGCATCCAATGTCCATCAAACGCTTGATGTTCAACTGAATCTCAGATTTCAATTGACCTTCGGTCTTAAATTCCGAGGCAATCACGGCGCGGATGGCGCTGGCTTCAGCGTCGTTCCACTCCCCAGCCTTTTTGTCAAAAGGAACGGAAGCCTTGGTTAAGATTTTTTGAGCAGTGCTACGACCGATACCGAAAATATAGGTCAGTGCAATCTCTCCTCTTTTTTTATCGGGAATATCAACCCCTGCAATACGAGCCATATAGGTAATTGTTTTTTTTAATTGTCAAATCTTATCCTTGTCTCTGTTTGAACTTCGGATTCTTCTTGTTGATCACATAAAGTTTCCCGTGACGACGGATCACCTTACATTCAGCGCTTCGCTTTTTAATGGATGCTTTAACTTTCATGTTATTAACCTTTAAATCTTAAACCTTATTTGTAACGGTAAACTATACGTGCCTTACTCAAATCATAGGGCGACATTTCTAATTTTACTTTATCACCTGGCAAAATTTTGATGTAATTCATCCGCATTTTACCAGAAATATGGGCAATCACCTGATGCGTGTTTTCCAACTCCACTCGGAACATCGCGTTGGAAAGCGCTTCCAAAATGATACCGTCAACTTCAATCGAGGACTGTTTTGCCATAATAATTTAAATATTCATCAAGGTTGTTGACCTTTCTAAAACGCTTTCAATGTGTCGGAAGGTGGTCAAAATCCTAGCCTTATCCTTGCCTACCGCAATGGTATGCTCAAAATGGGCCGAGGGCTTTCCATCCTTGGTCCGGATGGTCCAACCATCTTTGTCCATGTGCACCTGTTTCTTTCCTAAATTGATCATCGGTTCAATGGCCAAAACCATGCCTTCTTTCAATTTGGGTCCGTCCCCGCGGCGCCCGTAATTGGGTACTTCAGGACTTTCGTGCAGGTTTTTTCCTACCCCGTGTCCGACCAATTCCCGAACCACCCCGTAGCCCATGGCTTCCGTGTAAACTTGAACCGCAGCTCCAATATCGCCCACTCGTTTTCCATCCACTGCTTGTTCAATGCCTTGGTACAAGGACGCTTTTGTCCGAACCAAGAGGGCTTGCACTTCCTCAGGCACCTGTCCTACGGCGTAGGTATAGGCGCTATCGGCATGAAAGCCATTTTTGTACACCCCCGCATCGATGGCGATGATGTCTCCTTCATGGATGACATGATCTCCGGGCAGGCCGTGTACCACCACATCGTTCACCGAAATGCATAAAGAATAGGCATATCGACGGCTTCCGACCTGATAATTTAGGAAGGAAGGATGGGCTTGATGATCCATGATGAAGTTGTAGGCCAATTTATCCAGTTCTAAGGTCTTCACCCCAGGCTGTATGGCTTTGGCAACTTCGGCATGACAAAGGCCTAAAATCTCTCCGTTCTGTTCAATAACGGCCAATTCTTCAGGTCCCTTGATGTAAATCATACCTAACGTGCAACCACTTCGGAGCGTCCTCTAACGCGCCCTGATTGCATTAAGCCTTCGTATTTACGCATCAACAAATAACTTTCTATTTGTTGCAATGTATCCAACACTACCCCAACCAAAATCAACAAAGAAGTTCCTCCAAAGAAGGAAGCAAATCCCCGAGTGATGCCAAACAAAGAGGCGATGGCGGGTAAAATCGCGATGATGGAAAGCATCAAGGCCCCTGGAAGGGTGATGTGATCCAAGACACGCGCAATGAAATTGGAGGTCTCTTCTCCAGGTTTTACACCAGGAATAAATCCACCACCACGCTTCATGTCATCGGCAATCTGCGTAGGGTTAATGGAAATAGCGGTATAAAAGAAGGTAAACAATAAAATCAATACCGTGAACAATACATTGTATTGCCAAGTAGTAAAGTCCCCGAAGGCCTGAGCCAAGGATGCGGCAAACTCACTCTTGTCTGCAAAGGACTGCCCCAACAATCCAGGAATGAACATCAACGCCTGAGCAAAGATGATGGGCATTACCCCAGAGGCGTTTAATTTCAGGGGAATGTATTGACGCTCTCCACCAACCGACAATTTGCTACCCACCACTTGTTTGGCGTATTGCACTGGAATGCGGCGAACAGCCTGAACCACCATGATGGCACCCATCACGACAAAAAACAAGGCAATCACTTCCACGATAAATAACAAGGCCCCAGACATCCCTCTGGAACTGGCCTCCTGCAACAAAGAAGCAGGAAAACGCGACACGATACCAATCATGATCAGCATGGAAATACCATTTCCTATGCCTTTATCGGTAATTTTTTCACCCAACCACATACACATCATGGTACCTCCAACCAGGATGGCCACGCCATACAAACGGAAGAACCATGGATCCACCATGATGGCCTCTGCAGGAATCGTTACTTGCAAATAAGTAAAGCCCTGGGCAGCGGTCACGAAAATGGTCAATACACGGGTGATTTGATTCAACTTCTTTCGGCCAGCTTCCCCATCCTTTTGCATTTTTTGGAAATACGGAAGGGCAATGGTCAACAATTGAATGGCAATGGAGGCCGAAATGTAAGGCATGATCCCCAAAGCAAATACCGAAGCATTGCTCAAAGCACCTCCAGAGAACAAATTCAATAATCCCAACAAACCACCGTCTCCAACGGCCGTTAACTTAGTGGCATCGACCCCAGGAAGGGCAATGTATGATCCTAGACGAAAAAAGGCAATGAACAACAGGGTGTTGAAAATCCTGGATTTCAATTCCTCAATCGCGAAGATATGCTTGAAGGTCGTAATTAACTTATTCATTGTTTGGGTATAGAGCGTTAGTCAACAATCGCTTGGCCACCGGCTGCTTCAATGGCCGCCTTGGCGGAAGAAGAAAAGCCCTTGGCATGAACCTCCAAAGCGGAAGTCACGGTACCACGATTCAAAATTTTAACCAAATCTTTCTTAGATACCAAGCCGTGGCTGTACAAGGCATTGAAATCAATCACTTTCAAGTTGTGGGTATCCGCTAAGGATTGCAAGGTATCCAAATTGATGGCCTTGTATTCTACGCGGTTGATGTTCTTGAAACCGAACTTAGGTACCCGGCGCTGCAAGGGCATCTGACCACCCTCAAAGCCACGCTTACGGGAGTAACCCGAGCGAGACTGCGCTCCTTTGTGTCCTCTTGCAGAGGTGGCTCCCAAACCGGAACCTTGTCCTCTACCTACTCTTTTTCTAGTTTTTGTTGACCCTGCGGCGGGTTTTAAAGCTGATAATTTCATCTTCTTTTGGCTTAACGCTGTTTGTTACAAACAACTCGCTGATTAATAATTACAATTGTTCTACTTGCACCAAATGTTGAACGGCACGGATCATTCCAGCCAAGGCGGGGTTCATTTCCAATTCCACCGACTTACGAATTTTACCTAAGCCCAAGGCCTTGATGGTACGTTTCTGTACTTCTGGACGCTTGATGGCGCTTTTAATCTGGGTAATTTTAACTTTAGACATGTTCTCCTCTATTTAAAGAAAGGCTAGGCCCCTCATTATCCGTTAAACACTTTAGCAACCGAGATGCTGCGCTGGAATGCAACGCTGTGCGGAGCACGCATTTTGGTCAAGGCATCGATGGTAGCTTTTACCACGTTGTGGGGGTTGGATGATCCTTTGGACTTGGCCAATACATCATGTACGCCAGCCGACTCCAATACGGCACGCATCGCACCACCGGCAATCAATCCGGTACCAGGAGCAGCGGGTTTGATCAAGACCAAACCACCGGAAAACTTTCCGATTTGCTCATGAGGAACGGTGTTTTTAAGAATGGGTACCTGGAACAAGTTCTTCTTGGCATCCTCAATACCCTTGGCAATGGCGTCGGTTACCTCATTGGCTTTACCCAATCCATAACCTACCACACCTTTTCCATCGCCTACCACCACAATGGCAGAGAAGCTGAAACGACGACCACCTTTCACCACTTTGGCGACGCGGTTGATCGCTACTACTTTTTCTTTCAATTCACCCTCGTTTACCTTGATGGGCTTTGCTTGTAAATGCGACATATCTTCTTTTAAAATTGTAAGCCACCCTCGCGAGCGCCTTCTGCCAATGATTTAACTCTACCGTGATACAAATAACCGTTGCGGTCAAACACTACTTTGTCCAAGCCCAAGGTCTTTGCCTTGTCTGCGATGGCCAAACCTACTTTCTTAGCGGCTTCTGTGTTGTTGTTCACCTTACCTTTTACCAAGGAAGTCACAGATGCCAAGGTTTTCCCGGCTACGTCATCCACCAATTGCGCATAAATCGCAGTGTTGGAACGGTATACCGTCAAACGGGGGCGATCGGCAGTGCCAGCAATTTTGGCACGGATGGACCGCTTAATTTTCAATCGACGTAATTCTTTTTGTGTTGCCATTTTTCTTCAGTTTTGTGGATTTCCGACCCACGATATTATTTATTTCTTACCACCTGCTTTACCTGCCTTACGACGTACTTGCTCACCCAAGAAGCGAACACCTTTGCCTTTGTAAGGCTCCACGGGACGAAGCGACTTAATCTTGGCAGCAACTTGACCAATCAATTGTTTGTCAATGCCTTCCAAGGTTACCATGGGGTTTTTACCTTTTTCCATGGCCGTAGTAACTTTCAATTCCGAAGGAATGGCCATAAAGATGGCGTGTGAATAACCTAAGTTCAATTCTAAAATATTGCCTTGATTGGCGGCTTTATAACCAACACCGATGATTTCCAACTCCCGCTTAAAGCCAGTGCTTACACCTACCACCATATTGTTGATCAAAGAACGGTACAAGCCGTGCAAAGCTTTGTGACGCTTTTGCTCGGTTGGACGTTTTACGGTCAATACTTGATCTTCAATCACCACCTGGATATCGGGATCCACTTGTTGAGACAAGGTTCCCTTAGGTCCGTTGACTGTCACCAAATTTCCATTTCCAATCTCAATGCTTACGCCTGATGGAATGGGGATGATTTTGTTTCCTATTCTAGACATTTGTTTATGCGTTGTGCTTACATTGCGAGCCTAGGCTCCTTTCAGCGTAAAAAAATTAATATACGTAACACAATACCTCTCCACCTACGTGCAAGGCACGGGCTTCTTTATCGGTAATCACACCCTTAGAGGTAGATAAGATGGCAATTCCCAAGCCGTTCAAAACGCGAGGCAATTCGTCGGCACCGTTGTACTTACGCAAACCGGGCTTAGAAATACGGGTCAAGTTTAGAATGGCCGGCTGCTTGGTAACAGGGTTATATTTCAATGCAATTTTAATGGTACCCTGAACGGAAGTATCATCAAATTTATAATTGGAAATATAGCCTTTGTCAAAAAGCACCTTGGTAATTTCCTTTTTAATGTTTGAAGCAGGAATCTCCACTACCCTATGACGTGCTTTGATGGCATTCCGCAATCGGGTCAAATAATCTGCTATTGGATCTGTCATTGTCTTTACATTTGCCGCAGCCCTTTCGAAAAAGGCCTGCAAAATTACAAAATCAATTTAATTTATCAAACTTTCTTACCAACTTGATTTGGTCACCCCAGGAATCAAACCGGCAGAAGCCATTTCACGGAAAAGCACACGGCTGATGCCAAACTTGCGCATGTAACCCCTAGGACGACCCGTCAATTTGCAACGGTTGTGCAAACGAATGGGCGATGCGTTCTTGGGCAATTTGTCCAATCCAGCATAATCTCCGGCCGCTTTCAAGGCCGCTCTTTTGGCTGCATACTTAGCTACGGTAGCTTCGCGTTTTCTTTCTCTTGCTTTTACTGACTCTTTCGCCATGATTGTTATTGTTTAAAGCGTTGGCTTATTATTTTTTCTGATTGGAAAAAGGCATTCCCATGGCCGACAACAAAGCATAAGACTCTTCATCGGTTGCGGCAGTCGTCACAAAGGTGATGTCCATACCAGAAATGCGGTTCACTTTATCGATGGAGATTTCAGGGAAAATGATTTGCTCCTTCACCCCCAAGGTATAATTTCCACGACCATCAAAGCCTTTCTCAGAAATGCCTTTGAAGTCACGCACACGCGGCAATGCCACGGTGGTCAAGCGATCCAAAAATTCATACATGCGATCCCCACGCAAGGTCACTTTAACACCAATGGGCATGTTTTCACGCAATTTGAAATTGGAGATGGCCTTCTTAGAAATGGTGGCCACGGCTTTTTGTCCGGCGATTTGGGAAATTTCTTCTACCGCAACGTCCACCAATTTCTTATCGGCAACTGCGGCGCCCACGCCCTTGTTGATCACAATTTTGCTGATCTTAGGAACTTGCATTACCGACTTGTACTGGAATTTCTCCTTCAAGTTGGAAACAACTTCCTTGATATAACGCTCTTTTAATCTAGGTACTGCCATGTGTTTTGATGTGGATTTCCGACCCACGATTTAATGTTTAACCAATAAACTTTCCTGACGCTTTTGAATAGCGTTGCAATTTGCCCTTATCGTTCAATTTGCGACCTACGCGAACAGGCTTACCATTTTCCACAATCATCAAATTGCTGATGTGAATGGAACCCTCCCGCTTTTCAATACCTCCTTGAGGATTGGAAGCCGATGGCTTGATGTGCTTGGTCTGAAGGTTAACGCCCTCTACGATGGCACGCTGCTTCTCTACCAACACTTCCTTAATCACCCCGGTTTTGCCCTTAGAGTTACCAGAAATCACCATGACGGTATCGCCGGACTTGATGTGCAATTTGGGTTGTTTTGTCAATTTCTTTTCCATGTTATATGAATGTTCTAGGATAAGCGATTATAACACCTCGGGCGCCAATGAAACAATTTTCATGAATCCTGCATCGCGCAACTCACGAGCCACTGGTCCGAAAATACGGGTACCTCTGGGCTCATCGTTGTTGTTCAACAATACCGCGGCATTGTCTTCAAAGCGAATGTAAGAACCGTCCTTACGGCGAATTTCTTTTTTGGTGCGCACCACCACGGCACGGGAAACGGTCCCTTTCTTCATACTGGAAGAGGAAAGCGCCGATTTAACCGATACTACGATTTTATCTCCAACCGATGCGTAGCGTTTGCCGGTTCCTCCCAATACTCGGATCACCAACACTTCTTTGGCTCCTGAGTTATCCGCTACACCCAATCTTGATTCTTGCTGTAACATTATTTTAGAATATTAAAGTAAAAAAATTTAACAAGGGTAGATTATTTCGCTTTATCGATGATTTCTACCAAACGCCAACGTTTGTTCTTGGAAAGTGGACGGGTTTCCATCACCTTCACGGTATCTCCGATGCCACAGGCATTCTGCTCATCGTGGGCCATTAATTTGGTGGTTTTTTGTACGAATTTACCGTACAATGGGTGTTTTACGCGGCGTTCCACGGTAATGGTAATGGACTTATCCATCTTGTTACTTACCACCTTCCCAATCCTGACTTTTCTTAAATTTCTTTCCATTGTTGTTGGACTTGTTAAACGATTGACCATTAGCGCGTTCGAAATGGTCTATTAAAAATAAATTACTTGTTAAGCGTTTTTCTGAGCGTTCAATGCGGTCTTCAAGCGCGCGATCAAGCGGCGAGACTGCGGAATGCGCATGGGGTTTTCAATCGGGGAAATGGCATGCGCCAGTTTCAAACGATCCAATTTCTCCGCTTCCTCCTGAATCAACTTTGTCAATTCATCTGCACCCAATTTGTTAATTTCTGCGTTTTTCATGTGTATTTCAAATTATGCGGCTGCACTATTTCTCCTATTCTTGATAATCTCTACGAACCACAAATTTGGTGCGCAAAGGCAATTTTTGAGCGGCCAAACGTAGTGCTTCTTGAGCTAAAGCCAAAGGCACACCAGCCGATTCAAACAAAATGGTTCCTGGGCGCACATTGGCCACCCAGTATTCGGGAGCTCCTTTACCCTTACCCATACGTACCTCAGCAGGCTTCTTAGTGATGGGTTTGTCAGGGAAAATACGGATCCAAACTTGGCCTTCACGTTTCATGGCACGGGTAACCGAAATACGTGCCGCCTCAATTTGACGAGCCGTGATGCGACCAGCCTCCAAAGATTTAATCGCAAAGGATCCAAAATCAATTTCGTGCCCACGGGTAGCCAATCCTCTCACGCGACCCTTCTGCTGCTTCCGAAACTTGGTTCTTTTTGGTTGTAACATTTTAGTATGTGTTAAATGTCGGTTCTACAATGATTAATTAACGCTTTCCACGAGGTCTTCCTCCGCCGTTGCCACCTTTACGGTCGCCACCAGCATCGGCTCCATCACGACGACGAGGACGACGATCATCATCCCGTCCGCCACGCGGACCGCGGTCACCAGGACGCGCATCGGAAGCTACCGATTGCAAGCCCATATTGGCATTGGGTGAAAGATCCCGCTTTCCGAAAACTTCCCCACGGAATACCCATACTTTGATACCAATTTTACCGTAAACGGTCAAGGCCTCAGAGATGGCATAGTCAATGTCCGCACGCAAGGTATGCAAAGGGATACGACCCTCCTTATAACCTTCAGAACGGGCCATTTCAGCACCGCCCAAACGGCCAGACAATTTCAATTTAATGCCCTGAGCTCCCACCCGCATGGCAGAGGCAATCGCTTGCTTCATAGCACGACGGAAGGAAATCCGCGCTTGCAATTGCTGAGCAATGGATTCTCCAATTAATTTGGCATCAATTTCAGGACGCTTAATTTCAAAAATATTGATTTGCACATCCTTTCCAGTGATGGCCTTCAATTCTTCTTTCAATTTGTCAACCTCAGCGCCTTGCTTACCAATCACCACACCGGCACGCGCGGTGTTGATGGTCAAGGTGATGCGCTTTAAGGTACGCTCTATAATAACTTTAGAGATGGATCCCTTGGGAATACGAGCGGCAACGTATTTTCGGATTTTCTCGTCCTCTACCAATTTATCGGCAAAGGTCTTGCCACCATACCAGTTGGAATCCCAACCTCTGATGATACCTAATCTTAAACCAACGGGGTTAATTTTTTGTCCCATTTCTTTATTTTCTTATCGTTTAATTATTCTGCTGAACTGCTTTCTTCAATGCTTGGAGCGGCCGAAGGTGCTACCACCAAGGTGATGTGGTTGGAACGCTTTAAGATGCGGTGACCACGACCCTGAGGGGCGGGACGCAAACGCTTCAACGAAGATCCACCATCGACAAAAATGGTCTTGATGTACAAATCGGCTTCTTCCAATTTGGCGTTATCGTATTTGTTTTGCCAATTGGAAACGGCAGACAACAAGGTTTTTTCAATGGCCTTGGCACCCACTTTGGACTCAAATTTCAATATACCCAAGGCTTTGGAAACCTTCTGACCACGGATCATGTCGGCAACAATCCGCATTTTCTGAGGCGAGGTAGGCACATTTCTTAATTTAGCAACTGCTTCCATTTTCAATATCTGTTAATCGACCCTAGGGCCGTGATGTTATTTTTTACCTTTATCTTTTTTCGCTACGTGACCACGGAAGTTACGGGTAGGTGCGAATTCACCCAACTTATGACCTACCATGTTTTCGGTAACATATACAGGGATGAATTTATTGCCGTTGTGAACAGCAAAGGTATGACCCACAAAATCCGGAGAGATCATGGAGCGTCTGGACCAGGTCTTGATGACGGATTTCTTGCCAGACTCATTCATAGCCTGCACTTTGTTGTCGAGACGATAGTCGATGTAAGGACCTTTTTTTAACGAACGTGCCATGGATTATTTCTTTCTTCTACTGATGATCAAACGATTTGTATGCTTCTTAGGATTACGGGTCTTCTTACCTTTGGCCAATAAACCGGTCCGAGAACGCGGATGACCTCCAGAAGCGCGGCCCTCACCACCACCCATAGGGTGATCAACTGGGTTCATAACCACCCCACGTACGCGAGGACGACGACCCAACCAACGCTTACGACCAGCCTTACCTAAATTGACGTTCATGTGCTCAGCGTTGGAAACCGTTCCTACGGTTGCCAAACAAGAGGCCAAGACCATGCGCATCTCACCCGAAGGCAATTTCAAGGTGGCGTATTTACCATCCCTAGCCAACAACTGAGCATAAGTACCAGCAGAACGCGCCATCTCTGCTCCCCGACCGGGTTGCATTTCAATGGCGTGTACCAATGTACCTAATGGAATGTTGGACAATGGAAGGGTATTGCCCACTTCAGGAGCCACGTGGCTACCAGACACAATGGTCTGACCCACTTGCAAGCCCTGAGGAGCAAGTATATAAGCTTTTTCCCCATCGGAATACTCCACCAAAGCGATACGCGCGGTACGGTTGGGGTCGTATTCTACGGTCAAGACCGTAGCGGGAACATCAAACTTGTTGCGGTTGAAATCAATGATACGGTAACGACGCTTGTGGCCACCACCGATGTAACGCATGGAACGACGACCGTCTGCATTCCTACCACCAGAGCGCTTGATGGGCTCCAATAATGGTTTGTACGGTTTGTCCGTCGTGATCTCCTCAAAGGAAGGCGCGATGCGTTGACGCTGCCCGGGAGTTGTTGGTTTTAGTTTTTTAACTGCCATTACTGTTCAAATTATCGGGATGAACCCCCTTAAGTTTTAAAATTAAATGCCTTGGTAGAAGTCAATGACCTCGCCTGCGGCTACGGTTACGATTGCCTTTTTAAACGTACTGGTACGACCCGTGGTCACTTTAGTGCGGGTGCTTCTGGACTTCTTCTTTCCGATTTGGCGCATGGTGGCCACATCTTCCACATTCACTCCGTACATTTTCTTTACCTCTTTGGCAATCTCAATTTTATTGGCATTCATGTCCACAATGAACACATACTTGCCTTTTTCTTGCATGGCTTGGGACTTTTCAGTCAAGGCCGGACGCTTAATAATGCCCATGGTTTATCGAATTAACAGCGCTTCGCTGGTTTATTTAACAAATTGTTTTTCAATCTTCTCCAATGCGGCCGTGGTGATCAACAACTTGGAGGCGTTCACCAAATCGTAGGTATTCAAATCACTGGCATTGGAAACGTTCACCTTTGGTAGGTTACGTCCGGAAAGCACCGCATTCTGATCGTTCTCTGAAGTGATCAACAAGGTTTTGGTGTTCTCTAATTGGAAGGCCTTCAACATGGCCAAATAGGCCTTGGTCTTAGGTGCCTCAAAGCTAACCCCTTCCAACACGGCGATATCACCGGATTGAATGCGGGAGGCCAAAACGGATTGACGCGCTAGGGCTTTTACCTTCTTGTTCAATTTGAAGTGATAATCCCGAGGACGTGGGCCGAAAATACGACCACCACCTTTGAACAAAGGAGATTTCATGGAACCCGCACGGGCGCCACCAGTTCCTTTTTGTTTTTTCAATTTACGGGTAGAACGCGCCACTTCTGCACGCTCCTTTGCCTTATGGGTACCCTGACGCTGATTGGCCAAGTACTGCTTCACATCCAAGTACACCACGTGCTCGTTGGGTGCAATGCCAAAAACCTCATCGGAAATCTTAATCTTTTTTCCGGTGGCTTTGCCTTCTTGGTTATATACGGTTAATTCCATGTTCCTTAATTGCTATGATTGGGAAGGGCTTGCGCTTAATTTTCAATGATGATGTAAGAGTTCTTAGCACCAGGTACAGAACCCGATACCACCACCAGATTTTTCTCGGGATAAACCTTCAAAACTTGCAAGTTTTGAACTTTCACCCGATTGCCTCCGGTACGACCTGCCATGCGCAATCCTTTAAATACACGTGAAGGGAATGAACAAGCACCAATAGAACCTGGGTGACGACCCCGGTTGTGCTGTCCGTGGGTTTGACCACCCACACCGCCAAATCCATGGCGCTTTACAACTCCTTGAAAACCTTTACCTTTAGAAGTACCTACGGCATCAATGAAGGTGCCTACCTCTAAGGATTCTACGGTAATCACATCTCCCAAAGCCAAAGGCTGCTCAAACGTGCGAAATTCAACCAATTTCTTTTTAGGACTGGTCTTCGCTTTTTTGAAATGCCCCAACAATGACTTGGTGGTGTGCTTTTCTTTCTTTTCTCCGTAACCCAATTGAACAGCTTGATAGCCGTCTTTCTCTACGGTTTTCACTTGCGTTACTACGCAAGGTCCAGCTTCAATCAGCGTACACGCGGTGGATCTTCCATCTTCGGTGTAGAGGCTGGTCATGCCGATTTTCTTTCCAATTAATCCTGACATAAAATAAATTTTTAAACATTTATGTGCTTACAAGGCCCTTGGACTTGTTGTAAGACTTGGTATTTAAAACGCTTCTCAGCGTAATTAAATCGGACAATAAAAAGGCAGAAATGGGAAAAAGATGGACAAGATGAAGACGCCGAACCCGGCTAGAAGACATCTTGTGCAGCTTAATATTCAATTCAAGGGCTGGGCATTCAACACTTAAACCAATACCAGTTCTGACACAAAAAATTAAGCGTACCTTAATTTTAGACCCTTGACCTTGCGTGTTTGTGCTTTTTATCTGTTGTTGAACCAGTTCTGCCAACCAGGACAACCAAAAAAACCGCGTTTGTCAAACGGGACTGCAAAGGTAGTAAAAAATTCA
>Ga0255274_1000045_pt1 | contig 18444 bp, 32 predicted proteins | sample AtltaT_4_FD_183673 | JGI IMG/M metagenome (GOLD analysis project Ga0255274, IMG submission 183673) | Metatranscriptome of freshwater microbial communities from Altamaha River, Georgia, United States - Atl_Colum_RepB_8h (Metagenome... | ecosystem: Environmental > Aquatic > Freshwater > River... | reverse complement strand
TTGCACTCCCTTTTTAGGGGTATAGTGTGCATAAATCACTGATATTGAACTGAAAATTATAGAGAATGCCAACGATTCAACAGTTAGTACGCAAAGGCCGCGAAGCCTTGGTCGATAAGAGTAAGTCGCCCGCGCTGACTTCATGTCCACAGCGCCGTGGTGTTTGTACACGCGTGTACACAACTACGCCTAAAAAGCCGAATTCGGCTATGCGTAAAGTAGCTCGTGTTCGCCTGACTAACAAGTTTGAGGTAACCGCTTACATTCCCGGAGAGGGCCATAACCTTCAGGAGCACAGCATCGTGATGATTCGTGGTGGAAGGGTGAAGGATTTGCCAGGTGTACGTTATCACATTATTCGTGGTGCGCTTGACACTTCCGGTGTGGACGGTCGCAACCAGCGTCGTTCAAAATACGGTACCAAGCGCCCAAAACCAGGTGCAGCTCCAGCCGCAAAAGGTAAAAAGTAATTCACAACAAGTAAAACGCAACGCAACACTAGTTCTGCTGAGTCATGAGGAAGACTAAACCAAAAAAGCGCCCCATACTTCCTGATCCCAAATTCAATGATCCGTTGGTAACACGGTTTGTGAATATGCTGATGTATTCCGGCAAGAAGGGAAAGGGATTCCAAATTTTCTATGATGCCCTCGAAAAGGTTGAAAATCGTACCAAAGAGAGCGGTATAGAAACATGGCGTACGGCTTTGAATAATGTCATGCCTGCGGTTGAAGTAAAAAGCCGTCGCGTTGGTGGAGCGACATTTCAGATTCCTTCAGAAGTGCGCCCTGACCGAAAGATTTCCGTTGGAATTAAATGGATGATCCTGTATTCCCGGAAGCGCAATGAGAAGAGCATGGCGGATAAACTCGCAGGTGAAATTATTGCTGCGGCCAAAGGCGAAGGTGCTGCCGTAAAGAAGAAAGATGACACCCACCGTATGGCGGACGCAAACAAGGCATTCTCCCACTTTCGCGTTTAATAGCAAGTAATCAAGAGTAAATCATCTATAGATCAAGATGTCACAGGAAGTTAAAGACTTAAGGTTCGTACGGAATATCGGTATTGCCGCTCACATTGATGCCGGCAAAACGACAACAACTGAGCGTATCCTTTACTATACAGGCGTAAACCACAAGATTGGTGAGGTGCACGATGGTGCGGCAACCATGGATTGGATGGTGCAGGAGCAGGAGCGTGGTATTACCATTACTTCTGCTGCCACTACATGTTTTTGGAATTACCGGAACAATAAATACAAAATCAACATCATTGACACGCCGGGCCACGTTGACTTTACAGTTGAGGTGAATCGTTCTTTGAGGGTGTTGGATGGTCTTGTTTTCCTGTTTTCTTCAGTTGATGGTGTTGAGCCTCAGTCTGAAACCAACTGGCGCCTTGCCAACAATTACAACGTAACCCGCCTCGGTTTCGTGAACAAGATGGATCGTGCAGGAGCAGATTTCCTGAATGTCGTTCGTCAGGTTCGTGAAGTATTGGGAGGCAATCCGCTCCCACTCCAGCTTCCAATCGGAGCAGAAGACACCTTCAAGGGTGTCGTGGACTTGGTGAACTTCCGCGGAATCGTATGGAATGAGCATGATCAGGGCATGACCTATGAGGTAATTCCAATTCCTGCCGACATGATGGACGAGGCAAAGGAATACCGTGAAAAGTTGCTCGAAGCTTGTGCTGAGTTCGATGATAAGATCATGGAAAAATATTTCGATGATCCAAGTTCTATCAGCGAAGCTGAGATTCTCACGGCCTTGCGCCAGGCGTGTGTTCACAACAAGGTTGTTCCGATGCTTTGTGGTTCTGCTTTTAAGAACAAAGGTGTTCAGACGATGCTTGACTATGTCATGGAGTTGATGCCCTCACCCATGGACAAAAACAACATCATCGGTACGAACCCCGACACTGGTGAGGAAGTTGTTCGTCGCCCGGATGCAAATGATCCTTTCACTGCACTTGCATTCAAAATCGCAACAGATCCTTTCGTTGGTCGCCTCGCATATTTCCGTTGTTATTCCGGAAAACTTGAAGCCGGTTCCTACATTCTCAATACCCGTTCTGGAAACAAAGAGCGTATTTCCCGACTCTTCCAGATGCACGCAAATAAGCAAAACCAGATCCCGGAGATTGGTGCAGGTGATATCGGTGCTGCGGTTGGTTTCAAGGATATCAAAACAGGCGATACCCTTTGCGCTGAAAACGCTCCCATCGTACTGGAGGCAATGCAATTCCCTGAGCCGGTAATCGGTCTTGCCATTGAGCCAAAGACTCAGGGTGACATGGATAAGCTGGGTGTTGCACTTGGAAAGCTTTCTGAAGAAGATCCCACTTTCCGAGTTAAATCAGACGAAGACAGTGGTCAAACCATTATCAGTGGAATGGGTGAGCTTCACCTTGAGATCATCGTTGACCGTTTGAAGCGTGAGTTCAAAGTTGAAGTGAACCAAGGTGCTCCTCAAGTAAACTACAAAGAGGCCATCACTGGTTCGTACGAGCACCGTGAAGTGTACAAGAAACAAACTGGTGGTCGCGGTAAATTTGCTGATATTAAGTTTGTTGTTTCACCGATCGATACCGATTTTGAAGTTACGGACAAGAATGCCGGACTTCAGTTTGTGAATGAGATTACGGGTGGTAACATTCCACGCGAATTTATTCCTGCGGTTGAAAAAGGATTTCGGTCTGCGATGGTTAATGGTGTACTTGCCGGCTACCAGGTTCAGGGCATGAAGATTCGCCTCATTGACGGTAGCTACCACACCGTTGACTCTGATTCGCTTTCGTTTGAGATTTGTGCACGAACTGCGTTCCGCGAGGCCCTTCCAAAGGCTAAGCCCATCCTGCTTGAGCCAATCATGAAGCTTGAGGTAATTACACCTGAGCAAAATATGGGTGATGTAGTAGGTGACTTGAACCGCCGCCGTGGGCAAATGGAAGGAATGGATTCCCGTGCAGGTGCTCAGGTTGTAAAAGCCAAAGTTCCCCTGTCTGAAATGTTTGGTTATGTGACAGCACTTCGTACCATCACTTCCGGACGTGCGTCATCAACCATGGAATTCTCTCATTATGCCGAGGCTCCCCGTAACATTGCCGAGGAAGTAATTGCCAAAGCAAAAGGTAAAGCAGCTGCTGAGAAGGCCTAATTATTAAACAGAAAAAATCAATATCGTTCTTATACCATGAGCCAGCGAATCCGAATCAAGTTGAAGTCATATGACTACAATCTTGTCGACAAGTCTGCGGAAAAAATCGTCAAGACAGTAAAGCCCACGGGTGCTGTGGTTAGCGGTCCCATTCCGCTGCCAACTGAAAAGAAGATTTACACCGTATTGCGTTCACCGCACGTAAACAAAAAGGCACGTGAGCAATTTCAGTTGTGCTCTTACAAGCGATTACTCGATATCTATAGCTCTACTGCTAAAACTGTAGATGCTTTGATGAAACTCGAACTGCCCAGCGGGGTAGAGGTTGAAATCAAGGTTTAGTGCACCCTTCCGGCTTCAGAGTTTTCCTCTTGAATGCCTTCGTTCTTTACATCATTATCCGAATTAACAGGTATCTGTCGGAATTCCGTCAGATCCACATCATATCAAGACCAAAACAACTAATCCTTAGTTAAGATGGCAAGCATCATCGGAAAAAAAGTCGGCATGACCAGCATCTTCGATGCAGATGGGAAGAATATCCCCTGCACTGTAGTTGAAGCCGGCCCCTGTGTTGTTACACAGGTTAAAACGGTTGAAAATGACGGATACTCCGCCGTGCAACTCGCTTTTGGCGAAAAAAAGGAGAAAAATACGCCCCAGGCTTTGCTTGGGCACTTTAAGAAGGCAAACACCACGCCCAAGCGTACGGTGATTGAATTCCGTGACATTGACATGGAATTTAACACTGGCGACTTGGTGAAGTGTGATATTTTTCAGGATGGCGACTTCTGTGAAGTAGTCGGCACATCCAAGGGTAAAGGCTTTCAAGGCGTAGTTAAGCGACACAATTTTAGCGGGGTCGGTGCCCAGACCCACGGTCAGCATGACCGTCAGCGCGCTCCAGGATCATTGGGTGCTTCTTCGTGGCCTTCAAGGGTAATGAAGGGAATGCGCATGGCCGGTCATAAAGGTGTTGATCGTGTGAAAGTTCAAAATCTTCAGGTTGTTAAAGTGTTGCCTGAGCAGAATCTGCTCCTGATTAAAGGTGCTATTCCCGGACACAAAGGTTCTTACGTAACGGTATCGAAATAACATGGAATTATCGGTATATAACCTCTCCGGAAAGGAGACAGGACGCAAGGCACGTCTCAACGATCAGATCTTCGGTATTGATCCGAACGACCATGCCATTTACCTCGATGTGAAGCAGTTTCTGGCCAACAAGCGTCAAGGAACCCACAAAGCGAAAGAGCGAAACGAGGTTTCTGGAACTACCAAAAAGCTTAAGCGCCAAAAAGGTACCGGTGGTGCCCGCGCCGGCTCTATGAAAAGCCCGGTTTTTGTTGGTGGAGGAAGAATATTTGGACCACGTCCCCGTGATTATTCTTTCAGCCTTAACAAGAAGCTCAAGCGTTTAGCCAGGATTTCAGCCCTTTCCCACAAGGCAAAATCGAATACCATTACCGTGTTGGAAGATTTCAATTTTGAGCAACCACGCACAAAGTTGATGGCCGATCTGGTTAAGAGCCTTCAGTTGGCGGATAAAAAAACCTTAGTCATTGTGCCTCAAACGAATAAAAACGTATATTTGTCGTCCCGAAATTTGGAGCGCAGCAAGGTTGTAACAGCCTCTGACTTAAACACTTACGACATTGTAAACGCTCAAAATATCGTAGTAACCGAGGGTTCGCTGCCGGTAATCGAGAGCACCTTGCTTAAATAATTCACAGAAGTCGGGCTTTCGTCCGTCTCCCTGAAACTCCCGAAAGGGCCAAAACAACTAAGTGCATAGGCACGATAAACCTATAGAGTAAAAAATGGATATCCTGAAGAAACCGGTCGTCACCGAAAAGATGAACCGGATCACCGAAAAACAGCCGCGCTACGGATTTATCGTAGACAAGCGCTCCAATAAATTGGAGATTAAAAAGGCGGTTGAAGCCATGTACGGCGTTACGGTTGAATCCGTTAACACGATGATTTACCGTGGTAAATCCAAAATGCGTGGGACCAAGAACGGGTTTGTTACCGGTCAGCGTCCGAACACCAAGAAGGCTATCGTTACCTTGAAGAAGGGCGAGGTCATCGATTTCTTCAGTAATATCTAATCTCAGGCATTACAATGGGAACTAAGAAAATTCGACCAATGTCACCCGGCCAGCGTCACCTGGTCAGGAATGATTATAGTGAGATCACAGCAAGTGAGCCGGAGAAATCGTTGATTGTCTCTTTGAAGCGCAGCGGTGGACGTAATAACACCGGTAAAATGACAATGCGTTACATAGGTGGTGGACACCGTAAGTTGTATCGCATCATCGATTTCAAGCGTGACAAGCAAAATATGCCTGCCACAGTTGAGACGATCGAATATGATCCGAACCGCACGTCGTTTATTGCACTCGTAAAGTATAGCGATGGTGAAAAGCGCTATATCATAGCTCCGAATGGAATTCGCGTTGGTCAGCAGGTGGCATCGGGCTCAACCGTTGCGCCTGAAGTAGGAAACGCGATGCCTCTCAAGGATATTCCATTGGGTACTACTGTGCACAATATCGAAATGCGTCCTGGTCAGGGTGGTAAAATTGCACGCAGTGCAGGTTCATATGCTCAGCTCGCCGCCCGTGAAGACAAGTATGCAGTTTTGAAAATGCCCAGTGGTGAGACCCGTAAAGTGCTTGTATCCTGTATGGCTTCTATTGGTTCGGTTTCAAATGCTGATCACGATAAGCAAAGCAAAGGGAAGGCAGGACGTAACCGCTGGATTGGTCGTCGTCCGCGTGTTCGTGGTGTTGCCATGAACCCGGTTGATCACCCGATGGGTGGAGGTGAAGGTCGTGCTTCCGGAGGACATCCACGTTCAAGGAAGGGCCTTATCGCCAAGGGTTACAAGACCCGTAAAAAGAGTAATCCGACGAACAAGTACATCATTGAACGTCGTAAAAAATAATCCTTCAGCAACCAACACATGAGTCGTTCGCTAAAAAAAGGGCCGTTCATTGATTTCAAGCTCGAGAAGAAAGTGCTTGACATGAGCGATAGTAAAAAGAAGGCCGCAATCAAGACTTGGTCACGTCGGTCGATGATTTCTCCGGATTTTGTCGGCAACACCTTCGCCGTGCACAATGGGAATAAGTTCATCCCTGTGTATGTAACGGAGAACATGGTCGGGCATAAGCTTGGTGAGTTTGCTCCCACCCGCACGTTCAGGGGGCACTCAGGCAGTAAAGACAAAGGATCAAAATAATCATGGGAGCGAGAAAACGCAACGTCGCCAATGAGCGCAAGGAAGCCATGAAGTCTGTGGCTATGGCAAAACTCAACGATTGCCCTACTTCTCCCCGGAAGATGAGGCTTGTTGCAGATATGATTCGTGGTAAACGGGTCGAGATGGCTTTGGCTATGCTCCGACTGAGCACCAAGGAAGCCGCTGGTCGTCTTGAGAAACTTTTGCTCTCGGCTCTTGCCAACTGGCAGGCTAAGAATGAAGGCAGTCGCATGGAAGATCAGGAGCTGATCGTTAAAACTGTCCACGTTGACGGTGGTCGCCAGCTTAAGCGTTTACGTCCTGCACCACAGGGTCGAGGATACCGTGTTCGCAAGCGTTCAAATCACATTACACTTGTCGTTGACAATAAGAATTCTGTAGTAACTGAAAATAACTCCGCTAACTGATAGTAATGGGACAAAAAGCTAATCCGATCGGCAATCGTTTGGGCATCATTCGTGGTTGGGATTCCAACTGGTACGGTGGTAAGAACTACTCCGAAAAGCTGGTCGAAGACGAGAAGATCCGCAAGTATCTCTTGGCTCGTTTGGCCAAGGGTGGAGTATCACGCATTGTTATTGAGCGTACCTTAAAGTTGATTACTGTTACTATCCATACAGCCCGTCCGGGTATCGTTATTGGTAAAGGTGGGTCAGAAGTCGACAAACTGAAAGAGGAAGTTAAGAAGCTTACCAAGAAAGACGTTCAAATCAACATTTTTGAAATTAAGCGCCCGGAACTGGATGCTCAACTCGTCGCCGATGGTATTGCCCGCCAGCTTGAGGCGCGTATCTCTTTTCGTCGTGCAATGAAGCAATCCATTGCATCAACCATGCGTATGGGGGCAGAAGGGATTAAGGTGAATTGCGCCGGTCGTTTGGGCGGTGCTGAAATTGCCCGAACAGAGCAGTACAAAGATGGTCGTGTTCCGCTGCATACATTCCGTGCAGACATTGACTATGCTCTGGCCGAGGCACTCACTACATACGGAATCATTGGAATTAAAGTGTGGATTTGTAAAGGTGAAGTTTACGGAAAGCGCGACTTATCTCCGAACGTAGGTATTGCTAGCACTCCGAAGGGTGGAGCACGCGAGCGTGGTGAGCGTTCAGAACGTGGAGATCGTGGTGGTGACCGTGGTTCACGCGGCCCCCGTGGCGGATCCGGTTCACGTGGAAGAGGTAACCGCGACTGATATCAAACAAACAGACCCACGCACACAGCATACAAGAAAAGCAGCTGAAACATGTTACAGCCGAAAAAAACCAAGTTCAGGAAGCAGCACAAAATGGTGCCAAGTGGAACCGCAACGCGCGGTACTTCCCTGGCATTTGGCTCCTTTGGAATCAAATCTCTGGAGACCTGCTGGATTACTTCCCGTCAAATCGAAGCGGCTCGTGTAGCGGTAACCCGTTACATGAAGCGTGAGGGACAGATCTGGATCCGTATTTTCCCGGACAAACCAATCACCCGCAAGCCTTTGGAAGTACGTATGGGTAAAGGAAAGGGAGCCCCGGAATTTTGGGTGGCAACCGTAAAGCCTGGTACTGTGATTTTCGAAGCAGAGGGAGTACCTATGAGTATCGCTAAGGAGGCTCTGCGCCTTGCAGCTCAAAAGCTTCCGGTTACAACTCGTTTTATCATCCGCCCTGATTACCAAGAATAACCTGCGACTATCATGAAACAATCCATAGTCAAGGACCTGACAACAGAAGAGGTCCGCGAGAAGATCAAGGAAGAACGTGCGGCTTACACCAAGCTTAAAATGGCGCATGCCGTTTCTCCCATTGAGAATCCCATGAAGATCCGTGCTTCCCGCAGGGCAATTGCACGTCTGGTAACGGAACTTCGAAACCGAATGAACACCCAACAAGCCGCCGGCAACTAACACATGGAAGCAAGATCACTCAGAAAAGAAAGGATCGGAATCGTTACTTCCGTCAAGATGAATAAGTCCATAGTTGTTTCCGTAGAAGCACGTGAGAAGCATCCGATGTACGGTAAGTTCATCAAGAAGACCAAGAAGTTTATGGCGCATGACGAGAAAAACGAATGCGGCATGGGCGACACAGTTAAAATCATGGAAACCCGTCCAATGAGCAAGCTTAAGCGCTGGCGCCTGGTGGAAATCGTAGAAAAAGCGAAATAACATATCTGTCTTAACGGACAGGCCGTTCCAAGCAACGAAAAGAAATGATACAGCAAGAATCAAGGCTTACAGTGGCCGATAACAGCGGTGCCAAAGAGGTGCTTTGCATCCGCGTACTCGGAGGTACTGGCAAGCGTTACGCTTCACTCGGTGACAAAATTGTTGTCACGGTGAAAAACGCTCTGCCCTCCGGCAACGTGAAAAAAGGTACGGTATCCAAAGCAGTGGTTGTCCGTGTCAATAAGGAGGTGCGTCGTGATGACGGGTCATATATCCGGTTTGACGATAATGCGGTTGTCCTGCTTAATAACCAGGATGAATTGCGCGGCACCCGTATTTTCGGACCTGTTGCCCGCGAACTCCGCGAAAAACAATTCATGAAGATTGTATCCCTAGCCCCGGAGGTGCTCTAATCCATGGAACGCAAAAACAACAAACAACCAAAACTTCACGTTCGCAAAGGCGACCTCGTGAAAGTGATTAGTGGAGACTCCAAGGGTCAGCAAGGTAAGGTTCTGGAAGTAAATACTGCAGACCGCGTTGCTATCGTTGAGAAAGTCAACATGGTTTCAAAGCATACCCGCCCAAATGCTCAAAACACACAGGGTGGAATTATCAAGCAAGAAGCTCCTGTTCGCATCAGTAAACTGATGGTTATTGATCCATCTACAGGTAAGCCAGGACGCGTTGGCCGTCGCCTCGAAGACGGTAAATTGGTCCGTTATGTTAAAACGAAAAAATAAGCGGGGAGGAAAAAAACGATGAATTACGAACCTCGTCTGAAAACGAAGTACCGCAGTGAAATGGTCCAATCGCTGCGCGACAAATTCCAGTACAAGAGCATCATGCAGGTGCCACGACTGACCAAAATCTGTATCAACCAGGGTCTGGGTGATGCGGTTTCTGATAAGAAAATCATTGAGTCGGCCATCACAGAGATGAGTACCATTACAGGTCAGAAAGCTGTAGCAACAAAGTCTCGGAAAGACATTTCGAACTTTAAACTGCGCGCTGGAGTTCCTATCGGTGCCCGGGTGACGTTGCGTGGCGACCGTATGTATGAGTTCCTCGACCGTTTGGTGGCCGTTGCTCTGCCTCGCATCCGCGACTTCCGCGGTGTGAATGACAAAGGATTTGATGGTCGTGGTAATTACACGCTTGGAATCACTGAGCAGATTATTTTCCCTGAGATTGATATCGATAAAGTCAATAAAATTCAGGGTATGGATATCACATTCGTTACCACCGCCACTAAGGACGCCGAGGCGATGGAACTACTTAAAGCATTCGGTATCCCTTTCCGGAACCAGAACAAATAATCCCGAACGATGTCAAAAGAATCGATCAAGGCGCGCGAACTCAAGCGCATTCGTTTAGTCGAGAAATACGCTGAAAAGCGCAAGGAGCTCAAAGAGGCTGGCGATTATGTCGCTCTGCAAAAGTTGCCTAAGAATTCCTGCCCAATCCGTGTGCGCAATCGGTGCAAACTTACCGGTCGTCCAAGGGGATATATCCGCCAGTTTGGTATCTCTCGCGTCATGTTTCGTAAACTCGCTCTCGAGGGTAAAATAGCTGGCGTAACCAAAGCAAGCTGGTAAACAGATTATCATTCCAACCTGAACAACATTCTACATGAATACTGATCCGATAGCAGACTACCTCACCCGCATACGCAATGCGGTTAAAGCTAACCACCGTGTGGTGGAAGTGCCTGCTTCAAACATGAAGAAAGAGATGACCAAAATCCTTTATGACAAAGGATTCATCTCCAACTATAAGTTCGAGGAGACTGAAAATAAACAGGGTTGTATTAAAATAGCTCTGAAGTACAATGCGGTTTCCAAGCTTCCGGCAATCAATGCTATCAGGCGTATTTCAAAGCCCGGATTACGTAAATACGTGAAGGCAGACCGCATTCCCCGCGTAATCAACGGACTTGGAATTGCCATTGTATCCACATCACGTGGGTTGATGACCGACAAAGAGGCTCGCCAGCTGAATGTAGGCGGAGAAGTAATCTGTTACATCTATTAAACATCGCTTAATCACGACGAATCCATGTCACGCGTAGGAAAAAATCCAATTGTTATCCCCAGCGGGGTGCAAGTTACGGTCAACGGCCGTGAGGTAACCGTAAAGGGTCCAAAAGGTTCATTGAACCAGACTGTATCCGACGGTATTGATGTGCAAATTGACGGAAGCCAGTTAACTGTAACACGTGCAACTGAGCAAAAGCGTCACCGTGCAATGCACGGGTTGTACCGCGCCCTAATCAACAATATGGTCGTTGGCGTTTCAACGGGTTATAAAGTTGAGCAGGAGTTGGTTGGTGTAGGTTATAGGGCTACCAACCAAGGGAACACACTGGATATGGTCCTTGGTTATTCTCACCATGTGGTTTTCGAACTCCCTGCTGAAATCAAAGTTGCTACGCGCCAGGATAAAGGTCAAAATCCGATTATCACCCTGGAGAGCCATGACAAGCAATTACTCGGTCAGGTAGCGGCAAAGATTCGCTCTCTCCGCAAGCCTGAGCCATACAAAGGAAAGGGTATCAAGTTTGTTAATGAAGTGCTCCGCAGAAAGGCCGGTAAGTCAGCTTCGAAGAAATAATCCATAATCTGTATCGACTGCTAACCATGCAAGACAATAAAATCCTTCGTCGAAATAAGATCCGCTCCCGGATCCGCAAGACCATTACCGGAACAACCGAGCGTCCACGCTTGTCCGTGTTCCGAAGCAATAAGTCCATCTATGCTCAGGTTATTGATGACTTGAAAGGTCATACCATTGTGGCTGCTTCCTCCCGTGAAAGTGGAGTTGATGCAAAAGCTACTAAGGTTGATCAGGCTACAGCAGTTGGAAAAATGCTTGCCGAGAAAGCAAAAGCAGCCGGTGTAAGTGTCGTAGTTTTTGACCGTGGTGGATATCTCTATCACGGACGTATTAAGGCGCTTGCCGACGGCGCTCGTGAAGCCGGTCTTCAATTCTAATCTGAAACGATCTACAACCCATGTTTATACAGAGTAGCAAACGCGTAAAGTCTACCGAGACCGAACTCCACGACAAACTCGTGGCCGTGAACCGCGTAACGAAAGTGACCAAGGGAGGTCGCGCTTTTGGATTCGCCGCCATCGTTGTGGTAGGTGATGAGAAAGGTGTAGTTGGACACGGACTTGGCAAAGCCAAGGAGGTGACTGATGCGGTAACCAAGGCTATCGATGACGCCAAGAAAAACTTGGTGCGTATCCCACTCCGTCGCGGTACAGTTCCGCATGAGCAGGAAGGAAAGTTTGGTGGAGCACGTGTGTTCCTTAAGCCTGCTGCGCCTGGAACCGGCGTTATCGCTGGAGGTGCTATGCGCTCAGTGTTGGAGAGTGTTGGAGTAACCGATGTACTTGCAAAGTCAAAAGGTTCATCAAACCCCCACAACGTGGTAAAGGCAACGATTGATGCACTGATTAAGATGCGTGATGCTTATGCTGTTGCCCAGCAACGCAATGTGGAAATCAGTAAAGTGTTCAACGGATAATATCATATTCGCAACAGACATGGCAAAGTTGGCAATCACACAGATTAAAAGCGGAATTGACCGCCCCGAGGTACAGAAGCGTACGCTTAAAGCCCTTGGACTGTCAATGCACAAGACCGTGGAACTGGAGGCAACTCCACAAATCCGTGGCATGATCACTAAAGTGCAGCACCTCGTGCGAGTAACTGAAAAATAAGACAACGAATCAACGCAATTCACTCCATCATGGACCTGAGTAATCTGAAGCCGGCAAACGGCTCGACAAAGAAGGGTAAGCGCATCGGTCGCGGTGCCGGATCCGGACACGGCGGTACTTCAACCCGCGGACACAAAGGAGCCGGTTCACGCAGCGGTAACAGCCGTAAAATCGGATTCGAGGGCGGTCAGATGCCACTCCAACGGCGTTTGCCCAAGTTTGGATTTAAGAATATCAATCGCGTAGAGTATGCTGGTATAAACCTTGATACGCTTCAGCGTCTTGCTGAATCTCATGGTATTTCCAGTTTTGATCAGACCGTGTTCGTAGAGCGTGGACTTGTATCAAAAAATGACCGCGTAAAAATTCTTGGCCGCGGTGAGCTCAAAGCCAAGGTTGATGTGAAGGCCCATGCCTTCTCTGCAAGTGCACATGCAGCCATCGAAAAATTGGGTGGAACTGCCACAACTCTCTAAGAAGAGCTTATGAAGAACCTGATTCAAACCATCCAGAATATCTTCAAGATTGAAGACCTCCGATCGAGGATCCTCAATACCTTGCTGTTTTTGCTGGTCTATCGACTGGCCGCTCACGTTGTGTTGCCCGGTATCGATCCGAGCCAGCTCGCCGGTCTGCAGCAGCAAACATCAGGCGGTATTTTAGGTCTTTTGGATGCATTCTCCGGTGGTGCATTTTCGCAGGCATCTGTAGTTGCTCTCGGAATTATGCCCTACATCAGCGCATCCATCGTTGTTCAGTTGTTGGGTATCGCAGTTCCCTACTTCCAGAAATTGCAGAAAGAGGGTGAGAGTGGTCGGAAGAAGCTGAATCAGATTACACGCATATTGACGGTTATCGTTGTTATTTTCCAGGCTCCGGGTTACCTCATTAACCTGAAAGCTCAGGCTCCGAATGCTATTATCGCCTATACAAACCCTGAGATTATTTCTCCTGCATTTTTCATGTTTGTATCGACCTTGATTATTATCGCAGGTACCTTATTTATCATGTGGCTCGGTGAGCGCATCACAGAGAAAGGAATCGGTAACGGTATCTCCCTGATCATCATGACAGGAATTATCGCCAGGCTTCCGTTTGCTTTGCGTGATGAGTTCCTTTCACGTTTGAATGAGCAGGGTGGCGGATTGGTGATTTTCCTGATCGAGATGGTCGCACTCTTTGCTGTTGTTGTGGCTGTGATTCTACTCGTGCAGGGCACAAGGAAAATTCCTGTGCAATTCGCCAAGAAAATTGTGGGCAACAAGCAGTATGGAGGAGTTCGTCAGTATATCCCGCTTAAAGTGAATGCTGCTGGCGTAATGCCAATTGTGTTTGCACAAGCCATCATGTTTATTCCTGCATATGTTGCTCAGTTTTTCCCGGAATCAAGTTCCTGGCAGGGTTTTGCCTCTGCCATTACAGATTTCACATCGGTACTCTACAACGTGATCTTTGCATCTCTCATCATCCTGTTCACGTACTTCTATACAGCCATTGCTGTAAATCCAAGCCAGATGGCGGATGATATGAAGAAGAATGGAGGGTTTATTCCCGGTGTAAAGCCTGGACGCAAGACATCTGAATTTATTGATGATGTAATGTCTAAAATCACATTGCCTGGATCAATATTCCTTGCACTCGTTGCTGTTATGCCAACGTTTGCTAACATGGCAGGCGTGAATTCAAATTTTGCTCAGTTCTATGGCGGCACATCCCTGCTCATTCTTGTAGGCGTTGTGCTTGATACGCTCCAACAAATTGAAAGTCATCTGCTGATGCGTCATTACGATGGTCTGATGAAGTCTGGCCGGATTAAAGGCCGTACGGCAGTAGGAGCAGCCGGTTGAGCTGAGTGATAGTGCAGTAAAATGAGTGGAAGTACGATAGTGCTGAAGAACGAAGAAGAAGTTTCGTACATCCGAAGGAGTTCTTTACTTGTTGGCAAGACACTGGCAGAAGTTGCCCGTAACCTGAAACCTGGAATATCCACGGACAGGTTGGATGCGATTGCGGAGGCTTTTATCCGTGATCATGGTGCAACCCCCAGTTTCAAAGGTTATCACGGTTACAAGCACACCCTGTGTATTTCAGTGAATGAGGAAATTGTTCACGGGATACCCGGAGCCAGAATTATTGGCGAAGGAGATGTGGTTTCCATCGATTGCGGTGTATTCCTCAACGGATTCCATGGCGACTCTGCATATACCTTTCCCCTTGGTCTGGTGGATCTGCAAACGATTCATCTGCTTCAGGTGACCAAGACCGCACTTTACCGGGGCATAGCGAAAGCAAAAGCCGGGAATCGGGTAGGTGATATCAGTGCGGCTGTGCAGGAATGTGCAGAACAGCACGGATATGGAGTTGTACGTGAACTGGTCGGTCACGGTGTTGGTCGCAATCTGCATGAAAAACCAGAGGTTCCAAACTATGGAAAGAAGGGGGCTGGTCCTGTGTTGCGTCCGGGAATGACACTGGCTATTGAGCCAATGGTGAATTTGGGAACACGCCAAATTCGGCAATTAAAAGACGGCTGGACCGTCATCACCCAAGACCGCAAACCTTCTGCTCACTTCGAGCATACGATAGCGATAACCGAAGGTGAACCTGAAATCCTGAGTTCATTCGACGAAATCGAACTTGCCATCACAGAAAACGAGTACATTAAAGAGTCAATATCCATTCTAAACTGAATAAATGTCCAAACAACCCGCGATTGAACAGGACGGAACGGTCCTCGAAGCGCTTTCCAATGCAACCTTTAGGGTGGAGTTGGAAAATGGCCACGAGATCATCGCCCATATCAGCGGTAAAATGCGGATGCACTACATAAAAATTTTACCGGGCGACCGGGTTAAGGTGGAAATGTCACCCTATGACCTAACCAAAGGCCGGATAACATACCGATACAAATAACACCTGAAAAGGGCAACGCAATGAAAGTACGTCCATCACTCAAGAAGCGCAGCGCCGAATGCAAGATTGTTCGCCGCAAGGGTCGCCTCTACGTCATCAACAAAAAGAACCCACGCTTTAAAATGCGTCAAGGGTAAACAATTCTGATTGCTAACAAGTAACCACACAATAACAAATGGCTCGTATCGCCGGTATTGACTTACCAAAGAACAAGCGTGGTGAGATTGGTCTCACTTACATCTACGGCATTGGCCGTCAAACTGCTCAAAAAATTCTTACCGACGCCGGAATCGGTTTCGACAAGAAAGTTCATGAGTGGAATGATGATGAACTGAATAAAATCAGAAATATCATCAATGAGACCATCAAGGTTGAAGGAGCGCTGCGTTCGGAGAATCAACTGAACATTAAGCGCCTGATGGATATCGGTTGTTACCGTGGTATCCGTCACCGCCTCGGACTGCCTGTTCGCGGTCAACGCACCAAGAATAACTGCCGAACCCGTAAGGGCAAGCGCAAGACAGTTGCGAACAAGAAGAAGGCAACCAAGTAATCTCTAAACAAGGAAAATTCATTCCCATTACAAAATGGCTAAACAGACCAAAGCTGTAAAAAAGAAAGTTGTAAAGGTGGAAGCCGCCGGTGAGGCGCACATCAGTGCAACATTCAACAACATCATCATCAGCCTGACCAATACCAGCGGACAGGTTATTTCCTGGGCATCTGCAGGAAAGATGGGTTTTCGTGGATCAAAGAAGAATACGCCTTACGCAGCGCAGTTGGCAGCAGCCGATTGTACAAAAGTTGCCTATGACCTTGGTTTGCGTAAAGTAAAGGTCTTTGTTAAAGGTCCCGGTTCCGGTCGTGAATCAGCAATTCGTACGATTCACAATTCTGGGGTTGAAGTGACCGAAATCGTAGACATTACTCCAATTCCTCATAATGGCTGCCGTCCTCCCAAGCGTCGCCGTATCTAATCTAAACCAGGGAAACCAGCACTGATTTAACAGCACAATGGCAAGATACATAGGCCCCAAGACCAGGATCTCCCGTAAGTTCCGCGAACCGATCTACGGTCCTGACAAGAATTTTGAAAAACGTAGCTATCCTCCCGGACAGCATGGTCAAAACCGCAAGCGCTCGAAAGTTTCCGAGTACGCTACTCAGCTCATGGAGAAGCAAAAGGTGAAGTACATGTACGGAATCCTAGAGCGCCAATTTGCTAAGATTTTTGATCGCGCTTCGCGCATGGAGGGTATTACGGGTGAAAACCTTTTAAAACTGGTTGAGTCTCGGCTTGACAATGTTGTGTTCCGTCTGGGTCTTTCCCCAACCCGTTCAGGAGCACGCCAGTTGGTTTCTCATCGCCACATCACTGTAAATGGAAAGCTCGTTAATATCCCTTCCTATACGCTTCGTGCCGGGGATGTGATTGCTGTGCGTGAAAAGTCCAAGTCGCTTGAAACAATCAATAATGCGCTTGCTTCACGTGTAGGTAAATACAGCTGGCTCGAATGGGATGGAAGTGCCATGGCCGGTAAATTCATTAATCCGCCAGCTCGCGAGGAGCTCACTGAAAATATCAAGGAGCAACTGATTGTCGAATTGTATTCGAAGTAATCTGAATGAATCCGGGCTGATGGATCCCGATAATTTTCCATCGTAAATCAAACAACCAAACCCAACAAAAAAAGACACATGGCGATACTGGCATTTCAGCGACCGGACAAGGTGATCATGAACCACTCGACCGAAACATTCGGACAATTCGAGTTCCGTCCGCTCGAGCCGGGCTACGGCATTACCGTCGGAAACGCGCTGCGCAGGATCCTTCTGAATTCGCTCGAAGGCTTTGCCATCACCTCCATCAAAATAGGAGGGGTTGACCACGAGTTCTCTACTATCAAAGGCGTGATCGAAGATGTCACCGAAATCCTGCTCAACCTAAAGCAGGTTCGTTTCAAGCAACAGCTTGAGGACACCGATACCGAAAAGGTTCACGTGATGATTAACGGCAAGGATGCTTTTACTGCCGGTGATATTGCTAAGCACACTACGGCTTTCCAAGTCTTGAATCCTGACTTCGTGATTTGCCATTTGGATGCATCTGTTAAACTGCAGATGGATATCACGATCGAAAAAGGTCGCGGATACGTACCTTCAGAGGAAAACAAGACGAATGCTGCGCCTATCGGCACCATTTTCTTGGATGCTATTTACACGCCAATCCGAAATGTGAAATATGTGATTGAGAATTATCGTGTAGAGCAAAAGACCGACTATGAAAAGCTGGTTCTTGAAATCACTACTGATGGATCTATTCATCCAAAGGATGCTCTTAAGGAAGCTGCGGAAATTCTGATTCATCATTTCATGTTGTTCAGCGATGAGAAAATTACGCTTGAATCCAAGCCACGTCAGGTTGCGGAAGAACTGGACGAGTCAACGCTCCACATGCGTCAGTTGTTGAAGACAAAGCTTGTTGACATGGACCTCAGCGTGCGTGCCTTGAATTGCTTGAAGGCTGCTGACGTTGAAACGCTTGGTGATCTCGTTAGTTATACCAAGGCTGACCTTCTGAAGTTTCGCAACTTTGGTAAGAAGTCCTTGACCGAACTTGAAGAGCTTGTGCGAAGCAAAAGCTTGAACTTCGGAATGAATGTCGCTAAATACGGGATTGAGCGCGACTAACAAATATCCGATATCGTATAAAACAAATTTCAATACCCTATTACCATGCGTCACGGCAAGAAAGACAATCACCTTGGAAGAACAGAGAGTCACCGGTATGCTCTTATGAGCAATCTGGCGGTTTCGCTCATTACCCATAAGCGCATATTTACCACTGTTGCTAAAGCGAAAGCCCTCCGCACCTTTGTTGAGCCGCTACTGACCAAGTCTAAAAACGATTCTACACACTCACGTCGTGTTGTTTTCTCCTATCTCCAAAATAAAGAAGCAGTGAGTGAACTGTTTCGTGAGGTAAGTCAGAAGATCGCCGATCGTCCTGGTGGTTACACACGTATCATTAAGGTTGGTAACCGCCCTGGCGATGCTGCCGAAATGGCCATGATTGAACTCGTTGATTTTAATGAGAACATGCTCAATGAAAAAACAGCGAAGAAATCAGCCAAAACTACTCGCCGCAGTCGTGCTAAAAAGACATCTTCAAAGGCGGAAGGTTCTACTGATACCCCTTCATCTGCTGAATAATACAGCAGTAACGAT
>Ga0255274_1000044_pt1 | contig 18508 bp, 11 predicted proteins | sample AtltaT_4_FD_183673 | JGI IMG/M metagenome (GOLD analysis project Ga0255274, IMG submission 183673) | Metatranscriptome of freshwater microbial communities from Altamaha River, Georgia, United States - Atl_Colum_RepB_8h (Metagenome... | ecosystem: Environmental > Aquatic > Freshwater > River... | reverse complement strand
TGGCCCCGCCGCAGATCAGCGCCGAAGTGCTGCGCAAGATGAAGAAGACCGCCGAGGACTACCTGGGCGAGGCCGTGACCGAGGCCGTCATCACCGTGCCCGCCTACTTCAACGACGCGCAGCGCCAGGCCACCAAGGACGCCGGCCGCATCGCGGGCCTGGACGTCAAGCGCATCATCAACGAGCCCACCGCCGCGGCCCTGGCCTTTGGTCTGGACAAGCAGGAAAAAGGCGACCGCAAGATTGCCGTGTACGACCTGGGCGGCGGCACGTTTGACGTGTCCATCATCGAAATCGCCGACGTCGATGGCGAAAAGCAGTTCGAAGTGCTCTCCACCAACGGCGACACCTTCCTGGGCGGCGAAGACTTCGACCAGCGCATCATCGACTTCATCATCGACGAGTTCAAGAAGGAATCCGGCGTCAACCTCAAGCAGGACGTGCTGGCCCTGCAGCGCCTCAAGGAAGCCGCAGAGAAGGCCAAGATCGAGCTGTCCTCGTCTTCGGCCACCGACGTCAACCTGCCCTACATCACTGCCGATGCGACCGGCCCCAAACACCTGAACGTCAAGCTCACCCGCGCCAAGTTCGAGTCGCTGGTGGAAGACCTGATCGAGCGCTCGATCGCCCCCTGCCGCATCGCCATCAAGGACGCCGGCATCAGCGTGGGTGACATTGATGACGTGATCCTGGTCGGCGGCCAGACCCGCATGCCCAAGGTGCAGGAGAAGGTCAAGGAGTTCTTCGGCAAGGAGCCGCGCAAGGACGTCAACCCCGACGAAGCCGTGGCCGTGGGCGCCGCCATCCAGGGCCAGGTGCTCTCGGGTGACCGCAAGGACGTGCTGCTGCTGGACGTGACCCCGCTGTCTCTGGGCATCGAGACCCTGGGTGGTGTCATGACCAAGATGATCACCAAGAACACCACCATCCCGACCAAGTTCGCCCAGACCTTCTCGACCGCCGACGACAACCAGCCGGCCGTGACGATCAAGGTGTTCCAGGGCGAGCGCGAGATGGCCAGCGGCAACAAGCTGCTGGGCGAGTTCAACCTCGAAGGTATCCCGCCCGCACCGCGTGGCACACCGCAGATCGAAGTGTCGTTTGACATCGACGCCAACGGCATCCTGCACGTGGGCGCCAAGGACAAGGGCACCGGCAAGGAAAACAAGATCACCATCAAGGCCAACTCCGGTCTGTCCGAAGCCGAGATCCAGCAGATGGTCAAGGACGCCGAACTGAACGCGGCCGAAGACAAGAAAAAGCTGGAACTGGTGCAGGCCAAGAACCAGGGCGATGCGCTGGTGCACTCCACCCGCAAGAGCCTGACCGAGTACGGCGACAAGCTCGACGCAGGCGAGAAAGACGCCATCGAAGCCGCTGCCAAGACGCTGGAAGAAGCCCTCAAAGGCGACGACAAGGCCGACATCGAAGCCAAGACCGAAGCCCTGATGACCGCCAGCCAGAAACTGGGCGAGAAAATGTACGCCGACATGCAGGCCCAGCAGGCCGCTGGCGCTGCAGGTGGCGCCCAGGCCGATGCCAAGCCCCAGGACGACAACGTGGTGGACGCCGAGGTCAAGGAAGTCAAGAAGTGATGCGCCTCAGCTCAAGGCCGTGCGCCTGAGCTGAGCCCCCGCCGCGACGGCAGCTTCCCCCCGGAAGCCGCTTCGCGGCGTTCTTGTTGAAACGGTTGAACAACATGGCGAAACGCGATTTTTACGAAGTGCTGGGTGTGCCCAAGAACGCTTCGGACGAGGACATCAAGAAGGCTTATCGCAAGCTGGCGATGAAGTACCACCCCGACCGCAACCAGGGCGACGCTGCCAAGGATGCCGAGGCCAAGTTCAAGGAGGTCAAGGAAGCCTACGAGATGCTGTCGGACAGCGGCAAGCGCGCGGCCTACGACCAGTACGGCCATGCCGGCGTGGACCCGAACATGCGCGGTCCCGGCGGCGCGGAAGGCTTTGGCGGCTTCGGCGAAGCCTTTGGCGACATCTTCGGTGACATCTTTGGCGGTGGACGCCGCGGTGGCGGAGGCCGTCAGGTCTTCCGCGGCAGTGATCTGAGCTACGCGATGGAGATCACGCTCGAAGAAGCGGCCAGTGGCAAGGACGCGCAGTTGCGCATCCCCAGCTGGGAAGAGTGCGACACCTGCCACGGCAGCGGTGCCAAGCCCGGCACCAGCGCCAAGACCTGCTCGACCTGCCACGGCTCGGGCACAGTGCAGATGCGCCAAGGCTTTTTCAGCGTGCAGCAGACCTGCCCGCACTGTCGCGGCACAGGCAAGATCATTCCCGACCCCTGCGGCACCTGCCACGGCCAGGGCAAGGTCAAGAAGCAAAAGACGCTGGAAGTCAAAATCCCGGCCGGCATCGACGACGGCATGCGCATCCGCAGCACCGGCAACGGCGAGCCCGGCACCAACGGCGGCCCGCCCGGCGACCTGTACATCGAAATTCGCATCAGGAAGCACGAGATCTTCGAGCGCGACGGTGACGACCTGCACTGCGCCGTACCCATCAGCTTCACCAAGGCGGCATTGGGCGGCGAGATCGAAGTGCCCACGCTGGGCGGCAAAGCGGCCATCGACATCCCCGAGGGCACCCAGACCGGCAAGCAGTTCCGCCTGCGCGGCAAGGGCATCAAGGGCGTGCGCGGCAGCTACCCGGGCGACCTGTACTGCCACATCACGGTGGAAACCCCGGTCAAGCTCACCGAGCACCAGAAAAAGCTGCTCAAGGAGTTTGACGAGTCCCTGCGCAAGGGCGGCGCCAAGCACCAGCCCGGCGAGGAAAGCTGGACCGACAAGCTCAAGGGCTTTTTCGGGGGCTGATCTGCCCGGAGCCGCTCGCCTGGCCGACCTCAGGCCGGCGGGCCGGATTCTTCTTCGTCGGCCGCAACCACCCTGGCATGCAGGGGGGTGATGCCGGCGTCGCGGCACATCACGATCAGGTCGGCCAGGGCGCCCACCCCCATCTTGTCCAGGATGGAGGCCCGGTACTTCTTGATGTTGTCGGCGGTGACGCCGACGATTTCGCCGATTTCCTTGTTGGTGTGGCCATCGAGCATGAGCATCATGAACTCGTGCTCGCGAGGTGTGAGCTTTTGCATGCGCTGCCCCACCGATCGCAACTTGCGCATGCGGCTCTCGCGCTGGCGGTCCTTTTCGATGGCATTGTCGATCGCCTTGATGAGCGTCTCCACCGGGAACGGCTTCCAGAGGAAGTCGATTGCTCCGCCCCGAAAGCTGTCGATGATTTCATCGTTGCGGCTTTCCCCGCTGATGAAGATGATGGGGGTGGCGCGCCCTGCGGCATTGAGCCGTTTTTGCAACGCCACACCGCTCAGGCCAGGCATGCGCATGTCCAGCAGCAGCGCCGCTGGCGTGATTTCGATGGAACGCTCCAGAAAATCCTCGGCGCTGGAATAGATGCTGACCGAATAACCGCAACGCTGCAGCAAGGCACTGAGGTGGCCACGGATTTCCGGACTGTCGTCCACCATGTAGACATGTCCATTGGTTTCGTTCATGCTTTGAAGGTTACCCAGCACACGTGGATTTTTCACCCCCCAATCAGGGGGTCAAATGCAACATTAACATCCTGGCATGAGCGTCAACATCAGCTTTCTCGGTGGCGCCGACACCGTCACGGGCTCAAAGTACCTAATCGAGCACAACCGGCAGCGCCTGTTGGTCGACTGCGGCCTGTTCCAGGGGTACAAGCAGCTGCGCCTGCGCAACTGGGCGCCCTTGCCGCTGGTCCCCGGCCAGCTGGATGCGGTCGTGCTTACCCACGCCCACCTGGACCACAGCGGCTACATCCCCCTGCTGGTCAAGGAGGGCTTTCGTCGCCGCATCCATGCCACAGCCGGCACCGTCGACCTTTGCAAGATCCTGTTGCCTGACAGCGGCCACATCCAGGAAGAGGATGCGGCTTTTGCCAACCGCCACGGCTTCTCCAGACACGCCAACGCCCTGCCGCTGTACACCCGCCAGAACGCCCTGGACTGCCTCAGGCATTTCCATGCCGAGCGCATGGGCTGCTGGTTCGAGCCCATCCATGGCTGGCGGGCCCGCTTTCAGGGTGCGGGGCACATTCTGGGGGCTGCCAGCCTGCTGCTGGAGGTCGGCGGCCGACGGATCCTGTTTTCGGGCGATCTGGGCCGCAGCGACGACCCCCTGATGAACCCGCCCGAGCCCCCGCCCCAGGCCGACACGGTGTTGATCGAATCCACCTATGGCAACCGGCAGCACCCGCAAGGCCGGCTGTTTGCGGAGCTGGGGCCCCTGCTGCAAAAGCTGGCCAAGCGCGGGGGGGTCGCGGTGGTACCGGTGTTTGCCGTGGGCCGTGCGCAGACGGTGCTGCACACCATCGCGCAGCTCAAGGCCGCCGGGGAATTGCCGCGCAGCCTGCCGGTCTTTCTGGACAGTCCGATGGCCATCCACTCCACCGCGCTGTTTGAAAAACACATGGGAGAACACCGCCTGAGCCTGAGCGAGGTTCACGCCATGGACCGGGTGGCAACCATGCTGGAAACGCCCGAGCAGAGCAAATCCCTGGCCAGGCGGCATGGGCCGATGGTGATCCTGGCGGCCAGTGGCATGGCCACCGGAGGTCGGGTGCTGCACCACCTGACACAGTATGCAGGCGACCACCGCAACATGATCATCCTGACCGGCTTTCAGGCGCCTGGCACGCGTGGGGCGCGTCTGGCAGCGGGAGAAAGCAGCATCCGCATCCACGGCCAGGATGTGGCGGTGCGTGCCGAGGTGGCCCGCATCGAGTCGGCCTCGGCGCATGCGGACAGCGATCAGCTCATGGCCTGGCTGCACCGCATGCCCAGCGCACCTGATCAGGTGTATGTGGTACACGGCGAGCGCGACGCGTCCGACATGCTGCGCCAGCGCATCGAACACGAGATCAAGTGGCGGGCGGTGGTGCCCGAGCACGGCTCGGTCTGGCCGGCCTGACCTGTCCCGGCCGGGGATTTGCCGCGGGTTGGCCGCTGCAGCCCACCGCAGTGAGGGACAATGCCGGCTGACATGAAACGCGTTTTCCAGAACAACTCGCAGGCCACGCGCCACCCCCTGCTCCTGACGCTGCTGGCCAGCCTCTGGCTGGTCACCCTGCCCAACCTTGCGCTGTGGCGGCAACTCGCGCAGTTGCCCGAAGTCAGTGGCCTGCGCGGCCTGCTGTTCGGTCTGGGGCTTGCCCTGGGCATTGCCGGCCTGACGCATGCCCTGCTGTCCCTGCTCAACTGGCGCTGGCTGCTCAAGCCGGTGCTCACACTCTTCCTCATGAGCGCGGCCAGCGGTGCCTATTTCATGTGGAGCTATGGCATCGTGATCGACGCCAACATGATCGTCAATGTGGTGCAGACCGATCCGCGCGAGGCGGCCGACCTGCTCAATTGGCGATTGCTGTTGAGCCTGGGTGCGCTGGGGGTGGTGCCGGTGTGGTGGCTGTGGCGCCAGCCGGTTCGTCCAATGGGTTTTGTGCGTCGGCTCGGCGGCAATGCGTTGTCCTTCATGGCCTCGATCGCGGTGCTGGCGGTCAGCCTGCTGCTCATCTATCAGGACTTCGCGTCCGTCATGCGCAACCACACCCAGCTGCGCTACCTGATCAACCCGCTCAACAGCTTTTATGCCGTCGGCCGGGTGGTGGCCCAGCCACTGGAGCGCGACACCAGCAAGGTGGAGCCGATCGGCCGGGATGCCAGGTTGGTACTGGCCGCAGGCACGCCCCCGGCGACGCTGATCGTGGTGGTGGGCGAAACGGCCCGCGCCGGCAATTTCGGCATCAACGGTTATGAGCGCAACACCACCCCACGGCTGGCAGCCGAGGACATCGTGAGTTTGCGCAACGTGTGGTCCTGTGGCACCAGCACCGCCGCCTCGCTGCCCTGCATGTTTTCGCACCTGGGCCGTGAAGCGCACGAAAAGCGCAGCAGCAACTTTGAATCGCTGCTGGATGTGCTGCACCATGCCGGTCTGGCCGTGCTCTGGATCGACAACCAGTCGGGCTGCAAGGGTGTGTGCGCTCGGGTGCCCAACGTCAACACAGCGGCACTGAAAGTGTCACCGCATTGCGATGGTGGCGAATGCCACGACGAGGTGATGCTGCACCAGCTCGAGCAGCGCATCGCCGAGCTGCCCGCTGAGCGGCGTGCCCGCGGTGTGGTGGTGTTCATGCACCAGATGGGCAGCCACGGCCCGGCCTACCACAAGCGGGTGCCCGCCACCTTCAAACGCTTCACGCCCGAATGCGCCAGCAACGCACTGCAGCAATGCGAGCGCCAGCAGGTCGTCAATGCCTACGACAACACCATCGCTTACACCGACCATTTCCTGGCTGAAACCATTGGCTGGCTGAAGAAACAAAAGGGGGCAGGGGCCATGGTTTATGTGTCCGACCATGGCGAGTCACTGGGGGAAAACAACCTCTACCTGCACGGGCTGCCCTACGCGATTGCGCCCGATGTGCAAAAGCGTGTGCCCTGGATCACCTGGACTTCTGCGCCTTTCGAGCAGCAGCGCGGCCTGCGCAAGGCCTGCCTGCAGGAGCGGCTGAACGCGGCACTCAGCCATGACCACTTTTTCCATTCCGTCATGGGTCTGACGGGCGTCCGGTCGGCCGAGTACCAGGCCGGACTGGACATTTACGGCAGCTGCATGGCGCACTGACCCGCAGGACCAGGGGTCCTCGGAGCAGGCCCGGAGATGACAAAACAGGTCAAGCCTGAGGAGGCCTGACCTGCGGGCTTCACATGAAGCGGTCAAGCAGTTTGCGCGAATGCTTGTCCAGCGCCAGCGGATCGCGGATCAGGTACTGCACGCCATCGACGTCACTCACGATCAGGGTCTTGCCGGTCAGGCGGCGGATGTCTTCCTCACCCTTGAGCATGAAGCGCGCCTGCCCGCGGTCGGTCTGTACCGTCCAGAAGCTGGGCGTGACCAGGCTGCTGACGTCCAGCAGGCGCTGGATCTCCGGCAGGAACTCGCGCTCGGCCACAGCCTCGCGCAGCAGGGCCTGCAGCGGCTGGGCCACCTGGTCCAGTCGATCGAACCAAGCCAGCTCGTGGCCTTCGGCATCCATGATGCCGACCCCCTGTTCGGGCGCGGTCACCGGGTAGGCGCGCACCACCACCACCTGTTCGTGGCGCATGCCCCGGGCATCGGTCCAGACCCAGCGGCCCAGTGGGTTGCGTTCGAGTTGTGCGCTCATGCTTTCACCTCTTCAAGCAGGCCACCCAGCACCGCACCTTCGGCTTCAGCTTGGCGCTGCTGGGCCTGGTACAGGCGCCAGTAGGCCCCCTCCTGGGCCATGAGCTGGTCGTGGTTGCCCTCTTCAACCACCACCCCCTTGTCCATGACCACCAGCCGGTCGGCCTTGCGCAGGGTCGACAGGCGGTGCGCAATGGCGATCGTCGTGCGCCCGCGCACCAGGTTGTCCAGTGCTTTCTGGATTTCCTTTTCGGTCTCGGTGTCCACCGCCGAAGTGGCTTCGTCCAGGATCAGGATGCGCGGGTTGATGAGCAGCGCTCGAGCGATGCTGATGCGCTGGCGCTCGCCACCCGAAAGGCCCTGGCCGCGCTCGCCCACCAGCGAGTCATAGCCCTGCGGCATGCGCAGGATGAACTCGTGGGCATGCGCCGCGCGGGCGGCAGCAATGATTTCCTCGCGCGTGGCGTCGGGCTTGCCGTAGGCGATGTTGTCGGCGATGGTGCCGAAAAAGAGGAAAGGCTCCTGCAGCACCAGACCGATCTGACGGCGGAAGTCGGCGATGCGCAGCTGGCGAATGTCCACGCCATCGAGCTCGATCACGCCCTCGGAGACGTCATAGAAGCGGCAGATCAGGTTGACCAGCGTGCTCTTGCCCGAGCCGCTGTGGCCGACCAGACCGATCATCTCGCCCGGCGCGATCTCCAGGTCGAGGTTACGGATGACCGCGCGGTTGCCATAGCGAAAACCCGCCTCGCGCACCGTGATGCGGCCGGTCACTCGCGCGGGCAGGGCCACCGGCTGCGCCGGCTCGGGCACGCTGGAGACATGGTCGAGGATGTCGAAGATGCGCTTGGCGCCCGAGGCTGCTTTTTGGGTGTGCGAGACGATCCGGCTCATCGAATCGAGCCGGGTGTAGAAGCGTCCGATGTAGGCCAGAAACGCCGTCAGCACACCCACCGTGATGCTGTCGTGCGCCACCAGCCAGATGCCAAAGCCCCAGACCACCAGCAGACCGATCTCGGTCATCAGCGCGACCGTGGGCGCGAACAGCGACCAGACGCGGTTGAGGCGGTCGTTCACGTTCAGGTTGTGGCGGTTGGCGTCGGCAAAGCGCTGGCCTTCGCGCTCTTCCTGGGCAAAGGCCTTGACCACGCGGATGCCGGGGATGGTGTCGGCCAGCACATTGGTCACCTCGGCCCAGACGCGGTCGATCTTTTCGAAACCGGTGCGCAGGCGGTCGCGCACCACATGGATCAGCCAGCCGATGAAGGGCAGCGGCAGCAGCGTGATCACCGCCAGCGTGGGGTTGATCGTGAACAGGATGACCGCGGTCATCAGGATCATCAGCACGTCGGTGGCAAAGTCCAGGAGGTGCAGCGACAGGAAGATGTTGATGCGATCGGTCTCATTGCCGATGCGCGCGATCAGGTCGCCGGTGCGTCGCCCGCCAAAGTATTCGAGCGAGAGGCTCAGCAGGTGGCGGTAGGTGGTGGTGCGCAGGTCGGCACCAATGCGCTCGGACACCAGCGCCAGGATGTAGGTTTTGGCCCAACCCAGCACCCAGGCCAGCAGGGCTGCGCCCAGCAGCCCGCCCAGGTACAGCGCCACCAGCGAAGGGTCGATCGGCTTGCCGTTCTGGTAAGGGATCAGCACCTCGTCCATCAAGGGCATGGTCATGTAGGGCGGCACCAGGGTGGCGGCGGTGGACGCCAGCGTGAGGGCAAAGCCTAACAGCAGCTGATTGCGGTAGGGCCGGCCAAAGCGCCAGAGTTTGAGCAGCGTCCAGGTGGACGGTGGAGTGAGGTCTTCGCGGCCGCAGCGTGTGCATTCTTCAGCGCCCTCTTCCAGCGGTGCCTGACACACCGGGCAGACCGCTCCACCCAGCGCCATCTGCATCGGCCGGCCATCCGCGCTGCGCTGTGCCATCTGGCGCTCGAGCTGGGCCGCCATGCGCGCGGCGCTGGCCTGCAGGCCCAGGGTGAAGCGCCAGACGGCCAGGCGGACGCCGCCACCGACCAGTTCCAGGCTGCCCACCCCGGCGTGGTCGCTCAGCAGCAGCCGGGCGTCGTGGGGCAGTTCCCAGATTTGCCAGTTTTTTTTGGCCTTCGGCACGGGCCAAAAGCCGCCGATCGGTCAAAATAAGCTCAGATTTGTGAAACTTCAGTGACCCGTCCAGGTCAACGTCCAGCAAGGCTGTTGCGTTTTCATCAGGTTGAAACAGTGATCGGACCTCCGAAAGCCTGGCATCCGGAAGCACCGGACGCTGTGCGGAAGGTGTTGTAGGGGTCATGCAATTCAACCTGATCCGAAAGGTCGGCCATTGTATCGCTCCCCCTCAATTTCATGAGCCACAAAGACATCCGAATCCTGCGCATGACCCATCTGCGCGGCCCCAGCATCTGGACCTATGTTCCCGTCATCGAGGCGCTGGTGGACATCGGTGAACTGGAAGACTTTCCCTCCAACACCCTGCCTGGCCTCAATGAACGCCTGTCGGCCTGGTTGCCCGGCCTCATCGAGCACCGCTGCAGCCCCGGCGTGCGCGGCGGCTTTTTGCAGCGGCTGGAAACCGGCACCTGGCCGGGCCACATCCTGGAGCATGTGGCGCTGGAACTGCAGACCCTGGCCGGTGCCCCCGACGGCTACGGCCGCGCCCGCGATGCCGGCCCGCGCGGTGTCTACAAGGTCATTGTCAGCATGCCGCACGAGGAGGTGGGCCGCCAGTCACTGCTGATGGCACGGGAGCTGGTGATGGCCGCCATCGAAGACCGCCCCTATGACGTGGCCGCTGCGGTCGAAGAACTCACCGATCTGGTCGACAGCCGCTGTGTGGGCCCCAGCACGCGCGCCATCGTCAAGGCCGCCAACGACCGCAAGATCCCGCACATCCGGCTGAACTCCGGCAACCTGGTCCAGCTGGGCTATGGCGCTGCCCAGCGCCGCATCTGGACGGCCGAGACCGACCGCACCAGCGCCATCGCCGAGGGCATCTCCAAGGACAAGGACCTGACCAAGCGGCTGCTGGCCACCTGCGGTATCCCGGTGCCCGAAGGCCAGGTGGTGGAAAGTCCTCAGCAGGCCTGGGAAGCGGCGCAGGAGATTGGCGTGCCGGTCTGCGTCAAACCCGGTGACGGCAACCGTGCCCGTGGCGTCTCACTGGATCTGCGCGAGCAGGCCGACATCGAGGCGGCCTACGCCATCGCGCTGGACCAGGGCAGCGAGGTCATCGTCGAGCAGTTCATCCAGGGTCTGGAACACCGCCTGCTGGTGGTGGGCGAGCGCCTGGTGGCCGCCAGCCGTGGTGAAACCGCCAGCGTGACGGGCGATGGCCGCAGCACTGTGCGCGAACTGGTCAACCAGCAGATCAACAGCGACCCCCGCCGTGGCAGCGATGGCAGTCTGCCGCTGGAGACCGTTCGCCTGCGCCAGGGCAGCCCCGAGGTGCTCGAACTCAAACGCCAGGGCCTGAGCCCGGACAGCGTGCCCGAAGCCGGCCGCAGCGTGCTGGTCAAACGCACCGGCAACATGACCACCGACATCACCGACATCGTGCACCCCGACGTGGCCGCGCAAGCCATCCTCGCGGCCAAGATCGTGGGTCTGGACATCGCTGGCGTGGATGTGGTCACCCCCGACATCACCCAGCCGCTGGCGAAGGTCGGCGGCGTGGTGGTCGAAGTCAATGCGGGCCCCAGCCTGCTGATGCACCTGAACCCGGCCGAGGGCGAGCCGCGCGATGTGGGTCGGGCGATTGCCGACCACTTGTTCCCGGGCAGCGACAACGGCCGCATTCCGGTGGTTGGCTTCATGGGCGATGGCGATACCACCCGTTCCGCCAAACTCGCCGCATGGCTGCTGCACCTCAAGGGCTGGACGACCGGACTGTCCTGCGCGGACGGCCTGTTTCTCAACCAGCGCTGCCTGCAAAGCCATGGGGGCATGGACTTTGACAGCGCAGAGCGTCTGCTGGTCAACCGCGCCGTGGAAGCGGCCGTGTTCGAGACCGACCCGCGCCATCTGCTGGCCGAGGGCGTGCCTTATGACCGTTGCCAGGTCGGCGTGGTCACCAGCATGCCCGGCACCAGCGGCCTGCAGGACCTGTATGCAGGCGAGGACGACCGCATGCCCGGCTACATCCGCACGCAGATCGATCTGGTGCTGCCCACGGGCACGGCGGTGCTCAATGCCGAAAACGATCTGGTGGCCGATCTGGCGCAGTACAGCGACGGTGGCGTGCTTTTTTATGCCAGCAGCGAAGACCATGCCCGCATCGCCGCACACCGCGCGCAGGGTCAGCGGGTGGCCTTCTGGCGCGAAGGCCAATTGATTCTCGCCCAGGGTCAACACGAAACCGAGGTGTTGTCCACGCACCGCCCGGCCGTGGCCAAGTTGCTCAAGGAAGGCAAGCTGACCGCCAGCGAAATCCTGGTAGCGGCCTGTGTGGCCTGGGCGCTGGACATCCCGGCCGAGCTCATCCGCGCCGGCGTCAAGAGCTACGGCCAGAGCCCCTCTTCTTTCTGATTCGAACGACAGGAACCCCGGTTCATGCAAGTGTCTAGAATTCGCGCCCTGCGCGGCCCCAATCTGTGGAGCCGGCACACGGCCATTGAAGCCATTGTCAGCTGCCCCGAGACCGAACGCGGGCTTTCCGGCAACATCGAACAAGCCCTGCGCCGCACGTTTCCGGCGGTCGGACCGATCGAGGGCGCGCGCAGTGGCGAGCAGGCCGGCATGGCGCACGTGCTTGAAAAGGTCACGCTGGCGCTGCAGGTGCAGGCCGGCTGCCCGGTCACCTTCAGCCGCACCACACCCACCGAAGAAGCCGGCACCTACCAGGTGGTGGTGGAGTACACCGAAGAGGATGTGGGCCGCATGGCCCTCGATCTGGCAGAAAAACTCTGCCAGGCCGTGCTGGCCGGCCAGGGCTTTGATGTGGAAGGCGCGATTGCGCAGCTGCATGAGCTCGACGAAGACGTGCGTCTGGGCCCTTCCACCGGCTGCATCGTCGATGCCGCTGTCGCACGGGGCATTCCGTTCCGCCGTCTGACACAAGGCAGCATGGTGCAGTTCGGCTGGGGCAGCAAGCAGCGCCGCATCCAGGCGGCTGAAACCGACACCACCAGCGCGATCGCCGAATCCATTGCGCAGGACAAGGACCTGACCAAGCAACTGCTGCATGCCGCTGGCGTGCCGGTGCCGCTGGGCCGCCCGGTCGACTCACTCGAAGAGGCTTGGCAGGTGGCTCAGGAAATCGGCCTGCCGGTGGTGGTCAAACCGCAGGACGGCAACCAGGGCAAGGGCGTGACGGTGAACATCACCGAGCGTGATGCCTTCGATGCGGCCTACGAAACCGCCGAGCGCTACGGCAACGTGATGGTCGAGAAGTTCCTGCCCGGCCACGACTACCGCCTGCTGGTGGTCGGCAACAAGCTGGTGGCAGCAGCCCGCCGCGAGCCACCGCTGGTGGTGGGTGATGGCGTGCACACGGTGCGCCAGCTGGTCGACCAGGTCAACGCCGACCCTCGCCGTGGCGAGGGCCACGCCACCTCCCTCACCAAGATCCGCTTCGATGACATCGCCATCGGCCGCCTGCAGGCCCAGGGGCTGGAGCCGGAATCGGTGCCCGAGAAGGGCCGCCGCGTCATCCTGCGCAACAACGCCAACCTGTCCACCGGTGGCACCGCCACCGACGTGACCGACGAAGTGCATCCCGAAGTGGCCGCCCGCGTGGTGGCCGCCGCCCGCATGGTGGGTCTGGACATCTGCGGGGTCGACGTGGTGTGCGAGACCGTGCAACGTCCGCTGGAAGAACAAAACGGCGGTATCGTCGAAGTCAATGCCGCACCGGGCCTGCGCATGCACCTGAGCCCCTCCTACGGCAAGGGCCGTGACGTGGGCCAGGCGGTCATCGACTTCATGTTCCCCGGGGGCGAGAACGGTCGTGTGCCAGTGATCGCCGTCACCGGCACCAATGGCAAGACCACCACCGTGCGCCTGACCGCACACCTGCTGCGCGCGCGGGGTCTGCGCGTGGGCATGACCAACACCGATGGCGTGTATGTCAACGGCCGCCAGACCGACTCGGGCGACTGCAGCGGCCCGCGCAGCGCGCGCAACGTGCTGATGCACCCCGAGGTTGATGCCGCCGTGTTCGAGACCGCGCGTGGTGGCCTGCTGCGCGAAGGCCTGGCCTTTGACCGTTGCAAGGTCGCCATCGTCACCAACCTCGGTGGTGGCGACCACCTGGGCCTGAACTACATCACCACGCTCGAAGATCTGTCGGTGCTCAAGCGTGTCATCGTGCTCAACGTCGAGCCCGATGGCATGGCCGTGCTCAATGCCGCCGATCCGGCCGTGGCTGCCATGGGCCCGCACTGCCCAGGCGATGTGACCTTCTTCGCCCTCGATGCCAACCAGCCGGTGCTGGCCACGCACCGCGCCCAGGGTCGACGCGTGGTCTATGTGGACAACGGGCACATCGTCGCCCAAAAGGGCAAACACATCTTCCGCATCCCGCTGTCACAGGTGCCACTCACCCGGGGTGGGCAGATCGGTTTCCAGACCGAGAATGTGCTGGCCTCCGTGGGCGCCGCGTGGGCCGTGGACGTGCCCTGGGACGCAATCGCCCAGGGTCTGTCCACCTTCATCAGCGATGTGCAGGGCGTGCCCGGGCGCTTCAACGTGTTCGACTACAAAGGGGCCACGCTGATCGCCGATTACGGTCACAACCCCGACGCCATCCAGGCGCTGGTCCAGGCGGTCGACAACATGCCCGCACACAAGCGCGCCGTGGTCATCAGTGGCGCAGGCGACCGCCGCGACGAAGACATCCGCGAGCAGACCCGCATCCTGGGTGCCGCCTTTGACGAAGTGGTGCTCTACCAGGATGCCTGCCAGCGTGGCCGCGCCGACGGCGAGGTGGTGGCCCTGCTGCGCGAAGGACTGGAGGGAGCCTCGCGCACCCGGCACATCGAAACCATCCAGGGCGAGTTCAATGCCATCGACACCGCACTGGCGCGCCTGTCTGCGGGCGACCTCTGCCTGATCCTGATCGACCAGGTGGAGGAGGCGCTGGCCCACATCCACGAGCGGGTGCGCAACGCCTAGGTTTCGCTCCCGCCCAAGTACATGGCCAGCCCGGCGCTGGCCGCGAACACCCCGGCCCAACCCAGCCAGTGACGCCAGTCCTGGCTTTTTTGCTCTGTCCAGCGGTGCAGCACGGCACCGGCCAGTACCGACAGACCAAGCGCCAGCAGCATGCCCAGGGCATTGGCCATGAGCGATTGCGGCCAGGTTTGCGTGACGAGGGCGCTGACCGCCAGGCTCACCGCATAGTGAACGACAAACACCGAATAGGACACGCCAGCCAGTCGGCTGATGGCCTGTCGCAGCCAGCCGGTCACACGCCTTGGCTGCAGCCATGCTTGCGGTGCGATCGCCAGCAGCATGGCCACGGCCCAGGCCGTCATCACGCGCAAGCGCGGATCAACCCACAAGGCCAGCAGGCCAAGGGCCAGCAATCCGGCCCAGCCCTTGGGCGGGATGCGGCTTTGCCGCGTGCGCCAGGCCAGCCAGCCCATGCCATACGCGCCAAAAAAGTACAGACCGTACAGGTCCAGCTCCGAGTCCAGGTTCCAGCGCACGAGTGACAGCCCCGTGAGCAGCAGCAGCACCTGCACGCGCAGGGCGTCGGCCCGCCAGTCGGGGCGCCAGTGCGTCCAGCGGCTCACGCACCAGAGGGCCAGCATGGACAGCAGGTACAGCTGGAAATCGATCGCCACATACCAGACACCGGCAGACAGCGCTTCCATGTCCAGCAGGTGCTGCAGGAAAAACACATGGGCCAGCACCTGTGGCCAGTCAGGCACACCCGAGAGCGAAGGATGGTCAAACTCGGGGCGCACCGCCTCGGTCACCAGCACCGCCACACTCAGGGCTGCCAGCAGCGGCAGGCTCAGGCGCAGGTAGCGCCGCCAGGCCAGCTGCCAAAACCGCCGGACGCCCATGCCGGGCTGTCTGGCAAACGCCATGGCCGTCAGGTACCCCGAGCACACCAGGAACAGCTGGACCGCCAGCCGGCCGTGGTCGGTGAGCCAGTCGATCAGGCTCGGCCATTGTCCGGCCACCACATCCGACATCGGGCCGTAGAAGGCCAGGTGGTGCAGCACGATCAGCACGCAGCCGGCCGCCTTGAGCAGATCCAGCAAAAAAGAGCGCCCCTCGGGGCGCTCGGTGCTGGTATTGGAAACGGTATCCTGAGGCGTCATCACAAATGCAGGCGCGCGCGGGCCTCCTGGTATTCACGCTTGAGCTGGGCAATCCGTTCAGCCGCGGGCACCACCGAGGTGATCGCGCCGATGCCCTGCCCGCAACCCCAGATGTCCTTCCAGGCTTTCTTGGCGTCGCCCCCGAAGTTCATCTTGCTGGGGTCGGATTCTGGCAGGTTCTCGGGGTCGAGCCCGGCTGCCCGGATCGAGGGCGCCAGGTAGTTGCCATGCACGCCTGTGAACAGGTTGCTGTAGACCACATCGTCGGAGTTGCATTCCACGATGGCCTGCTTGTAGGCGTCGATGGCACGGGCTTCTTCTGTGGCAATGAAGGCCGAGCCGATGTAAGCGAAGTCCGCGCCCATGGCTTGCGCTGCCAGGATGGCACCGCCCGTGGCAATCGAACCGGACAGGGCCACAGGGCCGTCAAACCACTGACGGATTTCCTGGATGAGCGCGAACGGGCTTTTGGTGCCCGCATGGCCGCCAGCCCCGGCCGCCACCGCGATCAGGCCGTCGGCGCCCTTCTCGATGGCCTTGCGCGCAAACTTGTTGTTGATGATGTCGTGCAGCACCACGCCACCATAGCTGTGCGCGGCCTGGTTGATCTCCTCGCGCGCACCGAGGCTGGTGATGATGATCGGCACCTTGTACTTCACGCACAACGCCATGTCGTGCTCGAGGCGGTCATTGCTCTTGTGCACGATCTGGTTGATGGCAAAGGGCGCGGCCGGGTTGTCCGGATGCGCCCGGTTGTGCGCCGCCAGGGCCTCGGTGATCTCGGCCAGCCACTCTTCGAGCTGCGAAGCCGGACGGGCGTTGAGTGCAGGCATGGAGCCGATCACGCCAGCCTTGCACTGCTCGATCACCAGTTTGGGGTTGCTGATGATGAACAGCGGCGAGGCGATGACGGGGAACTTCTGGGCAGCCAGCACCGGGGGCAGTTTGGACATGGCGTCTCCTCTTTGTATTTATGGATCAGAAGGCCTCAAGCGCCAGACCGGTCACGCTGTCGGCGCCGTCAACGATGCTGTCGCGCATGCCCGGCACCTTCGACAGGATGTGGTCGGCATAGAAACGTGCAGTGGTGACCTTGGCAGCCATGAAAGCCGCGTCCTGCGCCTGAGCCTCGGGCGTGAGCGCCACCAGCAGGGCGCGGCCCATCTGCCAGCCGGCCACCAGGTTGCCGGCCATCAACAGATAGGGCACGCTGCCGGCAAAGGCGGCGTTGGGGTTGGCGCGGGTGTTGGCGGCGATGAAATCGACCACGTCGATGAAAGCCTCGCGGGCGGCCTTCAGGCGTTTGCCCGCGGCCTGCGCATCGGCGTTCGGCGAGGCCAGCAATTCGGCCTCGGTTCGGGCCATCTGGGCGGCAATCGCCTTGGCGGTCTGACCGCCATCGCGGGCGGTCTTGCGGCCCACCAGGTCGTTGGCCTGGATGGCGGTGGTGCCCTCGTAGATGGTCAGGATCTTGGCGTCGCGGTAATACTGGGCGGCGCCGGTTTCTTCGATGAAGCCCATGCCGCCGTGGACCTGCACACCCAGGCTGGCCACGTCGATGCTCATTTCCGTGCTGTAGCCCTTGACCAGCGGCACCAGGAATTCGTAGAAGGCCTGGTTGTCCTGGCGCACCGCCGCATCGGGGTGGTGGTGCGCGGCGTCGTAGGCTGCCGCGGCCACGGTGGCCATGGCCCGGCAGCCTTCGGTGTAGGCGCGCATGGTCATGAGCATGCGGCGCACGTCCGGGTGGTGGATGATCGGGCCGGCCTTGGGCAGGCTGCCGTCGACCGGGCGGCTTTGCACGCGGTCACGCGCGTACTGCACCGCCTTCTGGTAGGCCCGCTCGGCAATCGCGATGCCCTGCACGCCCACCGCATAGCGGGCGGCGTTCATCATGATGAACATGTATTCGAGGCCACGGTTTTCCTCGCCCACCAGATAGCCGATGGCGCCGCCGTGGTCACCATACTGCAGCACTGCGGTCGGACTGGCCTTGATGCCCATCTTGTGCTCGATGCTCACGCAATGCACATCGTTGCGCGCACCCAGCGAGCCGTCGTCATTGACCAAGAACTTGGGGCAAACGAACAGGCTGATGCCTTTGACCCCCTCGGGCGCACCCTGCACGCGGGCCAGCACCAGGTGAATGATGTTCTCGGCCATGTCGTGCTCACCGTAGGTGATGAAGATCTTGGTGCCGAAAATCTTGTAGCTGCCATCGGGCTGGGGTTCGGCGCGGGTGCGCACGGCCGCCAGGTCGGAGCCGGCCTGGGGCTCGGTCAGGTTCATGGTGCCCGACCACTGGCCCGAAATCAGCTTCTCCAGGTATTTGGCCTTCATCTCGTCGGAGCCGGCCGTGAGCAGCGCCTCGATGGCGCCATCGGTCAGCAGCGGGCACAGGGCAAAGCTCATATTGGCCGAATTGAGCATCTCGCCGCAGGCTGCTCCGATGGTCTTGGGCAGGCCCTGTCCACCAAAATCGGCCGGGTGCTGCAGACCTTGCCAGCCCCCTTCGGCGTACTGGGTGTAGGCCTCCTTGAAGCCCGGCGTGGTGGTCACCTGGTTGCCGTCATGGTGCCAGGACGGCTTCTTGTCACCTTCCCAGTTGAGCGGGGCGATCACGTCCTGATTCAGTTTTGCACATTCTTCCAGCACCGCCTGTGCGGTCTCGAGCCCGGCATCTTCGAAGCCGGGCATCTGCGCGATCTGGTCGATGCGCGCCAGGTGCTCGATGTTGAACAGCATGTCCTTGAGGGGTGCGGTGTAGCTCATGAAAGTCTCCGGTAAGGGAAGGATCGGCTGCAAAAAAGGCCTCTGTGCGAGGCCTTGGTTGCGGGTTTCAGAAGATCACAGTGCCTTGGTCAGCTCAGGCACGGCAGCGAACAGATCGGCTTCGAGGCCGAAGTCGGCCACGGAGAAGATCGGCGCCTCGGGGTCCTTGTTGATCGCCACGATCACCTTGGAGTCCTTCATGCCCGCCAGGTGCTGGATGGCGCCCGAGATGCCGCAGGCCACG
>Ga0255274_1000042_pt1 | contig 18809 bp, 31 predicted proteins | sample AtltaT_4_FD_183673 | JGI IMG/M metagenome (GOLD analysis project Ga0255274, IMG submission 183673) | Metatranscriptome of freshwater microbial communities from Altamaha River, Georgia, United States - Atl_Colum_RepB_8h (Metagenome... | ecosystem: Environmental > Aquatic > Freshwater > River... | reverse complement strand
TACCGTGGTACGCCTTACCATGTTAATATTATTGATACCCCAGGACACGTTGATTTTACGGTTGAAGTAAACCGTTCGCTTCGCGTATTGGACGGATTGGTTTTCTTATTCTCCGCTGTTGATGGAGTAGAACCTCAGTCTGAAACGAACTGGCGTTTGGCAAACAACTACAACGTTCCTCGAATCGGATTTGTTAACAAAATGGACCGTCAAGGGGCAGACTTTTTAAAGGTTTGTAAGCAAGTTAAAGACATGCTTGGAAGCCACGCCCTGCCGCTTCAAATTAACATCGGAGAAGAAGATAATTTCAAAGGGGTTGTGGATTTAATCAACTTTAGAGGAATTGTTTGGAACGAAGATGATTATGGAATGACGTTCAAGGAAGTTGAAATCCCTGCAGACATCATTGACGAAGCGCGGGAATTACGAGGAAACTTGTTAGAAGCGGTGGCTGAGTTCGATGAGTCGCTCATGGAAAAATACTTCGAGGATGAAAATTCTTTAACTGAGCGTGAGATTTTAGATGCCCTACGTCAAGCAACAATTTCTGGTAAAGTGGTGCCAATGATGTGTGGATCATCGTTCAAAAATAAAGGGGTTCAAGCCATGTTGGATATGGTAATGGAAATTTTACCATCTCCTTTAGACATTGAGGCCATTACAGGAATAAATCCCAAGACGGATGAAGAAGTTTCAAGAAAGCCTTCGTACGATGAGCCTTTTTCGGCCTTGGCATTTAAAATTGCAACGGACCCTTTTGTAGGAAGGTTGTGTTTTACCCGAGTATATTCTGGGAAACTCGATGCCGGTTCATATGTCCTGAACACACGTTCTGAAAATAAGGAGCGTATTTCTCGAATTTTCCAAATGCACGCCAACAAGCAAAACCAAATTCCTGTTCTAGGAGCTGGTGATATCGGTGCTGTGGTTGGTTTTAAAGACATTAAGACAGGAGATACCCTTTGCGCTGAAAACGCACCGATAATTCTCGAGTCCATGGTTTTCCCTGATCCCGTTATTGGATTGGCGATTGAACCTAAAACGCAGGCGGATACCGATCGTTTGTCCATAGGATTATCCAAATTGTCAGAAGAAGATCCAACGTTCCGCGTGAACACGGATGAGGATACGGGTCAAACCATTATCTCAGGAATGGGTGAGCTTCACTTGGAGATTATTGTTGACCGTTTGAAGCGAGAATTCAAGGTAGAGGTTAACCAAGGTGCGCCGCAAGTGGCTTACCGAGAGGCCATCGCAGGAGCAACTGAGCATCGTGAGGTTTACAAAAAACAAACGGGTGGTCGAGGTAAATTTGCGGATATCCTTGTTAAAATTTCACATCAAGACAATGCAGAGAAAAAAGGTCTTGAATTTATCAATAGCATCAAAGGAGGTAACATTCCTAGAGAATTTATTCCTTCTGTGGAAAAAGGATTTAGAGAGTCTATGAAAAATGGAGTTCTCGCCGGATTCCCACTAGAATCTATGAAGGTAGAATTAATCGATGGTTCATTCCACGCAGTCGACTCCGATTCTCTATCGTTCGAGTTGTGTGCAAAAATGGCGTATCGTGCGGCGCTTAAGTCCTGTTCTCCAATCCTGTTGGAGCCCATCATGAAATTGGAAGTCGTTACGCCAGAGGATTATTTCGGTGACGTTCAAGGTGACTTGAACCGTAGAAGAGGAATGCCTACAGGAATGGACGACCGAAATGGAGCGAAAGTACTTAAAGCAGATGTTCCGCTTTCAGAAATGTTTGGTTACGTTACTCAGTTGAGAACCATTACTTCAGGAAGAGCCACGTCATCAATGGAGTTTTCACACTATGCCGCCGCCCCTAAGAACGTTGCAGAGGATGTGATATCAAAAGCGAATGGTAAAGTTTCAGCATAAATATTGAAAGGAAATGAGTCAGAAAATTAGAATAAAATTAAAGTCTTACGATCACAATTTAGTAGACAAGTCTGCAGAGAAAATCGTGAAGACGGTTAAGTCTACAGGTGCTGTAGTGAGCGGTCCCATTCCGTTACCAACACACAAGAGAATTTATACCGTTCTTCGGTCTCCCCACGTCAATAAAAAGGCGAGAGAACAATTCGAACTGTGTGCCTACAAAAGGCTTTTGGATATTTACAGCAGCTCTTCTAAAACCGTTGATGCGTTGATGAAGTTGGAATTGCCAAGTGGTGTAGATGTAGAAATTAAAGTATAATCAAGTTAAGTTAAGAATATGTCAGGAATTATAGGACGAAAAATCGGAATGACTAGCATTTACAGTGCCGAGGGTAAAGCATTACCATGCACGCTTATTGAAGCTGGTCCCTGCGTAGTTACTCAAGTAAAGACCGTTGATCGTGATGGATACGATGCGGTACAGTTAGGATATGGTAATCGCAAAGAGAAAAACACCCCCAAAGCGTTAATGGGCCATTTCAAAAAAGCGAACACCGACCCTAAAGCAAAATTGGTCGAGTTCAAAGGCTTTGAAAGCGCAAATGTTGGCGACGAAATTCTGGTTACCATACTAGAAGAAGGTGAATTTGTTGATGTGACTGGAACCTCCAAAGGAAAAGGGTTCCAAGGGGTGGTACGCCGACACAACTTTGGTGGTGTTGGTCAATCTACTCACGGTCAGCACAACAGGCTCCGTGCGCCGGGTTCGATTGGTGCGTGTTCCTATCCTGCGCGCGTATTCAAAGGAATGCGCATGGCCGGTCAGATGGGAAATAAAAGAAGGCTTCAAGCGAACTTACAGGTATTGAAAGTTTTAGCAGAAAGAAACATAGTAATTATTAAAGGATCCATTCCTGGTGCGAAAGGATCGTTTGTAACAATTCAGAAATAATGGAAGCGAAAGTATACAGCGTAAGCGGTAAAGCATCGGCAAAGAAAGCCCAGCTCTCTGAGGAGGTTTTCGGTATAGAGCCGAACAACCATGCTATCTACTTAGATGTTAAGCAACATTTAGCGAACCGCAGACAGGGAACCCACAAGTCCAAGGAGCGAAATGAGGTGGCTGGATCAACAAAAAAGTTGAAAAGACAAAAAGGAACGGGTGGAGCTAGAGCAGGTAGTGCTAAGTCTGGAACGCGTGTTGGTGGTGGAAGAATTTTTGGACCAAGGCCTCGTAATTATTCGTTCAAGTTGAACGTAAAACTAAAGCGACTTGCGCGGAAATCGGCATTCTCTTACCAGATGAAAAACGATTCCTTAATGGTTCTTGAAGACGTGACAATGGATGCAATCAAAACAAAAGATTTTGTTTCTATGATTTCAGCATTATCCCTTGATAACCAAAAAGTATTACTGATTCTAGGAGATAAAAACGATGCTGTGTATTTGGCATCTAGAAACCTTAAAAAGGTAAAGGTAGTTACTGCTGATTCATTCAATACCTACGATGTGTTGAATGCACGTAAAGTTTTGGTAACCCAAGGAGCGGTTAGCCGTATTGAAGAAATTTTAAATTAATGTTCGGAGGTTATGCAAGGAATCGTTAAAAAACCAATTATTACGGAGAAAGCAACGTTTGCTTCCGAAGGTAGAAATGCCTTTACGTTTGAAGTAGAGCGTAAGGCCAACAAACTAGAAATTAAAAAGGCCGTCGAAAAAATGTATGGAGTGCATGTCACTGAGGTCCGTACACAAAACTATGGCGGTGGTAAATCCTCTATGAAGTACACGAACAAAGGCATTGTTGAGCAGCGCAGCAAACAATGGAAAAAAGCGATTGTAACCGTAGCAGATGGAGAAACCATTGATTTGTTTAACAACTATTAATTGAAAGATGAGCGTTAGAAAGTTTAAACCCACCACACCTGGTCAACGGCACAAAGTAGCCCTTGATATGTCGGTTATCACGGCGGCAAAACCCGAGAAGAGCCTTGTAAAAGGCGGGGGGAAATCCGGTGGACGTAATAACGATGGTAGGATGACCATGCGATACATTGGTGGTGGTCACAAGCAGAAATACCGTATAATTGATTTCAAACGAAACAAGTTTGATATTCCAGCAACGGTAAAATCCATTGAATACGATCCAAACCGTACCGCGAATATCGCCTTACTTTTTTATGCTGATGGTGAAAAGCGTTACATCATTGCACCGAATGGCTTGAAGGTTGGAGACACGGTTCTTTCTGGAAAATCGGCTACTCCAAACGTGGGCAATGCAATGTACCTTTCAGATGTTCCACTAGGAACCTTGATTCACAATATAGAACTTTTACCCGGTAAGGGAGGTTCGATTGCTCGAGGAGCCGGCGCCTACGGTCAATTAAATGCCCGTGAAGGTAAATTTGCTGTGGTTAAAATGCCTTCAGGGGAAACACGAATGATTTTGGTTACCTGCCTTGCAACGGTAGGGGTTGTTTCCAACGGCGAACATAATTTAGAGCGTTCAGGAAAAGCAGGTCGCTCTCGATGGTTAGGCCGTCGTCCACGGGTCCGAGGGGTAGTAATGAACCCTGTGGATCACCCGATGGGAGGTGGTGAAGGTCGAAACGCTGGAGGTCACCCAAGATCAAGAAACGGTATGCCAGCGAAAGGGTATAAGACACGATCTAAGACCAAATATTCGAATAAGTTTATCATTGAAAGAAGAAAAAAATAACGTAGTATGAGCCGATCCTTAAAAAAACCGCCTTTTGTTCATTACAAGTTGATGAAGCGCGTTGACGATGCACAGGCATCCAACAGCAAATCCGTCATTAAGACATGGTCACGGGCGTCTACGATAACTCCAGATTTTGTAGGGCTTACTTTTGCCGTACACAATGGACATAAATTTATTCCTGTTTTCGTCACAGAAAACATGGTAGGGCATAAGCTTGGTGAATTCTCCCCCACAAGAATTTTCCGCGGACATGCAGGTAATAAAAAAGATAAAAAACGATAAGATAAAGCGTCATGGGAGCTAGAAAAAGACTTAGGGCAGAAAAGTTGAAAGACGAGAAAAAACAAACGGCAATTGCGCAGTTGAACAATTCTCCAATTTCGCCAAGAAAAATGAGAATGGTTGCGGATTTGATCCGTGGCGTTGAGGTTAACAAAGCGCTCAATATCCTTACACACCAATCTAAATTTGCATCCGTTGGATTAGAGAAGTTACTCCGTTCAGCGATTTCCAACTGGGAACAGAAGAACGAGGGAAAGGATGTAAGTGAAGAGAAGCTAGTGGTTAAGTCCATTGAAGTAGCCGGAGGATCCATGTTGAAACGCATTCAGCCTGCTCCGCAAGGACGTGCACACAGAATTAGAAAAAGATCAAACAATGTTACAATCATCGTTGATGGTGTAAATTCATAAGAATATGGGACAAAAAACAAATCCAATTGGAAACAGATTAGGTTACATCCACGGATGGGAATCAAATTGGTATGGTGGTAGAGATTACCGAGATAAAATTGTAGAGGACGATCAAATTCGCAAGTACCTTAACGCGCGATTGGCCAAGGCAAGTATTGCGAAAATTATCATTGAGCGTACCTTCAAACTGGTTACCGTAACGATCAATACGGCTCGTCCTGGTGTAATCATCGGAAAAGGTGGACAAGAGGTCGACAAGCTCAAGGAAGAGTTAAAGAAATTGACCAAAAAAGAAATCCAGATTAACATTTTCGAGGTTAAACGACCAGAATTGGATGCGCGACTAGTTGCGGATGCAGTGGCTCGTCAATTAGAGGCACGTATTTCCTTCCGAAGAGCGATTAAAATGGCCATTGCAGGAACGATGCGTCTGGGAGCCGAAGGAATTAAAATAAAAATTTCCGGTCGTTTAAACGGTGCGGAAATGGCGCGCTCCGAAATGTATAAGGACGGAAGAACACCACTTCATACGTTCAGAGCGGATATCGATTATGCCGTTTCTGAAGCTCATACTACATACGGACGTTTGGGTATCAAGGTATGGATTTGTAGAGGTGAGGTTTACGGTAAGCGTGATTTATCCCCGAACATAGCTCCTTCTGCTAGCAATGCAAATTCAGGAGGCGGTTCTATGGCAGCGAAAAGAAAGAAAAAGTAATTGGTATAAATAAGCAATCAGATGTTACAACCAAAAAGAACGAAATTTAGAAGAGTACAGAAAGGGAGAAACCGCGGTTTAGCCCATAGAGGATCTTCCATTGCCTTTGGATCCTTTGGATTGAAGACTTTGGAGCCCGGTTGGATTACCTCTAGACAAATCGAAGCTTCTCGTATCGCGGTAACGCGTTACATGAAAAGGGAAGGGAAGGTTTGGATTCGAATATTCCCAGACAAACCAGTAACGGCGAAGCCTGCAGAAGTACGGATGGGTAAAGGTAAAGGTGCGCCAAGCCATTGGGTAGCTGTGGTTCGACCCGGTAGAATTATGTTTGAAGCGGACGGTGTTCCCTATGATATCGCAAAAGAAGCGATGCGACTTGCCGCTCAAAAACTACCCGTTAAATGTAAGTTCGTGGTAAGAAACGATTATGTTATACCTGCTTAATACTTAAAAATGAAAAAACAAGACGTTTCAAAATTATCGCACGAGGATCTTGCAAACAAGTTGCAAGAGTTGAAAGGGCAGATGGTGACCTTAAAGCTAACGCACAAAATGGCACCCATAGAAAACCCCATGCGAATTAGAAGTTTGAGAAAAATGATTGCTCAATACAGTACCGAATTAACGAAAAGAAACAGCGCTGTTTAGTGCTAAAATTATAGAGGCTTAACATGGAAAAGCGAAATTTAAGAAAAGAAAGAATCGGCATCGTCACCAGCGACAAAATGGACAAGTCTGTGGTTGTTGCGGTTGAGCGTAAGAAGAAACACCCGAAGTATGGAAAGTTTGTGAAAACGACGACCAAGTTTGTGGCACACGATGAAAAGAACGAAAGCCATATTGGTGATACCGTTAAAATTATGGAAACGCGCCCCCTAAGCAAAACGAAAAATTGGCGCATGGTAGAAATTGTTGAAAGAGCGAAATAACCTGAGAAATGATACAAACTGAATCAAGACTTTCCGTTGCGGATAACTCCGGTGCTAAAGAAGTACTTTGCATAAGAGTTTTAGGTGGAACACGAAGAAGATACGCCTCCGTGGGTGATAAAATTGTTGTTGCTGTAAAGAGTGCAATGCCAACCGGTGCTGTGAAAAAAGGTTCCGTGGCTACAGCAGTTGTTGTTCGGACGAAAAAAGAAATTCGTCGAGGAGACGGTTCTTACATCCGCTTCGATGACAACGCGTGTGTTATTTTGAACCAGGCAGGTGAAATGCGAGGCACGCGGATTTTCGGGCCAGTTGCACGAGAGTTACGGGAAAACAACTATATGAAAATTGTATCACTTGCACCTGAGGTGTTATAATACATGGAATTATGCAAACGAAATTAAAAATAAAAGTAGGCGACCTTGTTAAGGTAATTAGCGGCGACTCGAAAGGACAAGAAGGAAAAATCACGTCCATTAACCGCGCTAAAATGAGAGCTACTGTAGAAGGGGTTAATATGGTAAAACGCCATACAAAACCAAGTGCTTCCAACCCACAGGGAGGAATAGAAGAAAAAGAAGGAACCATACACGTTTCTAACTTAATGGTAGTTACGTCTGGCGTTGCATCCCGAGTGGGAAGAAAAGCCGATGACAAAGGTAAATTAGTACGTTTTTCAAAGAAATCAGGGGAGGTGATTAAATAATGAGCTATACACCACGACTTAAAGAACAATATAAATCGGTGATCATTAAAGATCTAACCGAAAAGTTTGGATACAAATCCATCATGCGCGTTCCTAAATTGACAAAAATTGTTTTGAGTCAAGGAATGGGGGATGCTGTGGCGGACAAAAAACTTATCGAAAGTGCTGCTGCTGATCTTTCGCGCATTGCAGGACAAAAAGCAATCACTACGGAATCGAAAAAAGATATTTCGAATTTCAAACTTCGAAAAGGAATGCCCATCGGAACCAAAGTAACCTTGAGAGGAGATCGCATGTATGATTTTCTTGATCGTTTACTGGCGGTTTCCTTACCGAGAACCCGAGATTTTAGGGGAATTAATCCAAAAGGATTCGATGGTCGAGGCAATTTCAACCTTGGAATTAAAGAACATATCATATTCCCGGAAATTGATATCGATAAAGTAAATAAGATATTAGGAATGGACATCACCTTTGTGACTACTGCGCACAGCGATGAAGAGGCAAAAGCCTTGTTGGATGCCTTCGGATTTCCATTCATAAAAAAATAAGTTAAGAAATGGCAAAAGAATCGATGAAAGCGCGCGAGCGCAAAAGAGAACGGATGGTAGCGCGATATGCGAGCAAAAGAGCTGAGCTTACCAAGGTTTTAAAGTCTACCTCCTCAGACGAAGAGGTCGTTAACCAGAAGTGGGATGCGATGATGGCATTGCAAAAAATGCCTGTAAACGGTGCTAAGGTACGTTTGCACAACCGCTGTGGGTTAACGGGAAGACCCAGAGGATACATGCGCCATTTTGGAATCTCGAGGGTAACCTTCCGTGAAATGGCCCTAGCGGGTAAAATCCCAGGAGTAAAGAAAGCAAGTTGGTAATTACTATAATAGAAGAAAAAAAATGACAACAGATCCAATCGCTGATTTTTTAACGCGAATCCGAAATGCAAGCGCAGCCGGATTGAAAATGGTTGAAATTCCTGGTTCTAATACCAAGCGTGCCATGACCCAAATCTTGTTTGATCAAGGGTATATTTTAAACTATAAGTTTGAAGACGATGACAAGCAAGGTATCATCAAGATTGCATTGAAATATAACATCTCAACGCGTGTTCCTGCCATTACCAAACTCCAGAGAATTTCCAAACCTGGTTTGCGTAAATACGCGGGTTCCGACGAATTACCTCGCGTATTGAATGGTCTTGGTATCGCCATTGTTTCTACCTCCAAAGGCGTTATAACCGATAAAGAGGCACGGAAACTAAATGTAGGTGGAGAAGTTTTGTGTTACGTATATTAAAAATTGAATATGTCAAGAATTGGTAAATCACCCATAACTATTCCTGCAGGCGTTGAATACGCGTTACAAGGAAACGTAGTTACGGTGAAAGGAAAGAAAGGTGAATTGTCTCAAGAAATCGATTTATCTAGTGTTTCGTTGCACCTCGAAGATAATGTCCTAACAATCACAAGAGCTTCGGACGCACCCGATCACCGCTCAAAACACGGTTTGTACCGCGCGTTGATCTACAACATGATGGTTGGGGTAAGCGAAGGTTTCAAAAAGGAAATGGAAATCGTTGGGGTAGGGTACCGCGCAAATGCAAACGGTCAATTGTTAGAATTAGCCCTTGGTTTTTCCCATCAAATTGTGTTTGAAATTCCTAGCGAGGTTAAATGCACTACGGTTACGGAAAAAGGAAAAGCCCCTGTGGTTACCTTGGAGTCCTATGATAAACAACTACTTGGTGCCGTTGCAGCAAAAATTAGAAGCTTTAGAAAACCTGAACCATACAAAGGAAAAGGAATCAAGTTCGTTGGAGAAGAAATTAGAAGAAAAGCTGGTAAATCAGCAGGTAAAAAATAATAGGTAAAGTCATGGCACTAAACAAAGTTTTAAGAAGAGCGAAAATTAAGCGGAGAATTAGAAAAAAAGTTTTTGGTACCACAGCGGTTCCAAGGTTGTCTGTTTTTCGAAGCAATAAGCAGATTTATGCTCAGATTATTGATGATACAACAGGAAAGACCTTAGCTTCTGCCGGTTCCATTAAAAACGATGCTGCACAGAAAGTAGCCAAAAAAGAACAGGCGTCTATAGTCGGGAAGCTGATCGCTGAAAACGCTATCAAAGCCGGCGTTCAATCGGTTGTGTTCGATAGAAATGGTTACTTGTACCACGGAAGAGTAAAATCGCTAGCTGATTCTGCTCGTGAAGGAGGTCTTAAATTTTAACAAAGCATGAGTATGCAACAAAATATGAATAGAGTAAAGTCAGCGGATATCGAGCTTAAAGACAAGCTTGTAGCGGTAAATCGGGTAACCAAAGTAACCAAAGGTGGACGAACCTTCAGTTTTTCTGCTATTGTTGTGGTAGGGGATGAAAACGGGGTTGTTGGTCACGGATTAGGAAAAGCAAAGGAAGTTACTGAAGCGATTACGAAAGGTATTGACGATGCGAAAAAGAATTTGATCAGGGTTCCCATTTTAAAAGGAACCGTTCCTCATGCCCAAAAAGGGAAATACGGAGGTGCTGAAGTTCTTTTGAAGCCCGCAACGGACGGTACTGGAGTTATCGCCGGTGGTGCGATGCGTGCTGTACTCGAGAGCGTTGGCGTTCACAACGTACTTGGAAAATCTCAAGGATCCTCCAACCCACACAACGTGGTCAAGGCTACCTTAGATGCCCTTTCCAAAATGAGAGATGCTGCCGCCGTTGCACGACAAAGAGGAATTGATCTCGATAAAGTTTTTAATGGATAATAAGCCATATCATGAGTGTAATTAAAATAAAACAAACTAGAAGTGCCATCAAAAGGCCGGCTGATCAAAAGGCCACCATTAAGGCCTTGGGCTTTAAAAGACTCAATCATGTGATTGAAAAAGAGAATACTCCGCAAATAATGGGTATGATCAACAAAGTGAAGCACCTGATTCAAATCATTGATTAATTCGATAAATTACGAGGAAATGAGTTTACACAATTTAACACCCGCTAAAGGGTCTATAAAAAGCGATAAAAGAATCGGTAGAGGACAAGGTTCTGGACGTGGGGGTACATCTACCCGTGGTCACAAAGGAGCTAAATCGCGTTCTGGTTATTCGAAGAAAATCGGTTTTGAAGGAGGTCAAATGCCTTTGCAACGACGTGTTCCTAAGTTTGGATTTAAAAACATCAATCGAGTTGAATACAAAGCAATCAATTTAGATGCCCTTCAAATGTTAGCTGAAACCAAAGGAATTACAGAGTTTAATCTTGATACGTATGAAGCGAATGGGCTTATTTCAGGATCTAAATTGGTTAAGATCTTAGGTCGAGGTGAAATTAAAACATCTGTAAAAGTTGAAGCCCACCATTTTTCAGCAAAAGCCTCTTCAGCGATTGAGGCCGCAGGTGGAAGCATTTCAAAAATTTGATATTAAGCCATGAAAAGACTCCTCACCAATCTTAAGAACATCTGGAAAGTAGAAGAACTTCGTCAGCGTATTTTGTTGACGTTGGGATTGGTTTTGGCCTATCGTATTGGTTCTTTTGTAATCTTACCTGGAATTAATTACGGCGCCCTTGAAAGTGCTTCTGCTGGAAGTTCAGATACGCAAAAAGGTATTGAGAATTTGTTGTCTCTCTTTTCTGGAGGGGGGTTCACCAATGCTTCCATTATGGCGCTCGGAATTATGCCTTACATTTCGGCCTCCATCATTATGCAGCTGTTAGGTATGGCGGTTCCAGCCGTCCAAAAACTACAAAATGAAGGTGAATCTGGACGTAAGGTTATTAATAACTACACGCGGATTCTGACCATTATCATTTGTGCGCTTCAGGCACCATCTTATCTTAAAATGTATGTGGCTCAGAAAGGAGCTCTTCCGGCAGATGCCTCATCCATTTGGTGGATGCAAACCATTCTTATTCTCGTGGCGGGTTCTATGTTCGCTGTTTGGTTGGGTGAACGAATTACGGAAAAAGGACTTGGAAATGGGATTTCCTTGCTAATTGCAGTTGGTATACTCTCCAGATTACCTGGAGCTTTCATTGCAGAAGTAGGTAAGTCTTTCGAAGGAGGAAACCTAATCAAACTTTTGTTGGAAGTGATTATCCTTATGTTGATCATTTTAAGCGTAATTCTCATCATACAAGGCGTTCGACGCATTCCATTGAACACGGCAAAAAGCGTAGTTGGAAGCCGCTCTGTTGAAAGCCAACAAGCCCGAAATTATTTACCGCTTAAAGTGAATGCTAGTGGAGTAATGCCCATTATTTTTGCCCAAGCCATTCTTACCATTCCAATGACCATCTTTTTGAGTGCTACGGACAGTAAAGGTGAAGCCGGTTTGGTTCAACGCATTTTGAGCGATCCCTACGGTTTATGGTACAATGTAATTTTGGTTGTTTTAATCGTAGTGTTTACCTATTTCTACACCGCGATCATGATTAACCCTAGAAAAATTGCGGATGATTTGAAACGAAGCGGTGGATTTATCCCAGGCATCCGACCAGGGGAGGATACTGCCCATTACATTGACGACCGCGTTACCCGAATTACCTTTCCAGGATCCCTCTTTTTGGCAGCCGTTGCTATCGTTCCTTCCATTGCGAAATTGGCAGGGGTAAACGATGCCTTTGCGATGTTTTTTGGTGGAACCTCCTTGCTGATTATGGTTGGGGTGGTGCTAGACACTATGCAGCAAATTGAGACCTACCTACTAAACCGCCACATGGATGGTTTAATGGAAGGTACCCGTGTTAGAGGAAGAAGAGGACCTAACGAAACTTCAGGATTTTAAAGATGGCTAAACAAACTTCCATAGAACAAGACGGAACGATTATAGAAGCTTTGCCAAATGCAATGTTTCGCGTGGAATTACAAAACGGTCACGTGATAACGGCCCATATTTCAGGGAAGATGAGAATGTTTTACATTAAAATTCTACCTGGGGATAAGGTAAAAGTAGAAATGTCACCCTATGACTTAACAAAAGGACGAATTTCATTTAGATACAAATAAAAAAAAAGAAGCACAATGAAAGTAAGAGCATCGGTTAAAAAACGAACCGCAGATTGCAAAATAGTGAAAAGAAAAGGTCGCGTTTACGTGATCAATAAGAAGAACCCGAAGTTAAAACAAAGACAAGGATAAAATAAGATATATGGCACGTATTGCAGGTATAGATTTACCAAAGAACAAAAGAGGAGTAATTGGATTGACGTACATTTACGGAATCGGTCGCAGCACTTCCAAAAAAATTCTGAACGACAGTAAAATTGATGAAAACATCAAAGTTCAGGATTGGAATGACGATCAATTGTCCGCAATAAGAAACGCGATTAATGAAATTAAAACAGAAGGTCAGTTGCGTTCTGAAATCCAGTTGAACATTAAGCGATTAATGGATATCGGTTGTTACAGAGGAATTCGTCACCGTTCTGGATTACCATTACGTGGCCAGCATACCAAGAATAATTCAAGAACGAGAAAAGGTAAGAGAAAAACTGTTGCCAATAAGAAAAAGGTAACTAAATAATAACTAGAAAGATGGCAAAATCCAATCAAAAGAAGAAGAAAAATGTCAAAGTTGAGGCAGCGGGTGAGGCACACATCCAAGCAAGTTTCAACAACATTATTATTTCCTTAACGAATAATGCGGGTCAGGTAATTTCCTGGTCCTCGGCTGGAAAAATGGGTTTTAAAGGTTCGAAAAAGAACACCCCTTACGCCGCTCAATTGGCTGCTGAAAATGCGGCAAAAGAAGCGCATGATTTTGGCCTTCGACGCGTTCGCGTGTTTGTTAAAGGTCCAGGAGCGGGTCGTGAATCGGCAATTCGATCGCTACACAACGCGGGCATCGAAGTGATGGAAATCATTGATGTGACACCCCTTCCGCACAACGGATGTCGTCCACCGAAACGAAGAAGAGTATAATTTTAATTAACCAGTCATCGAAGGAATGCCTTAATTCATGACTAAAAATTTATCATAATGGCAAGATATAGAGGTCCAAAGTCAAAAATTGCGCGTAGGTTCCGAGATCCAATTTTCGGTCCGGATAAAGCCCTTGAGCGCAGAAGTTATGGTCCTGGTCAACACGGACCAGCCAAACGACGGGGGGGTAAACAATCTGAATACGCAATTCAGTTAGGGGAAAAGCAAAAAGCGAAATATACCTATGGTATCCTGGAGCGTCAGTTTGCGAACATGTTCGAAAGAGCGTCGCGAATGAAAGGTATCACGGGTGAAAACTTGCTACAGTTATGTGAAGCACGTTTAGACAATACCGTCTTTCGTTTAGGTATTGCTCCCTCTCGACGAGCAGCGCGACAGTTAGTTTCTCACCGTCATATTACAGTTAATGGTGAAATCGTGAATATTCCGTCCTACCACCTGCGTCAAGGAGATACCATTGGCGTTCGTGAAAAGTCAAAATCCTTGGAAGCCATCGTTTCTTCCTTGAATGCGACCAACAAGCGACACGACTGGTTAGATTGGGATGCTTCTTCAATGTCTGGAAAACTTATTAACCTTCCGGCACGTGAAATGATCCCTGAGAACATTAAAGAGCAGTTAATCGTCGAATTATATTCTAAATAATATTTTTAATAAAGCAATGGCAATACTTAATTTTCAGAAACCAGATAAAGTCGTAATGCTCCAGTCGGATGCATTCCAAGGTGAATTTGAATTTCGTCCTCTTGAACCAGGATATGGAATAACCATCGGGAATTCATTACGAAGAATCCTTTTATCTTCCTTAGAGGGCTATGCAATTTCCTCAATCAAAATTCAAGGCGTTGATCATGAATTCAGCACTATTAAAGGGGTGGTTGAAGACGTGACCGAAATGATTTTGAACCTAAAACAAGTTCGTTTTAAGCAACAAATTGAGTCCGTTGATAACGAAACCGTAATCGTATCCGTGACTGGTCAAAATGCTTTGACTGCTGGGGATATCGGCAAATTTACCAACGGTTTCCAGGTGTTAAATCCGGATTTGGTTATTTGTAACATGGAGCCTTCGGTAAAATTTGAGATGGAACTTACCATCATCAAAGGACGGGGTTATTATCCTTCCGAGGAAAACAAAACCGAAGATGCGCCTTTTGGTACTATTTTCATCGATTCTATTTTTACGCCCATCAAAAACGTTCAATTTACCATTGAAAACTATCGTGTTGAGCAAAAAAACAGATTTCGAAAAGTTGATCCTAAACATCACAACGGATGGTTCGGTTCATCCAAAAGATGCCTTGAAAGAGGCGGCTAAAATCCTTATCCAACACTTTATGCTCTTCTCCGATGAGCGTATTACTTTGGATAACGAAATGAAAACTGAAACGGAAGAGTTCGACGAAAGCTCGCTTCACATGCGTCAGTTGTTAAAAACAAAACTGGTAGATATGGATCTTTCTGTACGCGCCCTTAATTGTTTGAAAGCAGCTGAAGTAGATACCTTAGGGGATTTAGTTTCATTTGCCAAGTCCGATTTGTTGAAATTCCGAAATTTTGGTAAAAAATCATTAACGGAATTAGAGGATTTAGTAGATAACAAAGGCCTTACGTTTGGAATGAATGTGGCTAAATATAAATTAGACAAAGACTAGTCGAGTAAAGATATAAACGATGAGACACGGAAATAAATTAAACCATTTAGGTAGAAAATCGGCCCACAGAAAAGCCATGATTTCCAATATGGCTTGTTCCCTAATTCAGCACAAGCGAATTAGTACAACCTTGGCCAAAGCTAAAGCACTTCGGGTTTTTGTAGAACCGCTTTTGACGAAATCCAAGTCGGATTCTACACACTCAAGAAGGGTGGTGTTTTCTTACCTTCAAAACAAGGAAATCGTAACGGAATTGTTCCGAGAGGTTGCTCCTAAAATTGCTGACCGAAGCGGTGGTTATACACGAATCATTCGCACAGGGTATCGCCTTGGTGATAATGCTGAAATGTGTATGATCGAATTGGTTGATTTCAACGAGGTTTACAACACCGATCGAGTTAAAAAGACAACACGTCGTTCGCGACGAGGAGGTTCAACAAAACCTACCGCTAGTACGGAGTCAATGATAGATGAAGCCGCTCCAATCGAAGAGGCTGTTGTAGTCGAAGACCTTGCTGTTTCGGAGGAGAGTGCACCTAGCGAAGAGGCACCAATCAATGAAGAGGTTGCTGTTGTAGAAGAAGCTACAGCACAAGAAGAAAGTCCAGCTGTTGTTGAAGATACCGTTGCTGAAGAGGTTTCCGAAACAGAGGAAACGGCTAGTAACGAAGAAGAACCTGCTGCGTCTGAAGAGGCGCCTGTTGTAGCCGAAGAAAACGATGAAGAAGCTTCAGCGTCCAATGACAGCGAAGCGGAAGGGACAGAAACATCGGATGATACCCCGAAAGAAGCATAATGCTATTCAAATTTGTTAATAAAAAAGACGGTAATTTACCGTCTTTTTTTTTTTTTGTTCTAGGCCTTCCCTTTCGTTGAAGCCGTTAATTTTGTCAAAACAATCGCATGACGGATAAAAAACCGGCAGTGTTGCTCCTTGAAGACGGCACTGTTTTTCACGGAACCGCAATAGGTGCCATAGGTATGGCTACCGGTGAAATAGCTTTTAATACAGGGATGACGGGATACCAAGAAGTTTTTTTCTGACCCATCGTATTTCGGACAAATACTTGTAATGACTACCGCTCATATTGGCAATTATGGTGTGCATGCTGAAGAAATTGAATCCGATGAAATTATGATTTCAGGTCTGGTAACGAAGAAATTTTCTGATGGATATTCCCGCCCAGCGGCCTACACCTCCTTGCAAAAAGTTTTCGAAGAGAAAGGGAAGGTTGGGATTGCCGATGTAGATACCCGATCTTTGGTCCGCCATATCCGAAGTAAAGGAGCCATGAATGCCATAATTTCTTCGGAGGAGTTGTCGATCGAGATGCTCATGGGAAAATTAAAGGAGATACCCAATATGGCGGGATTAGAACTTTCATCGAGGGTTGCCACGTCAGAAGCATACGATGTCTTTCCTACGCATTCGGAGGCATCCTTTCGTGTTGCACTTTTGGATTTTGGGGTAAAGAAAAATATAATCCGTTGTTTAACCGAAAGGGGCTGTCATGTAAGAGTGTATCCATTGTCGGTAACGGAAGCGGAAATTAAAGCATTTAATCCGACGGGCATTATGCTTTCCAATGGACCTGGCGATCCTTCGGCGATGCCTGCTTCTATTGCCTTGGTTAGAAAATTAGTGGCTTGGGGCCGTCCTATGTTTGGAATCTGTTTGGGACATCAAATTCTTGGATTGAGTCAAGGATTAAAAACAGAGAAAATGTTTAACGGACACCGTGGTATAAACCACCCCATAAAGAATTTAAAAACAGGTCGGGGTGAAATCACCTCGCAAAACCATGGTTTTGTTATCACTAAAGAAAGCATAGCGAGTCAATCAAGCGTAGAAATCACGCACCTTCATTTGAACGATGGTACGGTGGCAGGAATTTCTCTGGTTGATCAACCGGTATTTTCCGTGCAATACCACCCCGAAGCATCGGCTGGACCACACGACTCGCGCTATTTGTTCGATCAGTTTATTACCCATATGAAAACCAACCCATTATGAGCCAAATTACCAAGGTTTTTGCACGACAGATTTTAGATTCAAGAGGGAATCCAACGGTTGAAGTAGATGTAACCACCTCACGTGGTTTCGTTGGAAGAGCTGCCGTTCCATCCGGTGCTTCCACAGGGGCGCATGAGGCCGTTGAATTAAGGGATAACGATCCTTCTTTTTTCCTTGGCAAGGGCGTTTTGAACGCAATATCAAACGTAAACGGTGAAATTCAAAAGGCCTTATTGGGTATGGACGTAAGCCAACAAAGAACAATTGATGAAACCTTGATCGCTTTAGACGGAACGCCAAACAAGGGAAGGTTAGGAGCAAATGCAATCCTAGGTGTTTCCTTGGCGGTCGCAAAAGCGGCGGCGTACGAGTCGAACCAAAGCCTTTTTCGCTATCTAGGTGGCGATGGGGCAAGAACGCTACCGGTGCCAATGATGAATATACTCAATGGAGGTTCGCATGCGGACAATAAAATTGATATACAAGAATTTATGGTAATGCCCTTCGGAGCCGAATCCTTTTCTGAGGGATTGCGTTGGGGTACAGAGGTTTTCCATCACTTGAAATCGGTCTTAAAGAAAAAAGGCATGTCAACGAACGTAGGCGATGAGGGAGGGTTCGCTCCAAGTTTAGCCTCAAATGAGGAGGCCATTCAGGTGGTGCTAGAGGCCATTGAAAAAGCTGGATTTAAACCGGGTCATGACATGTATATCGCATTGGATGCGGCTTCGACAGAATTTTACGATGAAGGTACTGGATTGTATGGTTTTGAATCGACTGGGGAAAAGCGGACGGGACTGGAAATGGTATCTTTTTGGAAGGATTGGTGCGATAAATATCCAATTATTTCTATTGAGGATGGTTTTGCGGAAGACGATTGGTCCAGTTGGAAAAAAGCGACTGAGGTCTTAGGTAACCGGGTTCAATTGGTTGGTGATGATTTGTTTGTCACGAATACCGATCGCCTGTCTAGAGGTATTTCCGAGGGAATTGCCAATTCCATCTTAGTAAAGGTGAATCAAATTGGTAGCTTGACCGAAACCATGGATGCCGTACAATTAGCCTCCTCTAACGGTTATTCCTCCGTTATGAGCCATCGATCAGGGGAAACCGAGGACAGTACCATTGCGGATTTAGCCGTGGCACTAAATACCGGACAAATTAAAACCGGATCTGCTTCGCGAAGCGATCGTATGGCTAAGTATAATCAACTCCTACGCATAGAAGAAGAATTGGGGCATGAAGCCGTATACCTCGGAAGGGATTTCAAATTTATTTCATAAGCTTGGCTTTTAATCTGCGTGTTTACGGTTTGGTAAGGAGTGGGGCCGGGGCGATTTTAGTTTCCGAGGAACGTAGAGCCGGTTTCGAGTTTTGTAAATTCCCAGGAGGAGGTGTACAAGCAGGTGAGGGAATACTGGATGCCTTACATCGAGAATTCAAAGAAGAATTGGATGCTGAAATAATCAAGGCTGAGTTTTTTTATTTCAATGAATTTTATCAACATTCCAGGTTTAATCCCAACGAACAGGTTATTTGCTTT
>Ga0255274_1000040_pt1 | contig 19050 bp, 15 predicted proteins | sample AtltaT_4_FD_183673 | JGI IMG/M metagenome (GOLD analysis project Ga0255274, IMG submission 183673) | Metatranscriptome of freshwater microbial communities from Altamaha River, Georgia, United States - Atl_Colum_RepB_8h (Metagenome... | ecosystem: Environmental > Aquatic > Freshwater > River... | reverse complement strand
GCGCCCCCGGTCATGGGCATCAACCGTCAGCCGGTGGACTTCGAATACGTCCGCTTCAACTGATGGCTTGACCTTGAGACTGCTGCCCCCTGCCTTTGACGACTGCATGGGTATTCGAGGCTTGTAGACTGTGAACGTCCACGCAGGCACTGAGCGTCGGGTCAGGGTGAGGCCGGGTGACGATTTCTGGTATTCCAGCATGAGGAACCCGGCCTCACCCCAGTCCATTGCGGAACCTGCAAACCACAGCCGTACAGACAAACAACGCATCAGACAAGAACGAGGAGCCCGCATGAGCACCGAATCGACCCTTCTCAAGCAGCACGTCATCGACCCCGAAATCTGCATCCGCTGCAACACCTGCGAAGCCATCTGCCCTGTGGGCGCTGTGACCCATGACTCGCGCAACTATGTGGTCAATGCAGATCTTTGCAACTTCTGCATGGATTGCATCTCGCCATGCCCCACCGGCTCCATCGACAACTGGCGCATGGTGCCCAAGGCCAAGGCCTACAGCATCGAAGAACAGCTGGGCTGGGACGAACTGCCGGCTGAACTGAGCGACGAGCAACTGGCTGCAATGGGCGGTGACGCCAGTGAGGCGGCCGCCACAGCCCAGGCCGCCGTGCAAAGCGCCTCCTCCTCTTCTGCTGCCTCGGTGGCCGCCACCGCCACAGGCACCGCCTTCAACTCGGCCCAGTACGGCGCAAGCATCCCGCCGTGGTCGGCCGCGCACGCCTACACCAACCTCTACGGCCCCAAGGCCGCCGAGAAAACCATCACCGCCACCGTCACCGGCAACCTGCGCGTCACCGAAGTCGGCAAGGACTACGACACCCACCACATCGTCCTGGACTTTGGCAACATGCCTTTCCCGGTGCTCGAGGGCCAGTCGATCGGCATCGTGCCGCCGGGCACAGATGACAAGGGCAAGCCGCACCACGCGCGCCAGTACTCAATCGCCAGCCCACGCAACGGCGAACGCCCGGGCCACAACAACCTCTCGCTGACCATCAAGCGCGTGCTCGAAGACCACGACGGCAAACCGGTGCGCGGCGTGGGCTCCAATTACATGTGCGACCTTCAGGTAGGCGACAAGGTGCAGGTGATCGGCCCGTTTGGCGCCAGCTTCCTGATGCCCAACCACCCGAAGTCCAACATCGTCATGATCTGCACCGGCACCGGCTCGGCCCCGATGCGTGCCATGACCGAGTGGCGCCGCCGTCTGCGTGCCAGTGGCAAGTTCGAGGGCGGCAAGCTGATGCTGTTCTTCGGTGCCCGCACCCCGGCCGAGCTGCCGTACTTTGGTCCGCTCAACAACCTGCCCAAGGACTTCATCGACATCGAGTTCGCCTTCTCGCGCGAAGCCGGCAAACCCAAGCGTTACGTGCAGGACGCCATGCGCGACCGCGCCGCCGACATTGCCGCGCTGCTCAAGGATGCGAACACCTGCTTCTATGTCTGCGGCCTCAAGAGCATGGAAGAAGGCGTGGTCATGGCGCTGCGTGACATTGCCCAGGGCGCAGGCATGGACTGGGAAGCCGTGGCTGCCGACCTCAAGAAGCAAGGTCGTCTGCACCTCGAAACCTATTGATCTTTGCCGGTATCCGCAGGAGCCCGTTCCTGCGGGCGAATGGTCTCGCAGCAGACATTCGCTCGCGGGAACGGGCTCCTACAATTTCAGGCAACCTTGAAAACGAACGCACCCATGCAGGCCTCTTCACCCACCGAAACCCGCATCGGCCTGAACCAGGTCCGGGACCAGTTGCGTAGCCCGCGTCCGCATCTCAAAGGGCGGCAGGTCTCAGATGAGGCCCGTGACGACGTACGGGCCCTGATCGGACCAGCACCGGCCGAAGGCCACCGACGTGATCTGCTGATCGAGCACCTGCATGCACTCAACGACCACTACCGCGCCCTGTTCGAGCGCCACATCGTCGCGCTGGCGGCCGAGATGCGTTTGCCGGTGGTGGAGGTGTTCGAGGTGGCGAGCTTTTATCACCACTTCCAGATTCTGAAGGACGATCAACCCGCGCCCACGATGACGGTGCGGGTGTGCGACAGCCTGAGCTGCCAGTTGGCGGGCAGTGACAGCCTGCTCACGCAGTTGCAGCGCGAGCTGGGTGCTGGTGTGCAGGTCATCCCTGCGCCCTGTCTGGGGCGCTGCGAGCAGGCGCCCGCCGCGCAGGTGGGGCAAAAGGCGTTGGCTTGTGCCAGCGCCGCGCAGGTGAAGGCTTTGGTGGTGGCGCAGGATGTGGCCCCCAATGCATTGCCTCAAGCCCTGACCCTGCAGGCCTACCGTGCAGCCGGTGGCTATGCGCTGGCGCAGCAGGTCGCCAGCGGTGCGCAAAGCGCTGAATCGGTGATCGAGGTGCTCGAACACGCCGGCCTGCGCGGTCTGGGTGGCGCCGGTTTCCCGGCCGGACGCAAATGGCGCATCGTGCGCAGCCAGCCGGCCCCGCGCCTGATGGCCGTCAACATCGACGAAGGCGAGCCGGGCACTTTCAAGGACCGCACCCTGCTCGAAGCCGACCCGCACCGCTTTCTGGAAGGCGTGCTGATCGCTGCCAGCGTGGTCGGCTGCGAGGCGGTCTACATCTACCTGCGCGACGAGTACCACGAGGCGCGCCAGCTGCTCGCCCGCGAGCTGGCCGCGCTGCAGGCCGACCCGCCGTGCCCCTTGCCGCGCATCGAACTGCGCCGCGGTGCGGGCGCCTACATCTGTGGCGAAGAGTCGGCCATGATCGAGAGCATCGAAGGCAAGCGTGGCGAGCCGCGCCTGCGTCCGCCCTACATCGCCGAGGTCGGCCTGTTTGGCCGTCCGACACTGGAGCACAACTTCGAGACCCTGTACTGGGTGCGTGAACTGGTCGAGCAGGGCGCCGAGGCTTTTGCCGCGCAAGGCCGCCACGGCCGCAAAGGCCTGCGCCGCTATTCGGTCAGTGGCCGCGTCAGGCAGCCGGGCGTCAAGCTGGCGCCGGCCGGCATCACGCTGCGTGAACTGGTCGACGAATTCTGCGGCGGCATGGCCGAGGGCCACACGCTCTACGCCTACCTGCCCGGGGGCGCCAGTGGCGGCATCCTGCCTGCGCGGCTGGCCGATGTGCCGCTGGACTTTGACACCCTGCAGCCCCACGGCTGCTTCATCGGTTCGGCAGCCGTCATCGTGCTCAGTCAGCATGACAAGGCGCGCGACGCGGCGCTCAACGTGATGAACTTCTTTGCGCACGAGAGCTGCGGCCAGTGCACGCCCTGCCGCGTGGGCACCGACAAGGCAGCGCGGCTGATGGAACGCGAGGTCTGGGACCGCGAGACGCTGGAAGACCTGGCGCAGGTCATGGGCGATGCCTCGATTTGCGGTCTGGGCCAGGCAGCGCCGAACCCGATCCGCTGCGTGCTCGAGTATTTCCCGCAGGAAGTGGGAGGTCAGGCATGAGTACTCCTTGTTTGTCATCCCTGGGCCTGACCCGAGGGGCCAGGATCGTCCAGACATGGATGCCCGATCAAGTCGGGCATGACAGTCAGGAGGGGCGTGTATGAGCACCATCGTATTCACCCTCAACGGCCAGCCGGTCAAGGCCCCCGCCGGCCAAAGCATTTTCAACATCGCCAAGGACCTTGGCATCGCCATCCCGCACCTGTGCCACAAGGACGGGCTCACCCCCGACGGCAACTGCCGCGCCTGCGTGGTCGAGGTCGAAGGCGAGCGCACACTGGCGCCCAGCTGCTGCCGCAGCGCCACGCCGGGCATGAAAGTGCAGACGAACAGCGAACGTGCTCTCAAGAGCCAGAAGATGGTGCTGGAGATGCTGCTGGCCGACCTGCCCGAGCAGGGTTACAAGTGGCTCGATGACCGCGCCGAGGCCCCGCATGGCGAGCTGAGCCAGTGGGCCGAGCACCACGGCGTGCAGGTGCGGCCCGCGCTGGCCGAACTGCGCCGCGAGGCGGTGCCGGCCGACCTGTCGCACCCGGCCATGGCCGTGAACCTGGACGCCTGCATCCAGTGCAACCGTTGCGAGCGTGCCTGCCGCGATCTGCAGGTCAACGATGTGATCGGCCTGGCCCACCGCGGCGCGCACACCCAGGTGGTGTTCGACCTGGCCGACCCGATGGGTGAGAGCAGTTGCGTGGCCTGCGGCGAATGCGTGCAGGCCTGCCCCACGGGCGCGCTCATGCCCAAGAGCCACATCGGTGCCCAAAAGGTGGACCGTGAGGTCGATTCGGTCTGTCCCTTCTGTGGCGTGGGCTGCCTCGTCACCTTCAAGGTGAAAGACGAAAAGATTGTCAGTGTGGAAGGCCGCGCCGGCCCTGCCAACGAAGGTCGTCTGTGCGTCAAGGGCCGCTTCGGCATGGACTATGTGCACAGCCCGGACCGCCTCACAAAACCGCTGATCCGCAAACCCGGCGTGGCCAAGGACGTGTCCTTGCTGGACGGCCACACCGACTGGCGCGAGGTCTTCCGCGAAGCGAGCTGGGAAGAGGCGCTGGATGCAGCCGCCCAACCCTTGCGCGCACTCAAAGCACAATTCGGCCTCAAGGCGCTGGCCGGTTTCGGCTCGGCCAAGGGCAGCAACGAAGAGGCCTACCTGTTCCAGAAACTGGTGCGCACCGGCTTTGGCAGCAACAACGTGGACCACTGCACCCGCCTGTGCCATGCCTCCAGCGTCTCGGCGCTGCTTGAGGGCGTGGGCTCGGGCGCCGTCAGCAACCCGGTGCGCGACGTCGAGCATTCGGAGCTGATCATCGTCATCGGCTCCAACCCGACCAACAACCACCCGGTGGCTGCCACCTGGATGAAGAATGCGGCCAAGCGCGGCACCCGCATCGTGCTGATGGACCCGCGCGTGACCGACATCGGTCGCCACGCCTGGCGCACCTTGCCTTTCAAGGCCGACACCGACGTGGCCCTGCTCAACGCCATGCTGCATGTGGTGGTGACCGAGGGCTTGTGTGACGAAGCCTTTTTGCGCGAACGCGCCGACCACGTGGCCGAGCTCAAGGCGCACGTGCAGGCTTTCAGCCCCGAAGCGATGGCGCCCATCTGCGGCATCCCGGCCGACACCATCCGTGAAGTGGCGCGCGCTTATGCCACCAGCAAGGCGGCCATGATTTTGTGGGGCATGGGCGTGAGCCAGCATGTGCACGGCACCGACAACGTGCGCTGCCTGATCGCGCTGGCCAGCCTGACGGGCCAGATCGGCCGCCCTGGCACCGGCCTGCACCCGCTGCGTGGCCAGAACAATGTGCAGGGCGCGAGCGACGCGGGCCTGATCCCCATGATGTACCCCAACTACCAGCGCGTGAGCAACCCGAAGGTGCGCGAATGGTTTGAGCAGTTCTGGGGCATGAGCCCGTCGCCGGGCCGCCCCAAGACGGGCGAACCCCCAAGTGGGGGGCAGGAGCGCAGCGACGAGGGGGGCGTCCCAGTCCGACTGGACGACCAGCCCGGCTACACCGTGGTCGAAATCATGCACAAGGCCCTGGTGGACGACAGCGACCCGCACAAGGTGCATGGGATGTGCATCATGGGCGAGAACCCGGCCATGAGCGACCCGGACCTGCACCACGCCCGCCATGCGCTGGCCAGTTTGAAGCACCTGGTGGTGCAGGACATCTTCCTGACCGAAACCGCCTGGCTGGCCGATGTGGTGCTGCCCGCCAGCGCCTGGCCCGAGAAGACCGGCACCGTCAGCAACACCGACCGCACGGTGCAGATGGGGCGTCAGGCCCTGCAGCCGCCGGGTGATGCGCGGCCCGACCTCTGGATCGTCCAGCAGATCGCGCAGCGCATGGGCCTGGGCTGGCATTACGAAGGCGAACATGCCGGCGTGGCGCAGGTCTACGAAGAAATGCGCCAGGCCATGCATGCCGCCATTGGCGGCATCGACTGGGCACGCCTGAATGCGGGCTCGGTCACCTACCCCTGCCTGAGCGCCGACGATCCGGGCCAGCCCATCGTCTTCCACGACCATTTCCCCACGCCCGACGGCCGCGTGAAACTGGTGCCCGCCGGCCTGATCCCGGCCAACGAGCAACCCGACGCCGACTACCCGCTGGTCCTGATCACCGGTCGCCAGCTCGAACACTGGCACACCGGCGCCATGACGCGCCGCGCCACCGTGCTCGACGCGCTCGAGCCAGCGCCCACGGTGTCGATGTGCGGCGTCGACTTGCAGCGGCTGGGGCTCACGCCTGGCCAGCGCGTGAAGGTGGCTTCGCGACGTGGCGAAGTGGAACTGACCTTGCGTCGCGACGATGGCACGCCAGAGGGTGTGCTTTACATGCCCTTTGCCTATCGAGAGGCGGCTGCCAACCTGTTGACCAACGCTGCGCTGGACCCCTTCGGCAAGATTCCCGAGTTCAAATACTGCGCCGTCAGACTGGTGGTGGCCGCGACGGCATAATGCGGCTGGGCCGGGCCGGCGGCAGTTTCCGGAGACCTTGACGGGGGTAACTTGGAACTGGACGTGCGCACCATCTACATGATGAATGCGGTGGTGTACCTGATGCTGCACGGCATCATCTGGGTGAGCTTGTCACGTTACCGCAGCCACAGCCGTCATGTTGCGCTGTGGAGTGGTTCGGGCATTGTCAGCGCAGCGGGCGTGGTTTTCCTGGGCAGTGAGGGGGTGATGCCCGACTGGGTGGTGGCCGTGTGTGGCCAGGTGCTGATGGCTCTGGGCAACTATGGCCGTCAGCATGCGCTGCACGCATTGCACGGCCCCGTCTCACGAACGTGGATCTTGGTGCAGGCGGCTTTCAACCTGCTTTACCTGCTGATCAACGGGGCCCTGTTCCTGGCTGGCGCGTCGCATCAGCTGATGATGCTGGTGTTTTTTGCCTTCTACAGCATCAGTGTCCTGGAGTTTTTCCGCGTGGGTCAGCTCTTGCGCCTTCAGCGTGGATCGGCCGGAACCCCCAGCATCCAGTGGAGTGGACTGGTGCTTTCGGTCACTTTGGGCATCAAAGGCCTGAGTCTCTGGGCTGGGTGGGGGGCTGTGGGCTTGTATGACGCCGCATGGGATCAATGGGTCTTGTTTGGCGGACAGTTCCTGGGCATCAGCCTGATGAATTTCGGCTTCATGCAGATGCTGGTGCACCAGTTCCAGCAGCAGCGCGCGCAAGCCGAGCATGATCTACTGGTTCAGCGCGAACAGACGGCGCGTGCTGAGCAGCAGTCCATGGACCTGACGGATCTACTGCGTGAGCGTGAAGAGATGATCCGGCAGCTGACCTTGTCGAACAAGACCGCTGGCATGGGGGCGCTGGTCTCGGGCATTGCGCACGAGGTCAATCAACCCCTCACCACGATCGTGCTCAAGTCTGAACTCGTCGAAAGTTACCTGGCAGACCCCCCGGATCTGCAGGAGGCGCGCAGGCTGTGTGGCCTGATTCGGGAGGACACCCACCGCGCCGGCGGCATGATCAGGACCCTGCGCAGCATGTTCGCGATGGGACGCGGAGGTTTCGGTCAACTGGACTTCGTCGAGCTGTTGCACGCCGTCACGGACATCGTGCGCAGCAAGGTTGAACGACTGGGCATCGTGGTGTCGCAGAATCTGCCGGCAACCTTGCGCATGACAGGGGATCCGACCCAGTTGCAGCAAGTGGTGCTCAATCTGCTCAACAATGCCATCCAGGCCATCTCCAAGGCCAACCCGTCTGCGCCAGCGCTGGGGCTGACTTGCACGCTGCAAGATGGCTGGATCGAATTGCGCGTGCAGGACAACGGCTGTGGCATTGATCCTGAGCTGCGCGAAGATGTTTTTGCCCTCTTCAAATCGGCGCGCGGCCGGGACATGGGTGTGGGTCTTTGGCTCAGCACTTCGGTGGTGCAGTCCCATGGAGGTACGCTCGATTTTGAAAGTGCGCCCGGGCAAGGAACGGTATTTGTCCTGCGTTTGCCCGCGCGCGTGGATGCCGTCTACGGTTGAATGATCTGAACCCAGCACAACCATGAACCATCGCCCCCAGATTCGCGTGTCGGTCTTGATGCGCCGTGAACCGGTACAGGGTGCCATGTCCCGCTGGCAGCCCTGGCGCTGGGTGCTGGACGATGTGGTGCCACACGACGAGGCCTTCGGTCAGCAGCCCCGCTGCTTGCGAAGCACCGAGCAGCAGCTCCTGTGGCTTTACCCGGACTGGGTGGTTGAACTCTTCACAGACGATGCCGAGGGTTACTGGCTCAACGTGACCTCGCCCACACCTGCCTTTTTTGTACTGTGGCGCATGAGCGAGCCCGAGGATGGCAGCGAGCCTCTTGCCGTGCCTCAGGCGGTCAGCCTGAGTTACCACGACGCCGGACGCTGGCTCGATGCCCAGGAGACCGTCGAAACTGTGTCAGCCCCTCCAGATGTGGTCCAGTGGCTGCGTGATTTCGCTGACCGCCATTTCGTGCCGGAGCCCAAGCGCCGACAACGTCCCCAAAGCTTTCAGCGACTCACCGATCGTTTTGGGCAACCTGTGAGCATCAGCACGCAAGACAAGCGAAAAGGTGCCCAGGGGGAGGGTGGTCATGGCTGAGGGTTTTTTCAGCCGCTGGTCCCGGCGCAAGCAAGAAGCCGGTGTTTCGTCTTTGCCCGCGGCCACGCCGGCGTCGGTGGCGTCCGATCCTGTCGATCGTCAGGCCCCGGCACCGGCGACAGGACCCGAGCCTGCGCAGGAGCCGGAGCTCCAGCCAGCCAATTTGCCCACTCTCGAGGACGTGCAGACGCTCACGCCGCAATCCGACTTCCAGCCCTTCATGCAGCGCGGTGTGGGTCATGAAGTTCGCAATGCGGCCATGAAAAAGCTGTTTGCCGATCCGCACTTCAACATCATGGATGGCCTGGATGTCTACATCGACGACTACAGCTTGCCAGACCCCATGCCAGCCGAGATGTTGGGCAAGATGGCCAGCGCGCAGTTCCTCAAGTTGGTGCCTGAGCCGATTCAGGCTCAGGGCCAGCAGTCACAAGACCCTGACAGCAGTGAGGAGCAGGGGCGGGGCACACAAGTTGTGGCACAGTCGCCAGGTAATTTGGCGCACGCCGCCCCTACTCCAAATGACCACCCTGATTTGCAATTGCAACCAGACCCTGCCCCTGCAGACACGCCCCCTGGGCAGCGCGCTGGGTGAGGAACTGACCGAACACACCACCCTGTGCCGCCGCGAGGCGTCGGCTTTCCAGCGCGCCGTGCAAGGCAAAGACCCTGTCGTTGTGGCTTGCACGCAGGAGCAGCGTCTTTTTGCAGAATTGGCCGAACAGACCGAGGGCGCGGTGGCGCCGATCCGTTTTGTCAACATCCGTGAGACCGCCGGCTGGAGTTCCCAAGGTGCCCAGGCCACCCCCAAGATGGCAGCCTTGCTCGCGGCTGCAAGGCTGCCCGATCCGGAACCTGTGCCGACAGTCACTTACAAGAGCGACGGTCGCATCTTGATTCTGGGTCCCCTGGATCAGGCAGAGCGCGCCGCAGATTGCCTCTCAGATGTGCTCAAGGTCACCCTCTGGGCCCAGGGGCCTGGTGAGGCCGGGGTCCGTCAGGAGCGCCGTTATCCGGTGATCGCAGGCCAGCTGCAAAGCCTGCAGGGCTGGCTGGGGGCTTTTGAGCTGAGCTGGTCGATCAGCAACCCGATCGACCTTGACCTGTGCACCCGTTGCAATGCCTGTGTGGCTGCCTGCCCGGAGCAGGCCATTGGTCTGGACTACCAGATTGACATGGCGCGCTGTGGCGGCCATCGTGATTGCGTCAAGGCCTGCGGTGCTGCCGGGGCCATCGACTTTTCGCGCACGCCCTCCACCCACACTGAACACTTCGACCTGGTGCTGGACATGCGTGGCCCGCACGCTTCCCCCAGCTTTGTGCAGCATGCTTTGCCTCAAGGTTATTTCCGTTGGGATGGCCAGGACCTCAAGACGCTGCTCAAACTCCGTGAGCTGGTGGGCGAGTTCGAGAAACCCCGCTTTTTCCAGTACAAGCAAAAGTTGTGCGCTCACAGTCGCAATGACAAGATCGGTTGCAATGCTTGCGTGGACATCTGCTCTGCCGAGGCCGTCCGTTCTGACAAGTCACGCCAGCAGATTGTGGTGAATCCCAACCTGTGTGTGGGCTGCGGCGCATGCACCACAGTCTGTCCCACCGGGGCGTTGAGCTACGCCTACCCTCGCGCCAGCGAGCAAGGCGACAGGATTCGCACCCTGCTGTCCACCTACCAGGCTGCCGGAGGCCGCGATGCCGCATTGCTGCTGCACAGCCAGGAAGGCGGGCAGCGTCTGATTGACGAACTGGGCCGGGGCGCGCAGCTTCAGGTGATGCAGGGTCTGCCGGCCCGCGTGCTGCCGCTGGCGCTCTGGCACACCGCCAGTCTGGGGCTGGAAGTTTGGCTCTCGGCGGTGTCCTATGGGGCCCGTCAGGTGATGGTTGTGCTGACCGATGAAGAGGCTCCCCAGTACGCCCAGGCGCTCGCCGTGCAGATGGAGGTCGCCCAAAGCCTGTTGCAGGGACTGGGTTACAGCGGTGTGCATTTCGCATTGATTCACGCCTCGCACCCCCAGGCTCTGGACGCCGAGCTGCAGCGCCTGACCGGTGGCCCCGCTGCCGTGCCGCAGGGGCCTGCGGTGAACGCTCGCCATGCGGTGCAGGCCGACAAGCGCAACACCCTGGAGCTTGCGCTGGACCACCTGATGGCCCATGCACCGGCCTTGAGCAGGAATGCAGTCCCACAGGCCATCGACCTGCCAGGTGCGGGTTCGCCACTGGGATCGATTGCAGTGAACGCGGACCGATGCACACTCTGCATGAGCTGTGTGGGCGCGTGTCCATCTTCAGCCCTGCAGGACAACCCGCAGCAACCCGAGCTCAGATTCATCGAGAAGAACTGCGTGCAATGCGGCCTGTGCGCCAAGACCTGTCCCGAACAGGCCATCTCGCTGCAACCAAGACTGCTCCTCACGTCCGAACGGGGACAGGCCCGTCGGCTTCACCACAGCCCGCCCTATGCCTGTGTGCGCTGCGGCAAGCCTTTCGGCACACTCAAGGCGATCGAAGCCATGCTCGGCCGGCTCTCGGGCCACAGCATGTTCCAGGGGGCAGCCCTGGAAAGGCTCAAAATGTGCGGGGACTGTCGGGTGGTGGATATCTTCACCACTGAAAACGAAGTCCGCATTGCTCCCACCCCCGATCAACCCAGGTCCTGAACGCATGAGCACCGAATTGCACCGATCCAGCGCACTTGACGAGGAAGTGGCGCGAGCCGAAATGTACGGATTGCTGGCCACGCTCTTTTACCAGCCCCCGACCGAGGACCTTCTTGCCCAGCTCCAGTCTGCAGTCACCGAAGCCCCTGAACAGGGGGCTTTTCTGGAGGAGCCCTGGCGCGAGCTGGTGGCCATCTCGCGCAGCTTGACCAGCGCCCAGATCGGGCAGGAGTACAACGCGCTTTTCGGCGGTGTGGGCAAGCCGGAGGTTTATCTTTTCGGCTCGCATTACCTCAGCGGGTTTCTGAATGAAAAGCCGCTGGTCCAGTTGCGCCATGATCTTGCAGCGCTGGGCTTGGCACGCGATGAACAGATGCCCGAGACCGAAGACCATGTGGCCTACCTGTTCGAGGTCATGCGCTACCTGATCGCTGGCGACGACGTGACGGTTTGCAATCTGACCCGCCAAGCCGAATTTTTCAGCCGACACCTGCAGCCCTGGCTGTCGCGTTTGTGTCAGGCGATCGCTGCGCATCCCCGTGCTGTCTTTTACGGGCGACTGGCCAGCCTGAGCGAAGCGTTTGCCAGCGTGGAAGCACAAGGATTTGACCTGTTGTGATGCCATGTCTCAATTTGAGACGGAATGTGCAGCACATACCGTGTTAACCCTATTGCCGTGGCCGACTCGGTGTCTAATATCGGCCGCTAGAGAAAAGTCAGCCCGAGTCTGTCCCGGGAACACGAGGAGATCACCATGAAAGATCAAAAATCAACCCTGTCTCGCCGCAGCCTGTTTGCCGGCGCAGCCACGGTTGGGGCGGTGGCTGCTGCCACAAGCGTGCTGCCTTCGGCCGTGCAGAGCATGAGCGCCAAAGCTCCCGCCCCGTTGCCCAAACCCGAGCGGGGCGGTGGCTACACCGTCAGCGAGCACGTCAAGCGCTACTACCAGACCACCCGCGTCTGATTTTTCGTTTTTCCTTTCATCCAACTGGAGCCTTCCATGTTGCTGACCAAAAAACAGGGCACCTCTTCTGGCGCCGCTTCCTCCTCGTTCGTACACAGCCTGCGTCGCGGGCTCTCCAATGCCTTGCCTACGCTGGACCGCCGCAGTTTCCTGCGCCGGTCAGGTCTGGGCGTGGGCGTCGGTCTGGCGGCCAGCCAACTCACCCTGGTGCAAAAAGCCCAGGCAGCGGGCGGTACCGCTGCCCAGGGCATGGGTGCTGGCAAGGTTGAAGTCAAGCGCACCGTTTGCACCCATTGCTCGGTGGGTTGTGCCATTGACGCGGTGGTGGAGAACGGCGTCTGGGTCCGCCAGGAGCCGGTGTTTGACTCGCCCATCAACCTGGGGGCCCATTGCGCCAAGGGGGCGGCGATCCGTGAGCATGGCCACGGTGAATACCGTCTGCGCTATCCCATGAAGCTCGTCAATGGCAAATACGAACGCATCAGCTGGGATGTGGCGCTCAAGGAAATCGCCGACAAGATGCTGGAGCTGCGCAAGGCCAGCGGTCCCGACAGTGTCTACTTCATCGGCTCGTCCAAGCACAGCAACGAACAGGCCTATCTGCTGCGCAAGTTCGTCAGCTTCTGGGGCACCAACAACTGCGACCACCAGGCACGCATCTGCCACTCCACCACGGTGGCCGGCGTGGCCAACACCTGGGGTTATGGCGCCATGACCAACTCGTACAACGACATGCAAAACAGCAAGGTCGCTCTGTACATCGGCTCCAACGCAGCCGAGGCTCACCCGGTGAGCCTGCTGCACATGCTGCATGCCAAGGAAAACGGCTGCAAGATGATCGTGGTCGATCCGCGCTTCACCCGCACCGCGGCCAAGGCCGACGAATTCGTGCGAATTCGCTCGGGCACCGACATCCCATTCCTTTTCGGTCTCGTCTACCACATCTTCAAGAACGGCTGGGAAGACAAGAAGTACATCCACGACCGCGTCTACGGCATGGAGGCCGTCAAGGACGAGGTCATGAAGAAGTGGACGCCAGCTGCTGTGGAAGAGGCCTGCGGCGTCAAGGAAGAACAGATGTTCAAGGTGGCCAAGATGCTGGCCGACAGCCGCCCTGGCACCATCGTCTGGTGCATGGGCCAGACCCAGCACACGATTGGCAATGCCATGGTGCGTGCATCCTGCATCCTGCAGCTGGCGCTGGGCAATGTGGGCAAGAGCGGCGGTGGCACCAACATCTTCCGTGGTCACGACAACGTTCAGGGCGCAACCGACGTTGGCCCCAACCCCGACTCGCTGCCTGGCTACTATGGTCTGGCCGAGGGTTCGTGGAAGCACTTTGCCAAGACCTGGGGCGTGGAATTCGACTGGATCAAGAGCCAGTACGCCAGCCCGGCGATGATGGGCAAGAGCGGCATCACCGTCTCGCGCTGGATCGACGGTGTGCTCGAGAAAAACGAGCTGATCGACCAGGACAGCAACCTGCGCGGCGTGTTCTACTGGGGCCATGCGCCCAACTCGCAGACCCGTGGTCTGGAGATGAAGCGCGCCATGGACAAGCTGGACCTGCTGGTGGTGGTTGATCCCTATCCCAGCGCTACCGCCGCGATGGCGGCCATGCCGGGCAAGCCCGAAGACCTCAACCCCAACCGCGCGGTGTACCTGTTGCCGGCGGCCACCCAGTTCGAGACCAGCGGCTCCTGCACCGCATCCAACCGCTCCATCCAATGGCGCGAGAAGGTGATCGAGCCGCTGTGGGAGAGCCGCAGCGACCACATGATCATGCACCAGCTGGCCGAGAAACTCGGCTTTGCCAAGGAGCTGTCCAAGAACTACAAGATGCAGAAGGTCAAAGGCATGGACGAACCCGTGCCCGAGGACATCCTGCGCGAAATCAACAAGTGTGTCTGGACCATTGGCTACACCGGCCAGAGCCCCGAGCGACTGAAGGCCCACATGAAGAACATGCATGTGTTCGACGTAAAGACCCTCAAGGCCAAAGGCGGCAAGGACAAGGAAACCGGTTACGACTTCACAGGTGACTATTTCGGTTTGCCCTGGCCCTGCTATGGCACGCCCGAGCTCAAACACCCGGGCTCTCCCAACCTGTACGACACCTCCAAGCACGTCATGGACGGTGGCGGCAACTTCCGCGCGAACTTCGGTGTCGAGCGTGAAGGCAAGAGCCTGCTGGCCGAAGACGGCTCGCACTCGCTGGGCGCCGACATCACCACCGGCTATCCCGAACTCGACCACATCCTGCTCAAGAAGCTGGGCTGGTGGGATGAGCTCACCGATGCCGAAAAAACCGCAGCCGAGGGCAAAAACTGGAAGACCGACCCCTCGGGCGGCATGATCCGCGTGTTCATGAAGAACCACGGTTGCCACCCCTTTGGCAATGCCAAGGCCCGTGCCGTGGTCTGGAACTTCCCCGACCCGATCCCGCAGCACCGCGAGCCGCTGTACGGCACCCGTCCGGACATGATCGCCAAGTACCCGACGCACGATGACCGCAGGGCCTTCTGGCGTCTGCCCACCCTTTACAAGACGGTGCAGGACAAGAACGTGGCCGACAAGGTGCACGAAAAGTTCCCGCTGATCCTGACCTCGGGCCGTCTGGTCGAATACGAGGGCGGCGGCGAAGAGACCCGTGCCAACCCCTGGCTGGCCGAGCTGCAGCAGGAAGCCTATGTCGAGATCCACCCCAAGACGGCGGCCGACCGCGGCATCCGCAACGGTGAGCGCGTCTGGCTGCACAGCCCCACTGGTGCCAAGCTCAATGTGCAAGCCCTGGTGACCGAGCGTGTGGACACCGGCACAGTCTGGATGCCCTTCCACTTCTCAGGCCGATGGCAGGGGGCAGACATGCTGGCTTACTACCCCAAAGGCGCGGCGCCGCTGGTGCGTGGCGAGGCGGTCAACACGGCAACGACCTACGGTTATGACAGCGTCACCATGATGCAAGAGACCAAGACCACGGTCTGCAACATCGAGCGCGCATAAGGAGTCACAACATGGCACGAATGAAATTCATCTGTGACGCCGAGCGCTGCATCGAGTGCAACGGTTGCGTCACCGCCTGCAAGAACGAACACGAAGTCCCCTGGGGTGTGAACCGCCGCCGCGTGGTCACGCTCAACGACGGCGTGCCAGGTGAAAAATCCATCTCGGTGGCTTGCATGCACTGTTCGGATGCCCCCTGCATGGCGGTGTGTCCGGTCAATTGTTTCTACAAGACCGAAGAAGGTGTGGTGCTGCACGACAAGGACGTGTGCATTGGCTGCGGCTACTGCTCCTACGCCTGCCCCTTTGGTGCGCCCCAGTTCCCCAGCGCCGGTACCTTCGGTGTGCGCGGCAAGATGGACAAGTGCACGTTCTGCGCAGGCGGCCCGGAAGAGCATGGCAGCCAGGCCGAGTTCGAAAAATATGGCCGCAACCGCTTGGCCGAAGGCAAGCTGCCCGCCTGCGCCGAGATGTGTTCGACCAAGGCGCTGCTTGCCGGTGACGGTGACGTGGTGGCCGACATCTTCCGCCAGCGCGTGGTGCAGCGCGGCAAGGGGGCTGAAGTCTGGGGCTGGGGCACCGCCTACGGCAGCGCCGCCAAACAAGGAGCCTGAACATGCGCAAGATCCTTCTTCTGTCTGCCCTCAGCAGCGCACTTGCCCTGGCTGCCTGCGGCGAGAGCCCCCAGGACCGGGCTGGCATCCGCAGTGACAAGCCCGTCCAGGCTGGCACCGGTGTGGCAGCCTTCACCGACGCGGGCTGGACCGCTGGTGACAAGGCCAGCTGGTCCAACCACCTCAAGGCCCGTGCCAACTACGGCATGAACGACCACCAGCGCGCCCCCAAGTGAGTGCCAAGGAGAACGCCATGCGTCGCTTCATCCTGATGTGCGTCTCACTGGTGCTCGGGGCTTCGTCCTGGGCGCAGAACGCACCGCCCGCAGATGCTTCGGCAGGCGGTATCAAGAGCGCCAACATCTTCCAGATCGCCCCCGATGCGGACAGCGATCCGAAATACAAATCTCAGACCAATGCCGAACGGGGCAAGGTCCAGCCAGGCAACAACGCGCCCATGTGGGGCCAGGTTGGTCAGGGCGTTACGGGTTACAGCAGCCTGCCCAAGAGCCAGGCGCCCGAAGCCGGCAATCTGATCCAGCCCTTCGTGCAGTACCCCGGTTCGCGCCTGACCAATGCCGGCGAAGCCTGGCGCCAGGTGCGCAACAACTGGCTGATTCCCTATGGCGGTTCCCTGCTGTTGATCGTGCTGGGCGCGGTGGCGCTGTTTTACTGGCGCAAGGGCACGCTGGAGCTCCATGGTGCCGAAACCGGTCGCAAGATCGAGCGCTTCACCCCTTTCGAGCGCTCAGCCCACTGGGCCAACGCGATTGCCTTCGTCGCACTGGCGGTTTCTGGCATTGTCATGGCCTTTGGCAAGTTCTTCCTCCAGCCCATCATCGGCAACGCCCTGTTTGGCTGGCTGACCTACGCACTCAAGAACATCCACAATTTTGCCGGTCCGCTGTTTGCCGTGTCCCTGGTCATCGTGTTTGTGACCTTCCTGCGCGACAACCTGCCCAGTGCAGACGACATCAAATGGCTGCTCAAGGGTGGGGGTCTGCTGTCGGGCCAAGAGGTTCCCTCGCACCGATTCAATGCCGGCGAGAAACTGGTGTTCTGGGGGGGCGTGTTCTTCCTCGGTTTCATCGTGGTGGCTTCCGGTCTGGTGCTGGACAAGCTGGTCCCTGGTCTGATCTACGAGCGCAGCACCATGCAGATCAGCCACATGGTCCATGCCAGCGCCACCTTCCTGATGATGGCCATGTTCATCGGTCACATCTACATGGGTACGATTGGCATGCGCGGCGCCTACAGCGCGATGCGAACAGGCTATGTGGATGAGACCTGGGCGAAAGAGCACCACGAGCTTTGGTACAACGACATCCAGGCAGGCAAGATCCCTGCACAGCGCAGCCAGCCGGCCGCGCCGGCTCCCAAGCCTGCAACCACTGCCTGATTCCGGAGAACACCATGAAAAAAACCCTGCTGTTGATTTCTGTACTGGCCGTGAGCGGTGCTGCGCTGGCCAAACTGCCGCCCCTCAGTGACGAAGCCAAGGCCAAGGCGGCTGAAGCGGCTGCCAAGACGGCGCACGGCAACAAGGTGGCCGACTACCAGCTGTGCAAGTCGCGCGAGAAGGTGGCGGCCCACTACTACAAGACCACCGGCAAGGGCAAACCTGCTCCCAAGGAGGCTACCCCTGCCTGTGCTGATCCGGGTCCCTACAAGCCGCCAGAGCAGGCCGCCGCGCCGGCTGCACCGGCAGTGGCGAAACCCGCCGGCAAGGGCTGATCTTTTCCCGGCCTCGAACCTCATAAAAATCCCCCGTCGGCTTCGTCGGGGGATTTTTCCGTTAGGCTCTCTGCATGTCTGTCGTCCTGTCCGAACCTGCCCAGCTCAAACCTCGCCTGACCCGCGCCCGGGCGCCGCTGACGCGGCGCGTGACGGTACGCAACGAATTTGGCGAGGTGTCCGATGCGGCCATTCCAGCCGAACGCGCGCTCACGGTTTACCTGGACAAGCACGAACTCGTGACCCTGATGACCCTGGGGGGCGAACCCGAACTGCTGGTGCTTGGCTTTTTGCGCAACCAGCGCCTGATCGATTCAGTCGAGCAGATCGAGTCCATCACTGTGGACTGGAGCATCGGTGAAGGCGAAGTCGGCGAGCCCGGCGTCGCTGCGGTCAAAACCCGCGAGGGCTCCGGCGTGCGTGTGCAGCGCAGTGCCGAGCGCGTGGTCACCACTGGCTGCGGGCAGGGCAGCGTGTTCGGTGACCTGATGGCCCACATCGACGAGATCGCCCTGCCCGACGCGCAGATCACCCAAGGTCAGCTGTATGGCATTGTCAACACCATCCGGCTGCAGGAGACGACTTACAAGTCCTCGGGTTCAGTGCATGGCTGCGCGCTGTTTCAGGGCGAAAACATGTTGCTCTTTGTCGAAGATGTGGGCCGCCACAATGCGGTGGACACAATTGCCGGCTGGATGTGGATGAACGATCTGGCGGGCGAGGACAAGGTGTTCTACACCACCGGTCGTCTCACCAGCGAGATGGTGATCAAGTCCGCCCAGATGGGCATTCCGGTAGTGGTCTCGCGCAGCGGTATCACCCAGATGGGCCTGGATGTGGCGCAGCGTGTGGGCTTGTGTGCCATAGGCCGGGCCACCAACAAGCGTTTTCTGTGTTTCAGCGCCCCTGAGCGCCTTCTGGCGCAACCCGATTTGGCCAAGGGCTGATCAGCGGGCGCCGCAGCGCTCAGCAGATCCGTTTGGCGATCCGTTCGATGGGCGATGCCGGTGGCACGTCCATCCACTCGCGCACCATTCCTTCCTTGTGCACCTCCTTGCCCCCACCCATGGCCTCGGCGTGATAGGCCATGTGCATGATGCGGGCCGTGCCGTTTTTGCAATGGAGCTGGATCTCCGTCACGGTCGATTGGTACCGTTTGCCAGCGACCGTTTCCTGTGGTGTCTTGTAATCCACCATGCTTTTGAAGGTTCGCACTTGGCCATTCACGCTGACCGAGTGGGGGTCAAAATGGAACAGCGCCTTGTCGTTGAGCAGGACCGCATCCCAATGTGGCCGGGTCTGTGCCGTGGCCGCACTGGCATGCACCAGGGCAGTGAATGCCGCCACCAGGGGCAGGATTGTTTTCATGACGCTCATCATAGGGGGAGGACAGCACCAATCCTTGATCGGTGTCAATTGTTCGGGGTGGCGCCATTGCTTGTGAAATCCTGCATTTCCCATGGTATTGCGCATCTGGGGTAAGGTCGGCGCATGGTAATGACAGGATGGAATCAAGGCATCTCGCTGGGCTGGCGCCAACTGTGGCGAGATGTGCGCG
>Ga0255274_1000039_pt1 | contig 19114 bp, 17 predicted proteins | sample AtltaT_4_FD_183673 | JGI IMG/M metagenome (GOLD analysis project Ga0255274, IMG submission 183673) | Metatranscriptome of freshwater microbial communities from Altamaha River, Georgia, United States - Atl_Colum_RepB_8h (Metagenome... | ecosystem: Environmental > Aquatic > Freshwater > River... | reverse complement strand
GCGTAGCCGCGCATGGGGTGCAGTCCGTACTGGTCTAGCAGCCTGGCGACGGTCAACGCACGCTCTCTGGACAGGCGGTTGTTCAGCTCTGTGGGACCAATGGCATCGGTATAGCCTGCGACGTGGATTCGGTCCAGGCGGGTGTATTCCATGAGAACCTGCTTGGCCAGTGTCTCAATGGCTTCTTCGCCCTCAGGCCGCAAAGTGGATTTGCCAAATGCAAACAGCGCGTCAGAGGCCAGGGTGAAATCCCGTTTGGGCATGGGCCTGGCAGGTTCGGGCGTTGCGGCCACGCAGGCTTGAACCTCTGGCGCCCTTGACACCGTGTGCTGTTGGCGGCGCGTGCGGCGGATTTCGTTGAGGGCCTGGGACTCGCCAGCGGTTTGCAGTTGGGTCTGACGACCTGTGCCTTCCAGTACGCGCAGGTAGATCACCCGACCGGCTTGTGCCTCCAGAGGCTGACCAGGCAGGGTTTTGCCCTGGTGCAGCTGGCTGGCATCGTCCAGTGCAGATTGCAGCATGGGGCGGCCAGGGCTCAGGCAAAACTCGGTGTAGCCACCGCGCAGCAATGACGCGTGGTAGCGCCCATTGATGTAGAGGTTGATCGGGGCAGGGTTCAGGGACTCTGCGGTCCGGTAGGCGTAGACACGTGCCTGGGACTGGGCAGCGGCTTCGGGTTGGTTGAATGCCGGGCCGAAGGCTTCGATGCGCGCTTCCTGTGCCTGGGCGAGCCCCCAGCTCAGGCCGCAGGCCAGTGCCAGAGGTGAAGCCCAGCTGAGGCTTTGGAGGGGTGGGAGCAGGCGTTCAATGTTCATGCGCTGTACTCTTTTGTAGTGCTTGATTTGAAGAAGACTCTTAAAAAGAGCATCTAAGTACAACAAATAATACATGCGTCCATTGAAAACGCAAACTAATTATTCAAATAAATTTCTAAGTTGTTGATTTTCAAGGTGAGTGTGGGTGATTTGCCACGCCCGCACAGTGCCTGGCGGCGGGGGCGCAAGGTTCAGGTGGTCAGGTTGCGCAGGCTGGCTTCAATGGCGGGGCAGTGGCCAATGGCTTTTCCATCGGGAAAAGGTGTGAGCCGTCCAGCATCATGATGCGACCTTTGGTCACCTGTTGCGTGAATTCCATGCCTACCTGGCGCATTTCGGCCGATTGGGTGCCGCCAATGAACGCCACTGGGCATTTGACGGTGTGCCGACGCAGCAGCGTGCCCAAGTGGTCAGGCAGGGTGTTGTAGATGCGGGTCTCGATGTCACGGTCAAAGGCCAGCCAGCGCTGGCCGTCGTGTTCAACACTGCCACAGTCCACATAGTCCGCCAGCACGCCGGGGTCCCATTTGGAGAACGCGCGTTTGTGGCGCAGATGTTCAAGCATGGCTGCACGGTCAGGCCAATGGTTGCGGCGCTTTTTGCTTACCCGCCCGGGCGACAGGGCGCCCACCAGCTGAGCGCGCTTGGCCAGGCCCAGCGTGGTCGCTTTCCAGCCACCCAGTATGGGTGAATCGAGCAGCAGCACGCCGCGCGCCAGTTCAGGGTGCAGCGCAGCGCACATCAGACTCAGGATTCCTCCCAGCGAGTGTCCGACCAAAAAGGCTGGCTGCGCCTCCGGTGCCTGGTGCGCAGCGGCGAACTCGGCCAACTGCTGCACCAGGTGGGGCCAGTTGTCGGTGACCGGGTAAGCCGGGTCATGGCCGAATTTATCGATGAACTGCACCTCGAAGCCTCGCTGGCGCAGGCTCTCGAACACCAGGCGGTAGGTACCACCGGGAAAGCTGTTGCCATGCGAGAAGATGATGCGTGCCAGCATGCTCAGATCAGCTTTTCTTCGGGCGTGGTGATTTTTTTGAGCACGGTGTTGCGCTGTGCGGCCACCATGATGGGGACTGCGGTCTGCTGCCCCTCCCATGCGGGGTGTTCGATGCTGTCGAACATCTGCCGCAGTTTTTCGCCCCAGCTGCTGCGCACCATCTGGAAGTAGGGGTTGTGCTCGTCGATGCAGACGATGCGGTCGCTGTGCAGGCGTCCGGCTTCGTAGACCACCATGTCCAGCGGCAGGCCCACCGACAGGTTGGACTTGAGGGTCGAGTCCATGGACACCAGTGCACACTTGGCGGCTTCATCCAGCGGCGTGTCGGGCGTGATCACGCGGTCGAGCACCGGCTTGCCGTATTTGGACTCGCCGATCTGGAAGTAGGGCGTCTCGTCAGTGGCTTCGATGAAGTTGCCGGGCGAATAGACCTGGAACAGGCGCATGCCTTCGTTGCCGATCTGGCCGCCGAAAATCATCGACACATTGAAGTCCACCCCGGTGGCGCGCAGGGCTGCCGCATCGCGTTCGTAGACCCGGCGCACGGCAGCGCCCAGCACGCGGCAGGCGTCGAACATGCTGGTGGCGTTCCAGATCGTCAGCGGCTCGTCCTGGCCGGGTTCGACCAGTTTTTCGACCTGCAGCACCTCGCGCACGGACTGGGAGATGCTCAGGTTGCCGGCCGAGAGCAGCGTCATGAAGCGCTCGCCCGGCTTCTCGTAGATGATCATCTTGCGGAAGGTGCTGATCTGGTCGAGTCCGGCGTTGGTGCGGGAGTCGGACAGGAACACCAGGCCGGCGCGGGTCTTGATGGCGACGCAGTAGGTCATGGTTTACTTCTTGGGCAGCAGGCGCTGCAGACTGTACAGCGCATCGAGCGCTTCGCGGGGGCTCAATGCGTCGGGGTTGATTTGTGCCAAAGCCGCTTCCACAGCCGTGGGGCCAGAGGCTTCTGCTTCGGGGGGCGGTGCAAACAGGTCCACTTGCGCCCGCGCATCCTGCGCGCCCGATTCGAGGGCCTGCAGGGCGTGACGGGCGTGGTTCAGCACGGCAGCGGGCATGCCTGCCAGCCGCGCCACCTGCACGCCGTAGCTGCGGCTGGCGGGGCCGGGCTGGATCTCGTGCAGGAACACGATGTCGCTGCCCGATTCGGCGGCGCTCACATGCATGTTGACCGCCGCAGGGTGTGTGGCCGGGAACTCGGTCAATTCAAAATAGTGCGTGGCAAACAGTGCAAAGCACTGCACCTTGTTGTGCAGGTGCGTGGCAATGCCGCTGGCCAGGGCCAGACCGTCGAAGGTGGACGTGCCGCGTCCGATCTCGTCCATCAGCACCAGGCTGTGCGGCGTGGCGCTGTGCAAAATCTGCGCGGCTTCGGTCATCTCCAGCATGAAGGTCGATTGGGCATTGGCCAGGTCGTCGGCCGCACCGATGCGGGTGTGGATCGCGTCGATGGGGCCCAGGCGGCAGCGGCTGGCGGGCACATGGCTGCCGATGCTGGCCAGTAGCACGATCAATGCCACCTGACGCATGTAGGTCGATTTACCGCCCATGTTGGGGCCGGTGATGATCTGCAGTCGCTGCCGCGGTCCCATCACCGTGTCGTTGGCGATGAAGCTGCCGCCCGAGAGTTCCGCCAGGCGCGCTTGAACCACCGGATGCCGCCCAGCGCGGATCTCGATGCAGGGCTCACGCGTGAACTCGGGCGCGCACCAGTTCAGGGTGATGGCGCGCTCGGACAGGGCACACAAGGCATCCAGCCCGGCCATGGCCTGCGCCAGGGCCGTCAGGGCGGGCACATGGCTTTGCAGCTGGTCGAGCAGGCCTTCATACAGCCATTTCTCGCGGGCCAGCGCCCGCTCCTGGGCCGACAGGGCCTTGTCTTCAAAGGCCTTGAGCTCGGGCGTGATGAAGCGCTCGGCGTTTTTCAGCGTCTGGCGACGGCGGTAGTCGTCGGGCACTTTGTCGAGCTGGCCTTGCGTGACCTCGATGTAAAAGCCGTGCACCTTGTTGAACTGCACGCGCAGGTTGGCGATGCCGGTGCGGGCTTTTTCGCGGGTTTCGAGGTCCAGCAGAAAGCTGTCGCAATTCGTCTGGATGGCGCGCAGCTCGTCGAGTTCAGCGTCCAGCCCGGGGGCGATCACGCCGCCGTCGCGCACCAGCGCGGCGGGCTCTTCGAGCAGCGAAGCGCGCAGCAGGTCGGCGCAGCCGGCAGGCGGCGTGAGCCAACGCGCCAGACGGGCCAGCAGGGTGCCCGCCTGCGGGGCCAAGCTCTGCAGCGTGTGGGCCAGGCCCTCGGCGCGCTCCAGGGCGTGTCGCAGCGCCACCAGTTCGCGCGGGCGCACCTGGCGCAGCGCGGTACGGGCGGTGATGCGCTCCACATCGCTGGCGCCCTTGAACTGCTCGCGCAGCGTGCTCCAGGCGCTGCTGGTCTGCAGTTGGGCGATGGCGGCCAGCCGCTCCTGCGCCTGGGCACGGTCGCGTTGGGGGCTGAGCAGCCAGCCCTTGAGCATGCGGCTGCCCATGCCGGTCATGCAGGTGTCCAGCAGCGAGAAAAGTGTTGGCGAGTCCTCGCCGCGCAGGGTCTGCACGAGTTCAAGGTTGCGGCGCGTGGCAGGCGGCAGGTCGATCAGCGTGTCCGAGCGCTGCACGCGGATGCTCTGCACATGGGGCAGGCTGCGGCCCTGGGTGTGTTCGGCGTAGGTCAGCAGCGCGGCAGCGGCGGCGTGCGCGTCGTGCAGGGTGTCGGCGTTCCAGGCGGCGAGACTCGCGGCCTGCATCTGTTCGAGCAGCTTGCGCTGGCCCAGACCGGCATCGAACTGGAAGTCCGGCCGCAGCGCCAGCGACAGGCCCACGCCGCGGTGCTGGGCACGGATCTGGCGCAGCCGCTCTTCAAAGGTCTGGGTCATGCCGGCACTGGCCAGCAGTTCGGCCGGGCCGATGCGGTCAATCCAGTCGGCCAGTTCGTCGTGCGTGCATTCGGTCAGGTGGATCACGCCTTGCGTGACGCTCAGCCAGGCCAGGCCGCAACGGGCCTTTTTGCCCTGGTGCACCGCCAGCAGCAACGATTCGGATTTTTCGGAGAGCAGTTCGCTGTCGGTCAGGGTGCCCGGGGTGACCACGCGCACCACCTTGCGCTCTACCGGGCCTTTGGACGTGGCCACATCACCCACTTGCTCGCAAATGGCGACCGATTCGCCCAGTTTGATCAGACGTGCCAGATACCCTTCGACCGAGTGGAAGGGCACGCCTGCCATGATGACGGGTTGCCCCGCCGACTGGCCGCGTTTGGTGATGGTGATGTCAAGCAGGTGGCCGGCCTTTTCGGCGTCGTCCCAGAACAGCTCGTAGAAATCGCCCATCCGGTAGAAGACGAGCGTGTCGGGAAATTCCGCCTTGATGGCCAGGTACTGGGCCATCATGGGGGTGTGGGCGCTCAGGTCAGGCGAGGTCGCCATGGCGGGCTGCCGGGTGATGCGGTCAGAACGGGGCGTCGTCGCCGGTCTCGGCCTGACCTTCCGACTCGGGCTCCGGAGCATTCGCTGGATCGCCACGCTTGAGCGAACTCAGCTTGCGAGAAGCCTCGCGCACTTCGGCCTTTTCGCCGGCACCGGCGAATTTGCTGTACTTGTGCAGGATCGGCACCAGCTGGCCGTAGATGCGGGGCGTGCCGGCCAGCATCTCGCGCTGTTCCAGAAAGTCCGATTCACCGGTGAAGTTGCCCACCAGACCGCCCGCTTCGGTGACCAGCAGCGAGCCGGCGGCCACGTCCCAGGGTGACAGGCCGGTTTCAAAAAAGGCTTCGGTGAAGCCGGCGGCCACATAGGCCAGGTCCAGTGCGGCAGAGCCCGGGCGACGCAGGCCGGCGGTTTTTTGCATCACGTCGCCCATCATGAGCAGGTAATTGTTGAAGTTATCGCCCGGGCGGAAAGGGAAGCCGGTGGAGATCAGGCATTCTTTGAGCTGGGTGCGCTTGCTCACGCGGATGCGGCGGTCGTTCAGGAAAGCGCCACGGCCACGGGTGGCGGTGAACAGGTCGTTGCGCGTAGGGTCATAGACCACGGCCTGTTCGATGCGCCCGCGCACCTGCAGGGCGATGCTCACGCAGTAGACCGGAAAGCCGTGAATGAAGTTGGTGGTGCCGTCCAACGGATCGATGATCCAGATGTGGTCGGCGTTGGGACTGCCGTGCTGGCTGCCCGATTCTTCGGCCAGGATGCCGTGGTCAGGATAGGCGGTCAGCAGGGTGTCGATGATGGCCGCCTCACTCGCGTGGTCCACCTCGGTCACGAAGTCGTTGACCTGCTTTTGCGAGATGCGCACGGCTTCGACGTCGAGCGCGGCGCGGTTGATGATGCTGCCTGCAGCACGTGCGGCCTTGATGGCCACGTTGAGCATGGGGTGGAGTGAGGTGGACATGAATTGTTAAGAACCGGTTCAGGCCGGCGCACGATCACGCTGGCGAAGCGCCTATTTTCCCATGAAAAGCGCAAAACGGCATCAGGCGGCTGTCTGGTGGCCGCTGGATGGGACAATTGTCCTCATGCGAACCCGATTCATCCTGATCGAAACCAGCCATGCCGGCAATGTGGGGGCGGCCGCCCGCGCCATGAAGGTGATGGGCTTTGACGAGCTGGTGCTGGTCAAGCCACGCTGGCCGAACGTGCTGCGCAAGGAAGAAACCATCCAGCGGGCCAGCGGCGCCAACGACGTGCTGACCAAGGCCCGGGTGGTCGACACGCTCGATGAGGCACTGGACGGGGTGACCTACCTGTGCGCCACCGCCATGACGCCGCGCGATTTTGGCCCGCCCACCCGTGCACCCCGCGCCCACTTCGCAGAACTGGCCCGGGGCGACCACTCGGTGGCTTTCCTGTTCGGCTCCGAGCGTTTCGGCATGAAAAACGAGGACGTTTACCGCTGCCATGTGGCGCTGTCGATCCCCACCGCGCCCGATTTCGGCTCGCTCAACCTCGGCGCGGCGATTCAGGTGCTGGCCTACGAATGGCGTCAGGCCTTGGGGGGCTTTCCGGTCCAGAACGCCATGGCGCCCGCAGACAAGGCCGATGCGCAGCAGGTGGCCGGCATGCTGGCACACTGGGAACAGGCGCTGACCGACATCGGTTTTCTGGATCCGGCTTCGCCCAAGAAGCTGATGCCGCGCTTGAATCAGCTGTTCAACCGGGCCGATCTGCAGACGGAAGAAATCCACATCCTGCGCGGGGTGGCCAAGGCCATGAGCGAAGCGGCGCGGGGCAGGCGATAGACTAGGGCCATGTTTTCCCGCCTCCGTTCCGACATCCAGTGCATTCTTGAGCGCGATCCGGCTGCCCGCACCACCTGGGAGGTGCTGACCTGTTACCCCGGTCTGCATGCGCTGATCCTGCACCGCTGGGCACACGGCTGCTGGAATTACGGCTTCAAGTGGCTGGGGCGTTTCATTTCCCACCTCTCGCGCTGGCTCACCGGCATCGAAATCCATCCGGGCGCGAAGATCGGCAACGGCGTGTTTTTCGACCACGGCATGGGTATCGTGATCGGCGAGACCGCCGAGATCGGTGACGGCTGCACGATCTACCACGGGGTCACGCTGGGCGGCACCTCGCTGTACAAAGGGGCCAAGCGCCACCCAACGCTTGGCCGCGACGTGGTGATCGGTGCGGGTGCCAAAGTGCTCGGTGGCTTCACTGTGGGGGATGGGGCCAAGGTGGGGTCGAACGCGGTGGTCACCAAACCGGTGCCAGCCGGTGCCACGGCGGTCGGCAATCCGGCGCGCATCATCCAGGCCGAACAGGATGCCAAGCGCGAAGAGGCCGCTTCCAAGATGGGCTTCTCGGCCTATGGCGTGACGCAAAACGACGATCCGCTCAGCCAGGCCATGCGTGGGCTGATCGACAACGCTGCCTCGCAGGAACACCAGATTGCCTTGCTGTGGAAAGCACTCGAAGAAGTCTGCGCCCGTCAGCAGGTGCAGATGCCAGGCGACGCGCACAAGACCGAGGCCTTTGAGGCCGACAAACTCAACCAGCTGGTGGGCAAATGAGCGTCTGAGGTCTCAGGCGCGGAGGTTTTGTTGTGCGATCAGTTCGCGCCGCCGCTCGTACAGGCTTTTGTAGCGTTGCAGCGCATCCGGATCTTCGCCGCTTTGGGCCTGCGACAACGCCTCGGTTTCGAGCTGCTTGAGCCGGTCGATCAGCATCAGGTTGAGCAGGCGCCGCAGCTCTTCTCTCGATTCGTGCACATCGGGCGCGCTGGCTTCTGCGCCAGCGTGCAGCGCATGCTGCTGCATCCATCGTTCGGCCTCTTCGGCAAAAGGCTGACCCTGCATTTCGGCCTGTAGCGCCGACCAGCCCAAGGGGCCATGTTCGTGGAACTGCGACTCCATCCAGACAAACAGCGGGCCGTGGGGCACGGGCAGGGCGCAGAGCATGGCCTGGTCTTCGCCGGCCAGGTTTTCCCACAAGGCCATGTTGGCCAGCAGCAAACGTGCAGCATGGTCGGCGCGACTGGCAGGCAGCGTGCGCGGGCCGGAGGCCCAAGCGGGGGGGGCGTCCTTTTTCCAGCGATCTGACCAGCGACCGTTCTTGCCACCACCCTTCTGAAAAGGACGGTCCCACTGGCGTGGTGCTGCAGCACCGTAGGTGACGGGTTCGGCAGGTGCTGCCGCTGGGACTGGTGCACTGTTGGCCGGGGCATGGCGGTGGTCGCCGGCCGCCTGCTGGCCCCACAGGCGCTCGAGCTGCTGGGCGTCGAGCGCGATCAGCTGCGCCAGTTCGGCCAGCAGCTGCTGTTTGAACGCACCCGGGGGCAGCAGCTGCCACAGCGGGCGGGCCTGACTGGACAGGCGGGCACGCCCTTCGGCGCTTTGCAGGTCGCAATCGATGCTGGCGGCTTCGATCAGGAAGCGCGACAGCGGCGTGGCCTGACGGATCTGCTCGGCAAAGGCCTCCTGTCCGAACTCGCGCACATAGCTGTCGGGGTCGTGCTCGGCCGGCAAAAACAAAAACTTGATGCTGCGCGTGTCGGTGGCGTAGGGCAGGGCGCCGTCGAGCGCCTTGCGCGCGGCGCGGCGGCCGGCGGCGTCGCCGTCAAAGCTGAACACCACCGAATCGGTGAAGCGGAACAGCTTTTGGACATGGTCCGGGGTGCAGGCGGTGCCCAGCGTCGCCACGGCGTTGGCAAAGCCCAGCTGGGCCAGCGCCACCACGTCCATGTAACCCTCGGTGACCAGCACATAGCCGGCGCTGTGCAGGGCCTCGCGGGCCTCGTACAGGCCGTACAGCTCACGGCCCTTGTGGAAGACCGGGGTTTCGGGTGAGTTGAGGTACTTGGGTGTGCCGTCGCCGATCACACGCCCGCCAAAGCCGATGCACTCGCCCTTGATGTTGCGGATCGGGAACATGATCCGGTCACGGAAACGGTCGTAGCGTTTGGCGTCTTCCTCGTTGACGATCACCAGGCCCGACTCGACCAGCAGTGGGTTGTCGTATTCCGGGAAGACGCTGGCCAGCGAGCGCCAGCCCTCAGGTGCGTAGCCCAGGCCGAAGCGCTTGGCGATCTGGCCCGACAGGCCCCGGCCCTTGAGGTAGGTGATGGCGCGGGGGCTGGTTTTGAGGTGTTCCCGGTAAGACTCGCCGGCTTTTTCGAGCACGTCGGTCAGGCTGTCGGACTTGGCCTTGGCCGCCTGGGCGCGCGCCCTTTCTTCGGGCGACTGCGGCTCTTCGGGCACCTGCATGCCGATCTGCTGGGCCAGGTCCTTGACGGCCTCGATGAAGCTCATGCCGGTGTGGTCCATCAGAAAGCCGATGGCGTTCCCGTTCTTGCCGCAGCCAAAGCAGTGGTAAAACTGCTTGGTCGGACTGACGCTGAAGCTGGGCGATTTTTCCCCGTGGAAGGGGCACAGCCCCATGTAATTGGCACCGCCCTTTTTGAGCTGGACGTACTTGCCCACCACCTCGACCACGTCGACGCGGGCAAGCAGTTCGCTCAAAAAGGACTGGGGAATGGCCATCCGGGGATTGTCCACCATCCGCTTTCAGCCCCTTGTCAGACGATCCTTGTCCAATCACCGGTTGAATACCCGAGGAGTACAGCATGAGCAGCATTTACGACCAGGACCTGCCCCAGACGCCGGCCAACTTCGCGCCGATGTCGCCCCTGTCCTTCATCGAACGCACCGCCGAGGTGTACCCCAAGCGGCTGGCCGTGGTCCACGGCGCCCTGCGTCAGGATTGGGCCACGACGTACCGCCGCTGCCGCCAGCTGGCCAGTGCCCTGTCTCAGGCGGGCATCGGCAAGAACGATACGGTGGCTGTCATGCTGCCCAACACCCCGCCCATGGTCGAGGCGCATTTCGGCATCCCGATGGCCGGCGCTGTGCTCAACACGCTCAACACCCGTCTGGACCCGGAAACGATTGCCTTCATGCTCGACCATGGTGAAGCCAAAGCCGTGATCGTCGATCCCGAATTTGCGGGGGTGATGAAAAAAGCGATCGCCCTGCGCCAGTCCAGGTCGCCACTGCTGGTGATCGACGTGGAAGACGCGCTGTTCAGCGGCGCCGCCGAGAAAATCGGTTCCACCACCTACGAAGCTTTTGTGGCCAAGGGCGACCCGGCTTTCGCCTGGAGCTTGCCTGCCAACGAATGGGATGCGATCGCCCTGAACTACACCAGCGGCACCACCGGCAACCCCAAGGGTGTGGTCTACCACCACCGCGGTGCGGCCACCAATGCGATTTCCAACGTGCTCGAATGGGACATGCCCAAGCACGCGGTCTATCTGTGGACGCTGCCCATGTTCCACTGCAATGGCTGGTGCTTTCCGTGGACGGTGGCGGCGCGTGCGGCGGTGAATGTCTGTCTGCGCCGGGTCGAGGCCCAGGCGATTTTTGATGCGATTCGCCAGCACGGCGTGACGCACTATTGCGGCGCGCCCATCGTGCACGGTCTGCTGGTCAACGCCCCGGCCATGATGAAGGCCGGCGTGCCGGCGGGCGTCAAGGCCATGGTGGCGGGGGCCGCACCGCCGGCTTCCATGATCGAGGGGATGGAGCAGATGGGTTTTGACCTGACCCATGTGTATGGCCTGACCGAGGTGTACGGCCCCGCCACCGTCTGTGCCAAGCACGACGAGTGGAATGCGCTGGACATTGGCGAGCGCGCCCGCCTCAACGCCCGCCAGGGCGTGCGCTACCACCTCGAGCGCGATGTGCGCGTGCTCAACCCCGAAACCATGCAACCGGTGCCGATGGACGGCGAGACCATGGGCGAGATCATGTTCCGCGGCAACATCGCCATGAAGGGCTACCTGAAGAACCCCAAGGCCACGCAGGAGGCGTTTGCTGGCGGCTGGTTCCACAGCGGCGATCTGGCGGTGCAGTACCCGGACGGCTACATCAAGATCAAGGACCGCAGCAAGGACATCATCATCTCGGGCGGCGAGAACATCTCGTCCATCGAGGTCGAAGACGTGCTCTACCGCCACCCCGCCGTGCTGGCCGCGGCCGTGGTGGCCAAGCCCGACGCACGCTGGGGAGAAACACCCTGCGCCTTTGTGGAGCTCAAGGCTGGCGCGCAGGTCACGGCCGAAGACATCGTGGCCCATTGCAAGCAGCATCTGGCCGGCTTCAAGGTGCCGCGTGCGGTGGTGTTTGGCGAACTGCCCAAGACCAGCACCGGCAAGATCCAGAAGTTCGAGCTGCGCAAGCAGGCGGGCTCGGCGGCCGCGATCGACGTCTGAGCGGTTCAGTCGATGTCGAAGGCGTGCGTGCCGAAACGGCCGGCACGCTGGTCGGCAAAGTAGCGCAGCAAGGTTTCGCGCACCGTTCTGAAGGCCAGCTCTTCCCAGGGGATTTCGTTCTCGCGGAACAGCCGCGCTTCGAGCGTTTCGTGGCCGGGGTCGAACACCTCGCTGGTCAGGCGTGCGCGATAGTACAGGTGTACCTGGCCCACACGCGGCACGCTCATCACCGTGAAGAGCTCCTGCATCTCGAACAAGGCGCCGGCCTCTTCCCGGGTTTCACGGGCAGCGCCCTGGGCGGTAGACTCACCCAGCTCCATGAAGCCAGCCGGCAGGGTCCATTTGCCCCAGCGTGGCTCGATGTTGCGCTTGCACAGCAGCACCCTGTCACCCAGCCAGGGCACGGTGCCCACCACGTTGAGCGGGTTTTCGTAATGGACCGTATCGCAGGCGGTGCAGATGGCACGCTCGCGTGTGTCGCCATCGTCAGGCAGACGGTAGCGTACGGGCGTGCCGCATTCTCGGCAGTGCTTGATGGGCGGGCGTTGCATGGGTGCAGTGTAATGCGGGCACAAAAAAAGGCTCCCGAAGGAGCCTTTGGACAGGGCGTGTGAGCGTCACTTCTTGGCGGGAGCCTTTTTGGCTGCGCCGGCCTGTTGGGCCTTGGTGTGCTTTTCGATCAGCTCACGTGCAGTGCTGAGCAGCTGGCCCCCGTTGAAGCCACGCTTGTCCATGTCCTGCACCCACTCGACTTCTAGCTGGCGCGACTTGCGGCGGAAGTTTTGCGCTTCTTCGGGGCTGACGGTGAAGATGTTGTTCTTGCGTTCCACGGCGGCAGCGCGGCCGGGAATGTCGTTTTCCTGTTGGACTTTGCCCAGCCAGGCCGACGCCTCGATGCCGCTGTTGTTGTCGATGACCTTTTTCAGGTCGGCGGGCAGGCTGTTGTACTTGGCCTTGTTCATGGCCAGCACGAAAGTGGTGGTGTAGAGCGAGCCACCGGCCGGATCGAATTCGGCATGGTATTTGGCCAGCTCGTGCACCTTGGTGGGCTGCACCACTTCCCAAGGGATCACGCCGCCGTTGACGGTGCCTTTGGACAGGGCATCGGTGATGGCCGGCAGCGGCATACCGACCGGTGTGGCGCCCAGGGCGCCCAGCAGCTTGGTCACCTGACGTGTGGGGGCACGCAATTTCAGGCCCTTGACATCGTCAACCGTCTTCACGGCCTTGTCCACGGTGTGGATCACGCCGGGCCCGTGCACGTGCAGTGCCAGCACCTGAACATCCTTGAATTCGTCCGGGGCCTGGGTCTGCACGTACTCCCAGTAAGCGCGCGAGGTGGCCTCGGCGTTGGACATCATGAAGGGCAATTCGAACACTTCCACCCGCGGGAAGCGGCCGGCGGTGTTGCTGGGCAGGGTCCAGATCACGTCGACCACACCGTCCTTGACCTGGTCGTACAGCTGAACCGGGGTGCCGCCGAGCTGCATGGCAGGGTAGGCTTCAAACTTGATGCGGCCGCCAGATTCTTTCTCGATCTTGGCCATCCAGGGCTTGTGCATGTTCAGCCACACACCGGACTGCGGCGCCATGAAGGTGTGGAACTTGAGCGTGACCGTCTGCTGGGCAAAGCTGGTCACTGCAGCAGCGGCCAGGGCAGTGGCCAGGCCGGTCTTGATGAGGGTGCGACGGATCATGTCAGGATCTCCATATAAAAACTGTTAAAAGCATAAGCCAGCCGGACGGCATTTCCTCTAGGGAAATGCCCCAGCAGGTGCAGGGTCAGCCCACGAACTGCACCAGCCACAAGGAGAGGGCCGGGAACAGCAGCAGCAGCAGGGTGCGCACGGTATCGCTGATCAGGAAAGGCATCACACCGCGGTAACTCTCGGCAATCGGTACATCCCTGGCCAGGTTGTTGACCACGTACACATTGAGCCCCACAGGAGGTGCCAGCAGGCCAAAGCCCACGGTCATCAGCACCATGATGCCGAACCAGATGGCCACCGACTCCTTGCCCATGCCGAAGTCCATGCCCATGATCATCGGGAAGAAGATCGGGATGGTCAGCAGGATCATGGACAGTTCATCCATCACTGCGCCCAGCACCACATAGAACAGCAGGATGGCGGTCACCACCATCAGCGGCGGCAGACCCCAGCCTCCCACCACTTCGGCCAGCTGTGCAGGCACCTGGGTCAGGGCCAGCGAGGCGTTCATCACGTCGGCGCCGATGAAGATCAGGAAGATCATGGCCGAGCTGGCTGCCGTGTCATAGAAGCAGTGTTTGAACTTGGCCCAATTGATTTCCCGCTTGAGCAAGGCCGCCACGAAAGTAGCCGCCGCACCAACGGCCGCGCCTTCGGTCGGCGTGAAAAAGCCGCCGTAAATGCCGCCGAAAACGACTGAAAACACGATGGCGATCGGCAGGATGCCCATCACCGAACGCAGGGTCATGGGCTCGTGAGAGTCGCCGTCTGGAGCCTGGCCGGGCACCAGGCGCACATAAATGCCGATGGCCAGCATGTAACCCACCATGGCGATGATGCCAGGCACGATGGCGGCGGCAAAGAGTTTGGCGATGTTCTGCTCGGCCAGGATGGCGTAGATGACGAGCGGCACCGACGGGGGAATGAGGATGCCCAGGGTACCGCCCGCCGCCAGCGTGCCGGTGGACAGGCGTCCCGAGTACCCGTGGCGCTTCATTTCGGGCAGGGCCACGCCAGTGATGGTGGCGGCCGTGGCGACCGAGGAGCCGCAGATCGAACCGAAGGCTGCGCTGGCCAGCACGGCGGCCATGGCCAGACCGCCCTTGAAGCGGCCCATGATGCCCGCAGCGAACTGGAACAGCGCCTTGCTGATGCCGCCCTGGGTGGCGAAGTTGCCCATCAGGATGAACAGCGGGATCACCGACAGGTCATAGCTGGCAAAGCGGGCAAAAGCCTGTGTATTGAGGAAGCTGGAGTAGGGCCCCCAGCCGCTTTGCATGAGGTAGCCGGCGGTGCCTGCGCTGAACATGGCAATGGCGATCGGCACCCGGATGGCCATCAGCACCAGCATGATGCCGAAAATGGTCAATGCCAACGACAAGGCGCTCATGCCGGTGCTCCTTCGCGGCTATTGGAGAAGGTCTGCACCAGTGCGATCACACTGCACAGAATGAAAGGCGGCACCATGGTGGCGTAAACAATCCATTCGGGGAAGCCCAACATCATGGTGCCGGAGAAAGTCTGGTGGGCATTGATGCCGCCGAGCACGGTGCGCCATGCCATCAGGGCGAACACGGCGCAGACAAAAAGCGCACCGATCCGGTCCAGAAAAGCGTTGGTGCTGGCGCTCGCCTTGGCGGTGAAGAAGTCCACAATGATGTGGCCTCGCTTGATTTGGCAAAGCGGCATGAAAAGGGCAATGGCTGCACCGGTGGCCACGCCGGTCAGCTCGAAATCACCAGCGATGGTCCAGCCCGTTGTGTTGCGGCCAAACAGGCTCACACAGGTCAGCAGGGTGATGGCGGTCATCAGCAGACCGGCCAGTATGGCGCACAAGTGCGCCAGTGTTGACAGGATTCTCATCAGGGCTCCAGAAAAAGATGCCGGATGGTAGGCGGTGGGCGGACAGGGGCCAACTGCCAGCAGCCGCTAGCAGCTATGCCGATCCGGCATGTACCGTATGGTTTTAAATGATCTGGACCCGGAGCTGGCCCAGGCCGGCGACCTCGCCCACCAGGGTGTCGCCCTTGACCACGGCCGCCACGCCTTCTGGCGTGCCGGTGTAAATCAGGTCACCCGGCTGCAGCTCCCAGGCGGCGGAGAGATGTTCAATCGTTTCGGCCACATTCCAGATCAGCTTGCTCACCTGGCTGCGCTGTCGGTCTGTGCCGTTGACCTGCAAACTGATTTCTGCGTTGTTCACATCACCAGCCCGGGCCAGGGGCGTGATCGGGCCGATTGGGGCGGAATGGTCAAAGGCCTTGCCGATGCACCAGGGACGGCCCTGTTTTTTCATGTCGTTTTGCAGATCGCGCCGAGTCATGTCCAGGCCCACGGCATAGCCGTAAATGTGCTGCAGGGCATGGGCGGCCTGGATGTTTTTGCCACCCTTGCCAATGGCCACCACCAGTTCGATTTCGTGGTGCAGGTTGGCGGTTTGGCTGGGGTAGGGCATTTTGCCTGTTTCGCCTGTGGGCACCACCACCAGTGCATCGGCCGGCTTCAGAAAGAAAAAGGGCGGTTCACGACCGGTGAACCCCATCTCCTTGGCATGTTCTTCGTAGTTGCGGCCCACGCAGTAGATACGGTGCACCGGAAAGGCGGCAGACTCGCCCAGCACGGGCACGGACACGGGGGCTGGGGGAGTAAAAAGGAAAGTCATGGACAAAATCCTGTTGCAGAAGGGCCGATGGAGTGACCTGGGTCTGGTTGATAAGTATACTTATGAGAGATCCTGCCATGACCCGAGGCAGGCTAGGGTTTACCCTTGTGTATGTGAGCCATGTCCACCCGCTTTGACTTTGCCCGCGCACCGGGCCACCTGATCCGCCGTGCCCAGCAAATTGCGGTGGCAGAGTTCACCCGCGAGGCGGCTGAGCACGATGTCACCCCGGTGCAGTTCGCTTTCATGAATGCCATGATGGACACACCCGGCCTGGACCAGATCACGCTGGCCAACAGGGTGGCGTTCGATGCGGCGACTTCGGGGTCGGTGATCGGGCGGCTGGAGGCCAAGGGTTGGGTACGGCGCGAGGCCGACGCAAACGACCGTCGCCGCAAACTGCTGTATGTGACAGGTGAAGGAGCGGCGGCGCTGGAGCGCATGAATGCGGCCGTTGAACGTGCCCAGCAGAACATGTTGGCGCCACTGGCGCCGCAGGAGCGGGAGAGTTTCATGCGCCTGCTGGCGCAACTGGTGGCCGGGCACGAGGCGTCGCCCACAAGCGACTGAATCGATCAGGCCGACTTGAAGGCCAGTTCAAAATGCTCCACCACCGGCGGGGCCGCGAAAAACGGACCCACGATCGCGCGCCATTCGGCGAACAGTGGCGACTGCCTAAAGCCTACCGTGTGGTCTTCCAGCGTGTCCCAGAAGATCTGAAGCACATAGCGCTCGGGGCTCTCGATGCCCCGGTTCACCTTGGCGCCCTGGTAACCCTGGGCACGCACGGCGACTGTGGACAGACCACGCGCAATGGCTTCTTCAAAGGCGGCCTGCTGGCCGGGCTGGATGCGGATGTCGGCGAGTTCGAGGATCATGCAGGGCAGTTTAGCAGCGGTCGGCGCAGACGCGTGTCACGCAGCATTCATGGAAATGTCTTGGGGGCGTCATGTGTGCCGGGCACATTGCCTGTCATCACGACAGGAAGCCACTCGCCATGAAAGACCTGCCCAACCCGACCTTTGCGCTGTCCCCGATCCACCTACCCAGGGGGTCACTTCATCCGTCTGACGCGACCCCGTTGGTTACGCCTTTGGCCGCAGGCGGCATCGAAGTCCAGTGGGCGCGGCATCTGGACGAAGTCCGCGAAGCCCAGTGCTTGAGGTATGCGGTGTTTGCCGGCGAGATGGGCGCGCGTCTGAACACGCCGCTGTCGGGTCACGACATCGATCTGTTTGACGACTATTGCGAACATCTGCTGGTGCGCGATGCCGTGACCCACCAGGTGGTGGGTACCTACCGCGTGCTCACGCCAGCGCAGGCCAGGCGCGTGGGCAGCACTTACAGCGACACCGAGTTCGATCTCGTGCGGCTGCGTGGCGTGCGCAGCAAGATGGTGGAATTGGGCCGCAGCTGCGTGCATCCCGAACACCGCCACGGTGGCGTGATCATGGCCCTGTGGGGCGCGCTGGCCGAATTCATGGTGCGCAACCAGCTCGACACCATGATCGGTTGCGCCAGCATCCCGATGCTGCACAACGGCGTGGTCAGCGGCGATCTGGCCGCCAGCATTTGGCACCAGCTGCGCCAGACCCATCTTGCGCCGATCGAATACCAGGTCTTCCCGCGCCTGCCCCTGCCGGTAGACGAGCTCGATCAGAGCCTGCACGTCGAGCCTCCCGCGTTGATCAAGGGTTACCTGCGCCTGGGCGCCAAAATCCTCGGCGCGCCCGCGTGGGACCCAGACTTCAATACTGCCGATCTGCCGATGATGATGCGCATCGTCGATCTGCCGCCCCGCTACCGCAGGCATTTCCTCGGGGTGCGCTGACATGAAGGCAGGCATGCCTTTGCCCGGGATGCATTTCCTGCACGAACGCCGCCTTTCGTCGGAATCGGCGTCGATGGCCGCAGGCCATGACGGAGATGCAACGCAGGAAACAGCCGATGCCACCGAGAAGCCCCGTTACCGCGCCATCTTCATTTCTGACCTGCATATTGGCACGCCCGGTTTTCAGGCCGATGCCTTGATGGATTTTCTCAAGCACCATCCCAGCCAAATGCTCTACCTGGTGGGCGATATCGTGGACGGCTGGCAGCTGCGCCGCAGGTGGTTTTGGCCGCAAAGCCACAACGATGTGTTGCAAAAGTTGTTGCGTCGAGCCCGCAAGGGCTGCCGCGTGATCTATGTCCCGGGCAACCACGACGAGTTCGCTCGTGCATTTGTGGGGCATGCCTTTGGCGGGGTGGATGTTCAGGAGGAGGCCGTGCATGTGACGGCCACAGGCCAGCGCATGTGGGTGGTGCATGGTGATCTGTTCGATGGTGTCATCCAGTGCGCCAAATGGCTGGCCCATGTGGGTGACTGGCTCTATGAGTTCACCCTCAAGCTCAACCGCCATCTCAACCGCCTGCGGGCCCGACTGGGGCTGGAGTACTGGTCCTTGTCGGCCTACCTCAAACACAGGGTCAAGAAAGCGGTGAATTTCATCTCGGATTTCGAGATGGCGGTCGCGCACGAGGCACGTCGCCGCGGCTTTGATGGCGTGGTCTGCGGTCACATCCATCATGCCGAAATCAGGACCGTGGACGGGGTACTCTATTGCAACGACGGCGACTGGGTGGAAAGCCGCACGGCACTTGTCGAGCACATGGACGGTAGGCTTGAGATCGTGCATTGGGTCAACCCCGCCGTTCGTCAACAGCTTGTGTCGGCAATGGAGGTGGCAGGATGAAGCTCGCGCTGCTGACCGACGCCTGGCACCCACAGGTCAATGGCGTGGTGACCACGCTGGTGGAACTGGTAGATGGTCTAAAGAAGCTGGATATTGATGTGCTGGTGTTGCACCCGGGGCTGTTCGTCAACCGCCCTTGTCCTGGCTATGCCGGCATCGATCTGGCTGTCCGCCCGTTTCGGCGGCTCAAGCAGATGCTTGAGGACTTTGCGCCCGATGCCGTGCACCTGGCCACCGAGGGGCCGCTGGGCTGGGCGGGTAGAAAGGTCTGCAGGCAAAACCGGTGGGCCTTCACCACGGCTTTCCACACCAAGTTCCCAGAAATCCTGCATTCGGCGCTGCGCATCCCGCTGTCCTGGAGCTATGCCCTGTTCCGTCATTTCCACCGGCCTTCCAGCGGGGTGATGGTGCCCACGCAAGGTGTCCTGCAGATGCTGCAATCGCGCCGTTTTGGC
>Ga0255274_1000036_pt1 | contig 19529 bp, 17 predicted proteins | sample AtltaT_4_FD_183673 | JGI IMG/M metagenome (GOLD analysis project Ga0255274, IMG submission 183673) | Metatranscriptome of freshwater microbial communities from Altamaha River, Georgia, United States - Atl_Colum_RepB_8h (Metagenome... | ecosystem: Environmental > Aquatic > Freshwater > River... | reverse complement strand
CGGCACCCTGGCCGCGCAAGGCGTGCAGGCTGCGGCGCTGGCGCTGTTCGGCGGAGAACTGGAAACCGTGGCGTATTGCCTGCCGATTCCCGACCCTGAAGGCCAGCTGATAGCCACCTATGGCGCGCCGCTGGTGCTGCATCACGCGGCTTTGCTGCGCGCCAGCGCCACACTGGGCCAGACGGCCGACGGCGCCCCCGTGATCCATTGCCATGCGACCTTCGCCGATGCCCAGGGCCAGGTGCGCGGCGGCCATGTGCTGCCCGACCGCACGGTGGTGGGCCAGCGCCCGATCACGGTGCTGGTGACGGCACTCGATGGCATCGAACTCCGTTTGGGCTTTGACCCCGAAACCCGGTTGCACATGCTGCGACCCTCAGAAAAAAAATCGGCAAAACAAGATGACTGAACCCGTGCAGATCGAAGCGGGCCGCATCGGCAAGGTGGTGTACGCCCGCATGGCCCCCAACGAAGACCTGGTGCAGGGCATTGAAAAGGTCTGCATCGCGCAGGGCCTGCGCCACGCGCTGGTGCGCTCTGGTCTGGGCAGCCTGGTCGATGCCTGTCTGGATGTGCCGGGCGGCACGCGCCACCCGGTCACCGGCCCGGCGGTGGAAGTGCTGAGCCTGTTTGGCGAAGTGCGCGCGCAAGGCGACGGCACCTTGCGCGCCGACCTGTCGGGCGTGGTGGTGGATGCGGCTGGCCGCGTGGTCAGCGGTGTATTCGTGGCGGGCGCCAACCCGGTGTTCGCCACCTTTGAAGTGACGCTGGAAGAGTGGCTGCCCGAAGCCGCCTGAGCGTTGGTTGTTTTCCTCTTTGACTTTTTGAGATTCCCATGAGTTCTTCCAAGTCTGCTTCTCCTGTTGCCGTCGTCACCGGCGGTGCCCGCGGCATCGGTCTGGCCATTGGCCAGTGGTTTCTGGCGCACGGCCACAAGGTGGTGCTGCTCGACGTGGACAAAGCCACACTCGATGCCACCGAGAAAAGCCTGAACCGCGCCGATGACGTGCTGTGCCTGCACACCGATGTCTCGCAACCTGAGCAGGTGCAGGCCGCTGCCGACCAGGTGCTGGCGCGATTTGGCCGTGTGGACGCGCTGGTCAACAACGCCGGCGTGGCCGTGTTCAAGCCCGCGCTGGAAACCACCTTTGAAGACTGGCGCCATGTGCTGTCCACCAACCTGGACGGCGCTTTTTTGTGCACGCAGGCCTTTGGCAAGATCATGACGGGCCAGCGCAGCGGCGCCATCGTCAACATCGCCTCCATCTCGGGCCTGCGCGCCAGCACGCTGCGCGTCGCCTACGGCACCAGCAAGGCCGCGCTGATCCACATGACCAAGCAGCACGCTGCCGAGTTCGGCAACTACGGCGTGCGCGTCAACGTGATCTGCCCCGGCCCGGTGGAGACCGAAATGGCCAAGCTGGTGCACAGCGTGGCGATCCGCTCCGACTACTACGACACCATCCCGCTGGGCCGTTACGGCAGCACCGAAGAGATGGCCAACACCGTGGGTTTTCTGTGCAGCAGCCAGGCCAGCTTCATCAACGGCCAGTACATCGCGGTCGATGGTGGCTTTGACGCCTCGGGCGTGGGCCTGCCCACCCTGCGCCGCACCACACCCGAACTCAAGGACGTGGGGGCTGCATCATGAGCGCGCCCTGCATCATCGGCTGGGGCCACACCCCGTTCGGCAAGCTTGACGCCGCCGACAGCGAACAGCTGATCCGCGACGCGGTGCTGCCTGCGCTGGAAAGTTCAGGACTGCAGGCCAGTGACATCGACGGCGTGTTTGTGGGCCACTACAACGGCGGCTTCCTGCCGCAGGACTTCACCGCGTCTCTGGTGGCCATGGCCGTGCCCCAGCTGCGCCATGTGCCCGCCGTGCGTCTGGAAAACGCCTGCGCCACCGGCTCGGCCGCCATCTGGGCGGCGCTGGACGCCGTGGAATGTGGCCGCGTCAAGCATGCGCTGGTGGTGGGTTTCGAGATCATGAACGCGGTGACCGGCCCCAAGATCGCCGAGACCCTGCTGCGCTGCTCCTACGTCAAGGAAGAGGGCAGCATTCCCGCGGGCTTTGCGGGCGTGTTCGGCCAGATCGCCGGCCAGTACTTCGAACGCTTTGGTGACCAGAGCGACGCGCTGGCCGCGATTGCCGCCAAGAACCACGCCAACGGCATGCACAACCCGTTGGCCCACATGCGCCGCGATTTCGGTTTCGATTTCTGCCGTCACCCTTCCGACAAAAACCCCTTTGTGGCCGGCCCGCTCAAGCGTTCGGACTGCTCGCTGGTGTCCGACGGCGCTGCCGCGCTCATCATTTCGCGCGAGCCGGTGTCCGGTGCGCGTGTGAATGCGGTGCGCTGGAAGTCGCGCACCCAGGTCAACGAATACCTGCCGCTGTCGCGCCGCGACCCGACGCGTTTTGAAGGCGCCGCGCTCGCCTGGCAAAAGGGGCTGGCCAGTGCGGGTGCGACGCTGGGCGACCTCGCCTTTGTCGAAACGCACGACTGTTTCACCGTGGCCGAGCTGCTCGAATACGAAGCCATGGGCCTGGCGCCGCATGGGCAGGGCGCGCGCGTGATTCTGGATGGCGTCACGCGCATGGACGGCCAGCTGCCGGTCAACCCCTCGGGGGGCCTCAAGTCGCGCGGGCACCCGATCGGTGCCACCGGCGTGTCGCAGCACGTCATGGCCGCCATGCAGCTGAGCGAGACCGCCGGCGACATGCAGGTGAAGAACGCCCGTCTGGGCGCCGTCTTCAACATGGGCGGCGCGGCGGTGGCCAATTACCTGAGCGTGCTGGAGCGGGTGCAATGAGCGGTGTGCACGCTGCGCAGGTCATGAACCTGTCGGTCCTGCTGGCGCAGACGGCCGCCCTGCATCCCGATCGTCCCGGCCTGATCCAGGGCGAGCGGCAGTGGACCTGGCGCGAGATCAACGCCCGCGTCGATGCGCTGGTGGCTGCCCTGCGGGAGCTCGGCATGCAGCCGGGCGACAAGCTGCTGGTGCAGTCGCGCAACGGCCTGCCCATGTTCGAGAGTTGCTGGGCGGCATTCCGTCTGGGCGCTGTCTGGGTGCCGACCAATTTCCGGCTCACTGCGCCTGAGGTGGCGTATCTGGGCAGCTCCAGTGAAGCCTCGGTCATGCTCTGCGAAGACGTGTTTCCAGAGCACATCGACGCGGTGCGCGCCGGGTCCAAACACCTCCAGCATGTTGTCGCGATTGGCCGGCCGCGTGCAGGCGAACTGGATTACGAAGCGCTGCTGGCGCGCCACGCCGGTGCGCCCACCGACATGGCCACCGTCACGGCCGACCAGGTGCTCTGGTACTTCTACACCTCGGGCACCACCGGGCGCCCCAAGGCCGGCATGCTCACGCACGGCCAGCTGGCGTTTGTGGTCACCAACCACCTGGCCGACCTGATCCCGGGCACGCGCGAGACCGATTGCTCGATCGCCGTGGCGCCGCTGTCGCACGGCGCCGGCATCCATGCGCTGCTGAATGTGGCGCGTGGCGCGGCCACTGTGCTGCTGTCGTCCGAACGCATGGACCCGGCCGAGGTCTGGCGCCTGATCGAACAGCACCGCGTGAGTAACCTGTTCACCGTGCCCACCATCGTCAAGCTGCTGGTCGAACACCCGGCGGTGGACCAGCACGACCATTCGAGCCTGCGCTACGTGATCTACGCCGGCGCGCCCATGTACCGCGCCGACCAGAAGCTGGCGCTGCAAAAGCTCGGACCGGTGCTGGTGCAGTACTTCGGCTTGGGCGAGGTGACGGGCTGCATCACCGTGCTGCCCACGCACATGCACTCGGCTGATGACGCCGACCCCAACGCCAACATCGGCTCTTGCGGGCGCCCGCGCACTGGCATGGAAGTCGCCATCCTGGACGAGCAGATGAATCGCGTGCCCACCGGCACTGTGGGCGAGATCTGCTGCCGTGGCCCGGCGGTGTTTGCCGGCTACTTCAACAACCCGGAGGCGACTGCCAAGGCGCTGCGCGGCGGCTGGTTCCACACCGGTGATCTGGGCCGCATGGACGAGCGCGGTCTGGTCTACATCACCGGCCGCGAATCCGACATGTACATCTCGGGTGGCTCCAACGTCTACCCACGCGAAGTCGAAGAAGTGCTGCTGACGCACCCGGCCGTGGCCGAGGTGGCGGTGCTGGGCGTGCCCGATGAAAAATGGGGCGAGGTCGGCGTGGCCGTCATCGTCAGCCGCGACCCGACCCTGACGATGGAGGCCTTGCTGCAGCACCTCGATGGCCGCTGCGCCAAGTACCGCTGGCCGCGCCACATCTTCTTCTGGGACGCCTTGCCCAAGTCCGGCTACGGCAAAATCACCAAAAAAGACATCCGGCAGATGCTGTACGACCGGGGCGACATCCAGCCCCTGTCCACAGCCTGAGCCTCCACCCATTTTTTTCAACCCCAGGATTTCAACCAAGGAGACCACCATGACCCTGTCCCGCCGTTCCGTTCTGCGCAGCGCCGCTGCCGCTTCTGTCGCCAGCCTGCCGGTGAGCAAGGTGCTGGCCCAGCCCAAGGCCGAGTTCACCTACAAGTACGCCAACAACCTGCCGGTGACGCACCCGATGAACATCCGCGCCAAGGAAATGGCGGCTGCCATCCTGGCCGAGACCAAGGGCCGCGTGGACATCCAGATCTTCCCGGCCAGCCAGCTGGGCAACGACACCGACATGCTCAGCCAGCTGCGCGCCGGCGGCATCGAGTTCTTCACCCTCTCCGGCCTGATCCTCTCGACCCTGGTGCCGGGCGCCGCCATCACCGGCCTGGGCTTCGCCTTCCCCGATTACGACACCGTCTGGAAAGCACTGGACGGCGATCTGGGCGCCCATGTGCGCAAGGAAATCGCCAAGGCCAACCTGGTCGCCATGGACAACATCTGGGACAACGGCTTCCGCCAGATCACCTCCTCGACCAAGCCGATCCAGACGGCCGACGACCTCAAGGGCTTCAAGATCCGCGTGCCTGTCTCGCCGATGTGGACCTCCATGTTCAAGGCCTTTGATTCGGCCCCTGCCTCCATCAACTTTGCCGAGGTGTATTCCGCACTGCAGACCAAGGTGGTCGATGGCCAGGAAAACCCGCTGGCCATCATCGACACGGCCAAGCTCAACGAAGTGCAGAAGTTCTGCTCCATCACCAACCACATGTGGGACGGCTTCTGGTTCCTGGCCAACCGCCGCGCCTGGGATCGCCTGCCTGAGGACCTGCGCGCCATCGTGGCCAAAAACATCAACGCCGCCGGCCTCAAGCAGCGCGCCGATGTGGCCGCCATGAACGCCACGCTGCAAAAGTCGCTGACCGACAAGGGCATGGTCTTCAACAACGCCCGTGCCGACAGCTTCCGCAACCGCCTGCGTCAGGCCGGCTTCTACAACGAGTGGAAGGCCAAGTTCGGCGACGAAGCCTGGGCCCTGCTGGAGCGTTACAGCGGCAAGCTGGGCTGATGCCCGGCCCCTAGTGAAGCAGATCGAACATTCAGGAGCAGCAGGACATGTCGGCCGTTGACACCCACCCGCCCATGGGCGGCGAAGATTATTCAGAGCACGCAGCAGGTGGGGGTGGCGGCGCTCGCATGTTCTCGCGCTGGATGGCGCCCCTTGAAGCCGTCTCGGCGGTGCTGATGCTGGCCATCATCACCCTGCTGCTGACCACCGTGGTCACGCGCTACGTGCTGGCCACGCCCATTGTCTGGGTGGACGAGGTGGTCTCGATCTGCTTCATCTGGGTGACGATGATCGGCTCGGCGCTGGCCATGCACCGCAACGAGCACCTGCGCCTGACGCTGGTGGTCGACCGCCTGCCCGAGCGCTGGCGGCACCTGGTGCATGGTTTTGCGCTGGCGGCGGTGGCCGCCTTTCTCGTGGCGCTGCTGCCCTTTGCCTGGGAGTACACGCAGGAGGAGTGGTTCATCCGTACGCCGGCGCTGGACCTGCCCAACAGCTTTCGGGTGGCGGCCATCCCCTTTGGCTTGGCGGTGATGCTGGCCATCGTGGCCGCCTACGCCCTCAAGACCGTGCCGGCGCGCGCGCTGCTGCCGGCGCTGGCGCTGGTGGTGGCGGTGGGGGCCCTGTGCTGGAGCCTGCGCACGGGGCTGCCCGCGCTGGGCGGCTGGAACATGTTGATCTTCCTGGTGGGCATCGTGACGGTGGGCCTGCTGGCGGGGGTGCCGATCGCGTTCTGCTTCGGGCTGGGTGCGCTGAGCTATCTGGCCTTCACCACCCAGGTGCCGCTGCTGATTGTGGTGGGCCGCATGGACGAGGGCATGTCCAGCATCATCCTGGTGTCGGTGCCGATCTTTGTGCTGCTGGGCTGCATTCTGGATGCGACCGGCATGGGCAAGGCGATTGTGGACTTCCTGGGCTCGCTCATTGGCCATGTGAAGGCCGGCATGTCTTATGTGCTGCTGGGTTCGCTGTTCATTGTCTCTGGCATCTCCGGCTCCAAGGTCTCGGACATGGCCACCGTGGCACCGGCCCTGTTTCCAGAGATGAAGCGCCGCGGCAACAAGCCCAGGGAGATGGTGGCGCTGCTGGCCACGGGCGCGGCCATGGCCGACACGGTGCCGCCGAGTATCGTGCTGATCGTGCTGGGCTCGGTGGCGGGGGTCTCGATTGCCGGGCTGTTCCAGAGCGGCTTTGTGGTGGCCATGGTGCTGCTGTTGTCGCTGCTGGTGCTGGCGCGCTGGAAGGCGCGCCACGAACAAGCCGAAGGTGCCAGGCGCGCGCCGCTGAAGGTGATGGGGCGGTTCTTGCTGGTCGCCGGTCCTGCGCTGGTGCTGCCCTTTCTGATCCGCAGCGCGGTGGGCGGTGGGGTGGCCACGGCCACCGAGGTCTCGACGATCGCGGTGTTGTACGCGCTGATCATCGGGCAGCTGATGTACGGCGGCATCGGGGTGCGCAAGTTCTACGACATGCTGGTGGAGACTGCGGCGCTGTCGGGTGCGATCTTGCTGATTCTGGGGGCGGCCTCGGCCATGGCCTGGTCGATCACTCAAAGCGGGATGGTCCAGCAGTTGTCGGGCTTTCTGACGACGCTGCCGGGCGGGGCGGCGGCGTTCCTGGCGGTGACGATCGTGGTGTTCCTGATCCTGGGCTGTCTGCTCGAGGGCTTGCCGGCGGTGCTGTTGCTGGCGCCGATCATGTTCCCGATCGCCAAGAAGCTGGGCATCCACGACATCCACTACTCGATGGTGATCGTGTGCGCGATGAACGTGGGGCTGATGATGCCGCCGATCGGGGTGGGCTTTTACGTGGCCTGCCGCATTGGCGACGCCAAGCCCGACGAGGTGATGGGCGCCATCTGGCCTTACCTGATCGCGCTGGTGGTGGGCGTGGTGGTGATTGCCGCCTTCCCCATCATCTCGACCATCGCGCTCTGACATGACCTCTGCCTGGGTCCGCATCACCGCCGAACCCGACGCCCTGGGCGAATCGCCTTTCTGGCACCCGCAGGAGCAGCGCCTCTACTGGGTGGACATTCCGGGTCGGCGCGTGGCGCGCGTGAAGGTCGATGGCCTGCAGGTCCGGGGTGGGATTGAACATTGGCCGCTGGACGAGGAGCCGGGCTGCATCGCCCCCGTGCAAGGCGGCGGCCTGGTGCTGGCGCTGCGCAGCGGCATCTGCCTCGCCCGCGCATGGGGCGGCCCCTTGCAGTTGCTGGCGGCGGCGCCTTACGACACCGGCAAGCAACGCTTCAACGACGGCAAGTGCGATCCGCAAGGCCGCTTCTGGGTCGGCAGCCTCTACGAGCCCAAAGACCAGGCGCTGGGTGTGCTCTACATGCTCGACGGCCACGGCCTGCACACCATGCAGGGCGGCGTGACCACCGCCAACGGCCTGGCCTGGTCCCCCGATGGCCGCACCGTGTACTGGGCCGACACGGCCGCGCACCAGGTTCGCGCCTTCGATTTTGACCCGGCCAGCGGCCAACTGTCAGGCCCGCGCGTGTTCCAACAGATGGTCCCCAAGCCGGTCGGCTGGGCCTGGGGCAGCGCCACCCCCTACGGCGGCCGCCCCGATGGTGCCGCCGTGGATGCCGAGGGCTGCTACTGGTCTGCCCAGTACGAAGGCGGCCGCCTCTTGCGCCTGTCGCCCAAAGGCGAAGTGCTGGCCGAAGTGCCGACCCCCGTGTCCTGCCCGACCATGCCCTGCTTTGGCGGGCCGGATCTAAAAACCCTGTTCATCACCACCTCGCGCCAGGGGCGCAGCGCGCAGGAGCTGGCGCAGCACCCCGATGCGGGGTGTGTGTTTGCGATGCGGGTCGAGGTGGCGGGCTTGCCGGTCTGTGCATGCCTGAGCCAGCAACCCTGATTGCCTGCCAATTCAAGAACCGACCTTGAATTGGCATCACCTGACCCAGGCAGACGGAATTTCCCGCACGCATTGCGTTCAAAAAATTCAGGACCGGCGCCGGGTCGCCGGTTTACCATGCCACCCCATGGACGCTGAACGCCAACAACTCATCGACGCCGTGCGCGCTGCCGCAGCGGATGGCCGCACCCTGCGCCTGCGCGGGGGCGGGACCAAGGACTTCTGGGGTGTGCCCCTGCAGGGCGAGGTGCTCGACACCTGCGCCTTTGCCGGCATCATCAGTTATGAACCCAGCGAGCTGGTGGTCACCGTCCGTGGCGGCACGCCACTGGCCGAACTGGAAGCGGCACTGGCCGAAAAGGGTCAGTGCCTGGCGTTCGAGCCACCGCACTTCGGGCCTGGCGCCACGGTGGGGGGCATGGTGGCGGCGGGTCTCTCCGGACCGGCCCGCGCCAGCGTGGGCGCGGTGCGCGACTTTGTGCTGGGCGCCCGCATGGTCAACGGCAAGGGCGAGGATCTGACCTTTGGCGGGCAGGTCATGAAGAACGTGGCCGGTTACGACGTGAGCCGGCTGTTGGCCGGCAGCTGGGGCACGCTGGGCATCATCACCGAAGTCAGCCTGAAAGTGCTGCCGGTGGCCCCGGCCGAGGCCACGCTGATGTGCGCGGGCATCGGACAAAAGGACGCGCTCGATCTGCTTCACCGCTGGGGCGGTCAGCCCCTGCCCCTGAACGCCAGCGCCTGGGTGCGCGACACCACCGCCCAGCCGGTGGCCGACTATCTGTTTGTGCGCCTGCGCGGCGCGGTGGCGGCGGTGCAGTCTGCCGTGGGCCGGATGAGCGTCGATGCGGCGGCCCTGGGTGCGCAAGTGCACCTCATGGACAACGCCGAGGCGGTGCAGGACTGGCGCGCCAGCGGCGAGCAGACCCTGCAGTTCTTCGAGCCGCCCAGTGGCGAGCTGTGCCTGTGGCGCCTGTCGGTGCCACAGACGGCGCCAGTGCTGGATCTTCCCTACCCGCAATACATCGAATGGCAGGGCGCGCAGCGCTGGCTCTGGGCGCCAGCCACGGCAGCCGCGCAGCTGCGCGAAGCCGCGCAGGGTGTGGGCGGCCACGCCACGCTGTTCCGTGCCAGTCTGCTCGGTGGCGTCACCGACAAGGCCGTGAGCGTGAGCATGCCGCTCGATGCCGTGCAGCAGCGCATCCAGCGCGCACTGCAGAAACAGTTTGACCCGCAGGGCGTGTTCGCCTCGGGCCGCATGGGCATTTGAGGACCGCGACATGCAAACCAACCTCGCCCCCGAATACCAGAACACGCCCGAAGGCCGCGAGGCCGAGGCGATTTTGCGCAAGTGCGTGCACTGCGGCTTTTGTACCGCCACCTGCCCCACCTACCAGCTGCTGGGCGACGAGCTCGACGGCCCGCGCGGACGCATCTACCTGATGAAGCAGGTGCTCGAAGGCGCCGAGCCCACGCGCAAGACGCAGCAGCACCTGGACCGGTGCCTGACCTGCCGCAACTGCGAAAGCACCTGCCCCAGTGGTGTGCAGTATGGCCATCTGGTGGACATCGGCCGCAAGCTGGTGGACGCCAAGGTGCCGCGACCTGTGGGCGAAAAAGTGGTGCGCTGGGCGCTGAAAGAAGGCCTGCCCTCGCCCCTGTTCGCTCCGGCCATGAAGCTGGGCCAGCTCATGCGCGAGGTGCTGCCCGAAAGCCTCAAGGCCAAGGTGCCTGCGCGTCAGGACGCAGGCGAGTGGCCCACGCGCACGCATGCGCGAAAGGTGCTGATGCTGGCCGGTTGCGTGCAGCCGAGCATGAGCCCGAATATCAATATCGCCACCGCCCGTGTGCTGGATGCCTGTGGCATCCAGACCGTGATCGCCCCCGAGGCCGGCTGCTGCGGCGCGGTCAAGTTCCACCTGAACGACCAGGACGGCGGCAGCGCGCAGATGCGCGCCAACATCGACGCCTGGTGGCCGCTGGTGGAAGGTGGCGAGGTCGAGGCGATCGTCATGAACGCTTCCGGCTGCGGCGTCACGGTCAAGGAATACGGCCACATCCTGCAGCACGATGCCGCCTATGCCGACAAGGCCAAGCGCATCAGCGCGCTGACGAAAGACCTGAGCGAGCTGATGCCCGCCATGCTGCCCGAGCTCAAGACACGCATTCGCCCCGACGCCATCCAGGCCGCCGGTCTGCAGGCCTACCACCCGCCCTGCACGCTGCAGCACGGCCAGCAGCTCAAGGGCGGCGTCGAGGCGCTGCTCACGCAACTGGGCTTCGAGGTGAAAACGGCCGCCAACGAAGCGCACCTGTGCTGCGGCTCGGCCGGCACCTACAGCGTGCTCAACCCGGATCTTTCAAAACAGCTGCGTGACCGCAAGCTCGGCCACCTGCAGGCCCTGCAGCCCGAGGGCATTTTGAGTGCCAACATCGGCTGCATCACCCACCTGCAAAGCGGCTGCGGCACGCCGGTGCGGCACTGGGTGGAACTGCTGGATCAGGCGCTGACGGTCTGACGGCCGGATCAGGCGGCCAGCGCCACTTCGATGTCCTTGGCGATTTTCTCGGGGGCATCCTGCGGCGCGTAGCGCTTGATCACTCGGCCGTCGCGCCCCACCAGAAACTTGGTGAAGTTCCACTTGATGGCCTTGCTGCCGAGAATGCCGGGGGCTTCGGCCGTGAGCCACTGGTACAGCGGATGGGCACCTGCGCCGTTGACCTCGATCTTGCCCATCATCTGGAAGCTCACGCCGTAGTTCTTCTGGCAGAAATCGGCGATCTGGGCGTTGTCGCCCGGGTCCTGACCGGCGAACTGGTTGCAGGGAAAGCCCAGCACCGTCAGGCCTTGCGGGCCGTACCGCTGGTGCAGCTTTTCCAGGCCGGTGAACTGGGGCGTGAAGCCGCAGGCGCTGGCGGTGTTGACGATCAGCAGCACGCGGCCGCGGTACTGCGACAGGGCCACTGCCTGGCCGTCGATGCTCAGGGCTTCAAAGTCGTGGATGGTGCTCATGGCGTCTCCTTGCGTGGGCCCGGCAGCACCGACAGCAGCGCTGCCAGCAAAATGAGCCCGCCGCCCATGCCGGTGCGGGCGTCCCACTGGGCGGCGCCCAGTATGACGGAAGACACCGAAGCGAACACGACCTCGGACAACATGACCAGTGCAGTGGTGTGGGCAGCCAGCCGTGCGGCGCCATACTGCAGTGCCAGGTTGCCCAACAGGAAGGCCAGCGTCAGCAGGCCCAGCATGGGTGCCCATGCCGCTGTGGGTGCGGCGCCGTGCTGCACCACGCCCGTCAGTAGACCGGTCAGGGCCGTCAGTGTCGCCATCAGCGCACCGCCCCCGAACATGGCCAGCATGCGCGCCGACTCGGGCGAGGCCCTGAGCTTGAACAGCAGCACGTTGGTCACGGCAAAGCTCAGTCCGCCCATCAGCGCCAGGCCATCGGCCAGGCTCTCGGGCACGGGCCAGGGCATGTCAGGGCGCTTGAGCACGATGAACAAGCCCGTCAGCGCCAGCACCAGACGCAGCAGGGCGGGCCTGCCGGGACGCTCGCCCAGCAACAGCCAGGCCACGGCAACCGACCAGGCTGGCATCAAATAAAAAAGCAGCACCACGCGCACCACATCGCCGACCGTGACGGCCCAGTTGAAGCCCACATTGGTCAGGCCCGATGCGACCACCAGCGCCCACAGCCAGGGATGCTGCCGCCAGGCGCGCCAGTCCATCCGGTGCCAGGCGCACCACAGCCCGATCAGCAAGAAGGCGATTCCATAGACGATGGCGGTGGCCCACAGCGGGTGCAGGCCCAGACTTTCAAGTTGTTTGAAAGGCCACCAGGAAATGCCCCAGAAGAAGGCATTGAGCAACAGGCTGGCGACGGCCAGCGGGGTGTTGACGCCGTGCATGCGCCGGCTCAGGCCACATCACCGGCGCGGCTGGCCTTGCGTTTTTTCCACCAGCGCCAGATCAGCCAGCCCCCGCCCGCGGCCAGCAGGGCCAGGATGCCGTGCTGGAACTGGCGCAGCACACCGAACATCCAGTCCCAGTTCTGCGCACCAAAATAACCCAGATAGACCCAGATCGGCACGCTGATGATGGCGGCGAAGCCATCCATGAAGAACCAGGTGGCAAAGCTGACGCGGTGGCTCATGCCAGCCGAGAAAAACACCGGGGTACGCAGACCTGGCAGAAAGCGGGCCACGAACATGACCCACTTGCCGTATTTATGGAAAGCATCCTGCGCGCTGGCAAAGCGCTGGGGGGTCAGGATCTTTCGGAAACCGGGCAGCAGCTGGATGCGTTGGCCGTAGACCCGGCCCAGGGTGAACATCAGGCCGTCGCCAACCATGACGCCGGCCATGCCCACGGCGAACATGGTGTGCACATCGGCATGGCCCAGGCCGGCGATCACGCCGCCCGTGACCAGGGTCACGTCTTCCGGAATGGGCACGCCAAACCCGCAGATCAGCAGCATCACGAAGACGGCCAGATAGCCGTATTCGGTGAAGATGGGCATGAGTAACTGAAAGACTTCCATGTGTCGAAAAGGCGCGGCTGACGGGCGGTAGACGGGGCCTGGCATCAGGCCGCGCGCCAGTGTAAAGCATTTGCAAAGCCCTTCCGGCGTGGGGTCACGGGGGTTATCCCCAGCCGCGAAAGCTCCCGCTATTGATCGAAATCACGGCGTGTTTGCTGGCAAACTTGTCGGATCTGAACACGCCCGCACCATGCCCCGTCCCATCCAGGCCACCGTCCACACCCTGGCCCTGCGCCAGAACCTGCAGCGCATGCGCGAAGCCGTGCCCGACGCCCGGGTCTGGGCCGTGGTCAAGGCCAATGCCTACGGGCATGGCATTGAGCGCGTGTTCGAGGGCTTGCGGGGGGCCGACGGTTTTGCCCTGCTCGACCTGGCCGAGGCTGAGCGGGTGCGGGCGCTGGGCTGGCGCGGACCCATCCTGCTGCTCGAAGGCGTGTTCGAGCCGCGCGATCTGGAGCTGTGCTCGCGCCTGGGCCTGTGGCACACGGTGCACTGTGACGAGCAAATCGACATGCTGGCCCTGCACAAGACGCATGAGCCGCACCGCGTGTTCCTGAAGATGAACTCGGGCATGAACCGGCTCGGATTTCAACCCGCGCGCTACCGGGCTGCCTGGACACGTCTGAACGCCCTGCCGCAGGTGGACGAAATCTCCCTGATGACCCACTTCAGCGACGCCGACGGCCCCGCTGGCGTGGCGGCCCAGATGGCCTGCTTTGCCCAAGCCACGCGCGACCTGCCGGGCGAGCGCACCCTGTCCAACAGTGCCGCCACCTTGCGCCATGCGCAGGACGCGGGGGTGCGTGCCGACTGGGTGCGGCCGGGCATTGCGATCTATGGCAGCGCGCCCGACTACCCCGCACACAGCGCCGCCGACTGGCAGCTGCAACCGGCCATGACGCTGGCGGCCAGAGTGATCGCGGTGCAGCAGCTGCAAGCCGGCGACTGCGTCGGCTACGGTTCGTCCTTTGTGGCCGACAAAGCCATGCGCATCGGCATTGTGGCCTGCGGTTATGCCGACGGCTACCCGCGCATTTGCCCCACCGGCACCCCTGTGCTGGTGGAGGGTACGCGCAGCCGCACGATCGGGCGCGTCAGCATGGACATGCTGGCGGTGGACCTGAGCGAGCTGCCTGGCACCGGTTTTGGCAGCGCCGTCACGCTTTGGGGCCGGGCGGCCAACGGTGCGTGCCTGTCGATCGACGAGGTGGCGGCGCAGGCTGGCACCGTGGGTTACGAGCTGATGTGCGCGCTGGCACCGCGTGTGCCGGTGGTGGTCGATCCGGGCTGATCGCTCTGCCGGCACCACCCGGACGTGCGTGACAGTCGGGCATGCGCGCAGCTTGCACAATGGGTCGCATGCCCCATCGCCACCATCCCCACCACCGCCTGGCCCTGGGTGTGGCTCTGGCCTTGATCGTCATCTGGGGCGGCAACTTCACGCTGCAAAAGCACCTGTTCCATGTGATGGGTCCCGAGGGCTTTTTGTTTGCCCGTTTCCTGCTCATGCCTGTCTGCGCCCTGTTGCTGATGCGCTGGCGGCTCGGGGTCTGGCTGCCGCCGGTGACCCGCGCCGATCTGCGGCAACTGGCCTGGCTGGGTTTTGTGGGGCACACCCTGCACGTGGGGTTGGTGAGTTATGGCATCCACTGGTCCACTGCGTTTTCCAGCTCGGTCATCCTGGCCTGCGGGCCGATCTTCACGCTGCTGATCCTGCGCTGGCAGGGGCTGGAGCGGCTGGCACCGGCCCAGGTGATGGGGGTGGCGATTGCCTGCGGTGGCGTGCTGATGTTCCTGTCGGACAAGCTGCTGGGCGGGCAATGGCGGGCCAGTGGCGGCGATCTGGTTCTGCTGGTGGCTGCCAGCCTGTTTTCTTACTACACCGTGGCGGCCAAGCCAGCCATCGAGCGGGTCGGTTCGGTCAGGACCATGGGCTACGCCACCTTGCTGGGCAGCGTGCCGATTTTGCTGTTCTCCCTGCCAGGAGCCGACAGCGTGGCTTGGACATCGCTGGGCGCCTGGACCTGGCTGGGCCTGTTGTGGTCGGTACTGGTGTCGGCGTTTGGCGGCTGGCTGGCCTGGGGCTGGATCAACGCGGTGCGGGGCGTGGCCAGCACCGCGCCGCTCATGTACCTGATGCCACCCGTGGCGGGGGTATTTGCCTGGGCGCTCACGGGCGAGCACTACACCTGGATCAAGATCGCCGGCGCCGGTGTCGCCCTGCTGGGGGTGGCACTGGCACAGTACGCCGGCCAGCTCAAGGCCCTGGCCGCGCGCAGGCCCGGCTTCAGACCTTGAACCAGTTGTCGTAAGCGGTCTTGAGGATCAGGGCCAGCACGACAAAGAGAAAAACCTGCCGCACGAAGCCGGCCCCGTGCTTGAGGGCCAGGCGTGTGCCGATCAGGCTGCCCACCACATTGGCCAGGGCCATGGCCAGCGCCAGGTGCCACCAGACATGCCCCTTCCAGGCGAACAGCAGCAGGGCCGAGAGGTTGGTGGCCGTGTTGATCAACTTGGCCGAGGCCGAGGCGTTGAGAAAGTCGTAGCCCAGCAGCCGCACCCAGGCGAACACCAGAAAGCTGCCGGTGCCGGGGCCAAAAAAACCATCGTAGAAGCCGACCACCAGGCCGATGCCTGCGGCCACAAGCGCCTCGCGGCGGCCGGCAAAACGCGGGCTGTGGTGGTGGCCCAGGTCCTTGCGCACCAGTGTGTAGGCCAGCAGCACGGCCAGCAACACCGGCAGGGCCTTGCGAAACAACGAGGGGTCGACCTGCGTGACAGCCCAGGCGCCCACCAGGGAGCCCAGCAGGCCAGCGCCCGCAGCGGGCAGCAAGGACGGCCAGGGCATCGACACTTTGCGGCTGTACTGCACCGTGGCAAAGGCCGTGCCCCAGATCGAGGCACTTTTGTTGGTGCCGAACAGGGTGGCGGGTGCAGCTTGCGGGAAAGTGGCAAACAGGGCAGGCAGCAGGATCAGGCCACCGCCACCCACGATCGAGTCCACCAGCCCGGCCAGCAGCGAGGCCAGTGATACCACCACAAGTTCCATGCCGGCGATTGTCCCACGCGCTGTACACGCAAAAAAAAAAAGCGCCGCATGTGCGGCGCCTGGGAAACTTCACATCTCGTGTCGGATGTTCATGAATCGTTCGATTTCTGGAGGTCGGGTTGTCTCCTCGGCCCTCTTGACGCAGGCTGAGCCTGTCATCGATGAGCTGCACTGTAGCGGTGCATGCGGGCCATTTCCCTCAGGGATTTCCCGATTCTGGGGTAATCCCGGGTGGGTGTCTTGCGCAACTGAATACCAGGGGTATCAAACGGCGCTCTCGGCGATCCACTGCGCGGCCCGCTCGGCAATCATCAGCGTGGGGCTGTTGGTGTTGCCGCTGGTGATGGTGGGCATCACGCCGGCATCGACCACGCGCAACCCGGCCACGCCCCGTACCTGCAGACGGGCATTGACCACGGCCATCTCGTCATCGTCCCGCCCCATGCGGGTGGTGCCCACCGGGTGGAAGATGGTGCTGGCAATGTCCCCGGCCAGGCGGGCCAGTTCTTCGTCGCTCTGGTACTGCGGCCCGGGCTTGAATTCTTCGGGCTGGTACCTGGCCATGGCCGGCTGCTGCAGGATGCGGCGCGTCACGCGCAGGCTGTCGGCCGCGACTTTGCGGTCTTCGTCGGTGCTCAGGTAGTTGGGTGCGATGGCCGGCGCATCTTCCAAGCGCGGGCTCTTGATGTGCACCGTGCCCCTGCTGGTCGGATTGAGGTTGCACACGCTGGCCGTGATGGCCGGAAAAGGGTGCAGCGGCTCGCCAAACGCGTCGAGGCTGAGCGGCTGCACGTGGTACTGGATGTTGGGCCAGGGGCGCGACGGGTCGCTTCTGGTGAAGGCGCCGAGCTGGCTGGGCGCCATGCTCATCGGGCCGGTGCGCCTGGCCAGGTATTCGGCGCCGATCATGGCCTTGCCCCAGAGGCTGTTGGCCAGGGTGTTGAGCGTGCGGGCGTTTTTCACCTTGTAGACGGTGCGGATCTGCAGGTGGTCCTGCAGGTTGGCGCCCACACCCGGCAGGTGGTGCACCGGCGTCACACCCCGCTGGCGCAGCAGTTCGGCGTCGCCAATCCCCGAGAGTTCGAGGATCTGGACCGAGCCGATGCTGCCCGCGCTCAGGATCACTTCACGCGTGGCTTTGACCTCGACCATCTGCCGGCCCCTGCGCAGCTGCACACCGGTGCAGCGCTGCGTGCCGTCGGGCTGCTGTTCCAGCAAGAGTTTGCCCACCTGGGCCTCGGTCCAGAGTTCGAAATTGGGCCGGCCTTCGCAGCTCGGGCGCAGAAACGCCTTGGCCGTGTTCCAGCGCCAGCCGGCTTTCTGGTTGACCTCGAAATAGCTCACGCCTTCGTTGTTGCCGCGGTTGAAGTCTTCGGTGGCCGGAATACCGGCCTGCTGCGCGGCCAGGGCAAAAGCGTCGAGCACGTCCCAGCGCAGGCGCTGTTTGTCCACCCGCCATTCGCCGCCGGCACCGCGTTCGCGCAGCGTGTGCAGGTAGCTGCCCTCGGTCAGCTCACGGTCGAGCAAGGGGGTCTTGCTGCCCTTGGCGCCGTGCAGGGCGTTCGCGCCCTTGTAATGGTCTTCGTGCAGTTGAAAGTAGGGCAGGCTCTGGTCCCAGCGCCAGCTGTCATCGCCCGTGACTTGTGCCCACTGGTCGTAGTCGCGCGACTGCCCGCGCATGTAAATCATGCCGTTGATGCTGCTGCAACCGCCCAGCACCTTGCCGCGCGGGTAGCGCAGCGTGCGGCCGTTGAGTCCCGCGGCCGGTTCTGTCTGGTAGAGCCAGTCGGTGCGCGGGTTGCCGATGCAGTAGAGGTAACCCACCGGGATGTGTACCCAGTGGTAATCGTCTTTCTTGCCAGCCTCGATCAGCAGCACGCGCCTTTGCGCATCGGCGCTCAGGCGGTTGGCCAGCAGGCTGCCGGCCGTGCCGCCGCCAACGATGATGTAGTCGAAGGTGGTTTCGCGCATCGGGTGGTGTCTCCTCCAAAAGGATTGTGCATATCCCGACAGGACCGAGAGGTAGCGTCTGTGACTGGGGCACAGATTTATTTGCTCGTCGGCATCACGAATTCGGCGCCCTTGCCAATGCTCTCCGGCCAGCGCTGCATCACGGATTTCTGCTTGGTATAGAAGCGCACGCCTTCCTCGCCGTAAGCGTGCATGTCGCCAAACAGCGAACGCTTCCACCCGCCAAACCCGTGCCAGGCCATGGGCACCGGGATCGGCACGTTGATGCCGACCATGCCCACCTGGATGCGCCGCGCGAACTCGCGGGCCACATTGCCGTCACGCGTGAAGCAGCTCACGCCGTTGCCGAACTCGTGGTCGTTGATGATCTGCACCGCCTGGGCAAAGTCCGGCACGCGCACGCACGACAGCACCGGTCCGAAGATCTCTTCCTTGTAGATCTTCATGTCGGTGGTCACATGGTCGAACAGTGTGCCGCCGAGCCAGAAACCGTGGTCGCAGCCCTTGCCAGCGGCCTTGCCGTCAAACTCGCGGCCATCGACCAGCAGCTTCGCGCCTTCGGCCACGCCAGCGTCGATGTAGCCGCGGATGCGGCTGCGCGCCGCTTCGGTCACGATCGGCCCCATTTCGGCGGCGAGGTTCTCACCGTCCAGCACTTTCAGCGCTTTCGTGCGCTCGATCAGCTTGGGCATGATCTTCTCGCCCACATTGCCGACCAGCACGGCAACCGAAATCGCCATGCAGCGCTCGCCCGCCGAGCCGTAGGCCGCGCCGATCAGCGCGTCCACCGCCTGGTCGATGTCGGCGTCGGGCATGACCACCATGTGGTTCTTGGCGCCGCCCAGCGCCTGCACCCGCTTGCCGTGGTGGGCGCCGGTTTCATAGATGTAATTGGCAATGGGGGTCGAGCCGACAAAGCTGATGGCCTTCACATCGGGGTGCACCAGCAGCGCATCCACCGCTTCCTTGTCGCCCTGCACCACGTTGAACACACCGTCGGGCAGGCCGGCCTGCTTGAGCAGGTCGGCGATGAAGAGAGAGGGCGACGGGTCCAGCGGGCTGGGCTTGAGCACAAAGGTGTTGCCCGTGGCAATCGCGACCGGGAACATCCACATGGGCACCATGACCGGGAAATTGAACGGCGTGATGCCCGCCACCACGCCCAGCGGCTGGCGCGTGGTCCAGTTGTCGATGCCGGTGGACACCTGCTCGGTGTAGTCGCCCTTGAGCAACTGCGGGATGCCGGTGGCAAATTCGACGATCTCGATGCCGCGCGTGACTTCGCCCTGCGCATCGGTGAACACCTTGCCGTGCTCGGCCGTGATCATGTGCGCCAGCGTGTCGCGGTGTTCATTGAGCAATTCGAGGAACTTGAACATCACCCGCGCGCGGCGCAGCGGCGGCGTGTCGGCCCAGGCTGGAAAGGCCGCCTGGGCGGCAGCCACGGCCTTGTTAACTTCGGCGGCATTGGCCAGGGCCACGCGACCGGTGACTGCGCCGGTAGCGGGGTTGGTCACGTCCTGAGCGCGGCCCGAGGTACCTGCGGCGCGCTGGCCGGCAATGTGGTGGTCGATGTTTGAAATGCCCATGTCCAGTGCTCCTGTGGCTGCGAGGCCCGGCTCGCG
>Ga0255274_1000034_pt1 | contig 20171 bp, 10 predicted proteins | sample AtltaT_4_FD_183673 | JGI IMG/M metagenome (GOLD analysis project Ga0255274, IMG submission 183673) | Metatranscriptome of freshwater microbial communities from Altamaha River, Georgia, United States - Atl_Colum_RepB_8h (Metagenome... | ecosystem: Environmental > Aquatic > Freshwater > River... | reverse complement strand
GTGACCACGCTGCCCGAGCCCGAAAGTGACTTGATGGAAGCGCCGCTGGTGGTGGCCGTGATGTCGAACACACCATTGGCCGTCACACCGCTGGAAGTGGCCACAGAACCCGAACCGCTGAGCGCCAGCTTGGCACCCGCATTGACCGTGGTGGCGCCCGTGTAAGTGTTGACGCCTTGCAAGGTCACAGAGCCCGTACCGGCCGTGCCCGAGTTGGTCACTGTCAAGCTGCCTGCATCAGCACCATCGTTGGACATCACCCCGGTGAAGGTGGATGCATAACCCCCTTGATCAATCGTGCCGCCGCTGGCGGTGATGGTGAAATTGCCCGCATAGAAGCCTGCCGGCGACTGATCGACTCTCAACGTACCGCCGTTGAAGCGGTTGTTGAAGTTGGCGCTGGCACCGCTCAGGATGGTCGAGGCCAGATTGACGCTGCTGTTGCCAGTCGAGAGGATGTCAGGTTTAGCGTTGCCGTAGGTGGGCGGCAATACAACGCTGCCTGGAAAACTGTAGACCGTCTGAGGCTGTCCCGCTTGAGCGTTATTTGTCAAGGTCAAGCCGATGTTGAAGCCACTGTAGACCTCAGGCGCAGTCACCGTCCAGCTGATGCTGCCGTATGTGCCCAAAAATTGAATGACCCCGTTACCCTCCAGCCCCGTCAGATAGTAGCCACCCTGATACAGACCCGAGCTGTACTGACCAGAGGTCAGGTCGCCATTGCTGCTCAGGACAACAAAGGGCTGAGTGAACACCAGTGTGGAAGAAGTAGAGGGGCTGCCCAGAGACCAGAGCGCCATGACAGCGTTGCTGACGTCATTGCTGAAAGTGAGTGTATGGGCCTTGTATTGGTCTTCTGTATAGCCTGATTGGGTCACCATGGCGCCGTTGTTCGGGCTCGTCGTGGAAACCACATTACTGGTATACATCGTTAATGACTGATTCGGCGCAGCTGAATTGTCAACTCCCCACAATGTGGAAGTCGTGCGCGAGTATTGATTGACCTCTCCGGACAAGGTGAGTCCAATGTTGCTCCCTCCTTGTGGATTAACGATCGATCCGACTGCTCCAGCAGCATACGTAAATGGGTAATCACCCGACGCAGCAAATGTATTGGTTGACGTCAGTGTGTAACTGGGAAAAGTCCATGTCGCCCAATTGGTTGTTTGAGCGAATCCCACGCAAGGCAGTACAGCACCACCAACCAATACAACAAGAGATTTGAAACAGGAAAATGACCGGGCGTGCAAGCCGCATGCCCTGAACCTACGCCCCTCTCGACTCCCATTGCCACGCGCCGCTGATCTGGTATTTTCAGACACCACCACCAGACCACCACGCGCAGCCGACCACACCAGCGAATAAATGCGATTCATACCCTGTTCGTCCTTCACATCAGAAAAAATCTCTGTAAAAAACTATAGGAATGCGCAAACCCTCAAACCAAACCTAACCAACCACTCTCCGAGCGACGTGTGCAGGAGCCATTGGCCTCAACGCACTTCGATATCCACCAGCAATTTGTACCCTTGCCCACGGATCGCCTTGATGGCCGGCAAATCCGCACCACAAGCGATGAGCTTCTTGCGCAGACGGCCGATCCGGACTTCCTGGCTGTCTTTGCTGATCGCGGCATCGGCCCCCAGATGCTGGGCCACTTGCCAATGCTCCAGGGACTGGTTGGGTGCGCGAGCCAGCGCTCCCAGGATGAAGGCTTCGGCCTGCGTCAAGGCGGCATGGGCCTGTGGTCCATGCAGTGCCAGTTTTTGCTGGAACAAGACCAGCTTTTCCAAGTTTTGGCCACCACGCTCCACCGCACGTTCACTCAGGCTTTGTGCGATCGCCACCAGTTCTTCAGGGTCGACTGGTTTGGGCAAGTAAATGTCGGCGCCTGCGGCATAGCCTGCCACCCTGTCCACAATGGCGGTACGCGCGGTGGCCAGAACAATCTTGGTGGTCGGCGCGCTGGCCCGAATGCGTCGCACCAGACTCAGGCCATCTTCGCCCGGCAGGTTCAGGTCGATGACGTACATGTCTGGCAGGCAGCCCATCGGCAGATCGTCCACATCCTCAGCCATGTCCACGCCCAGGACACGGTGTCCGGCACGGGTCAGGGTTCTGACCATGGCATCGCGCAAGACTTCGTAGTCTTCAACCACCAGGATGTTCAGCGCCTTATCTGGCATGGGGCATGGCTTCAAAAAATCACGAAAGTCGAGACTCTAGAGTCCAAATTTCGCGATAACCGACAAAAACCAAACACATGGACCCGCCTGTGCTCATGGCACTGGCGAAAATTGCACCGGCAGTGTGACCTCAAAAATCACCTGCTGCACGCCATCGCTGGGGCAAGAGACGCATTCGATGTGTCCCCCCAGAACTTTGAGCAAACCATTGACCAGGTAAAGGCCCAGACCCGACCCAACCTGATGGTGTGCTGCCGGGCTCCTGTAGTACTTCTGGAAAATTTTCTCTTTGTCGGGAACGCCTGATGGGCCTGCGACGTTGGCTATGCGAAAGCGCAGGGCTGTCGGCAGCTGCTGGGGCAGCCACTCCGTTTGGAACCTGACCACGGAGGACTCCGGGCTGTATTTGAGGGCGTTGTCGACCAAGTTGGCCAGCACGATGGACAGCAAGAGCTTGTCCGTCAGGATGTGCTCTGGCAAAGCCTGCATCTGCAGCTGCAGGCGCTCTGGTGGTGCCCGTCGGCCCAACTCCTTGAGCAAATCACGCAGATGAACGGGATGGACGTGCGGCTGAAAACCACCTTCTTCAAGCTGCTCCGCTTGCACGCTGCGCTCCAGAACCAGACTCATATCCTGCACGGCACGGCGAATTTGTTGCCCTTCGGGCGTCTTGGCATCTGCCAGGAAATTCACGGCTGACAGCGGATTGCGTAATTCATGCCCCAGCATGGCCAGAAATTGCTGCTGCTCCTGGCGTTTGGATTTTTCTTCCTGCGCCGACCGTTCTGCCAGCGCAATGCGCCATTCGGCCTGCTGCTGCAGTTTGTGTTGCTGTTGTGCGCGCAGCTGCAACATCGCCATCATCATCAAACTGCCACCCATGGGGTACACCAAAAAAATATCCCATGCATCAAAAATACCGGGAAAGATATTCATGGCGATCAATCGATTGGCGACATTGATGAGCGCCAAAAAAAGGTAGTAGCCAACCAGCACTTTTTTTGATATGACTGGCCTTGGCTGATCACTGGTCTCAGACCAAACACGGGTAGAAGCGGCGGTCAAAAAAACGGTGACACTGGCCAGCAAAACCCCAATGGCATAGATACGCAATGCCCATCCAACATCCGCTGCAGCCCTGAGTATCAGCCCACTGATAAACACGAAAAGTAAAACATACAGCGCCTTGATCAGTTCATTTCGGGGTTTGAATTTCTTGAGAAAGTGAATATCAAACCAGATACCCACCACGCCCACCATGAAAAAACCCAGATTGCTGATCCAATCGATCCATTCCGAAGACACGATTTCTGACCCCAGCACACGCCAGACACCCAAAATGATGAGGACGTATGCGATCATGAAAAACTCCCGGAAAACATACAACCGCACCAACTGGTCACGCGAAGTCAGCCAGGACAAAACGCCCCAGCCCAGACAAATCAAGAGAATGGATATGTAAATCAGACTCCGAACCACCTGACGCATGTCATTGGCCCGGGCTGTTTTCAGATCCAGCACCTCGATGGCACTCAGGGTGGAGGTGGTGGTTTTCAGCCGCAGCCAGATGTCTCGCGGCGCTGACCCCAGGGGCACCACAAAATTGTTGTTCAGAGACTGGTAGTCGTCTTCTGTCCAGGGGTGGCGATCGCCCGTGTACCGAACCTCCCCGCCAGGCGCCAAGGGGTCATGCAGCCTGATTTCGTCCAGATAGACCGGTCGCAGCCGAACCACCAGCTCTTGCTCGGGCGATGCACCGGGCCATTGCGCAGGATCGATCCGAAGACGAATCCAGAACGCCGATGCACTGAAGCCTTGCCCAAAGTAGGTGCCCGTCCATGGCTTTTGCTCTGCGACCACCACCTCTGCCAGCGTCATGTTGCCCGAGGGGTCTTCCACCCAGGACCGTTCGGTCACGATGTCGGTGGCCCATACGCCCATTGAGCAGCACACCAGCCACAGTGAAACTGCCATCCGCCTCAGCACTTGCATCCCAAACTCCGACAGGCCATCCAGGAAAGGCGGCCACCGCACGAACTGTAAAGGACGAAGCTGACCATGCTTGGATTGGCGGTCTGAAATACGAAAGGCGGCCGAAGCCGCCTATTTCGCTGGGTGGACAGCTGGTTCACACCAGCATGATCAGAAGCGTCAAAACGCGTAGCGCATTTCAAACCAGACCCGCGGTTTATCCGCGGTTTTCGCATCCGCCTCGGGCACACCGCCTCGAGTGCGCCAGGCCAGGGCTGCGTTCCAGCTCAGTGGTCCATCCTGGTAGCGCAAACCAAAGCCGGCACCCGAGCGGGTTTTGTCAGCGCTCGGCAAGCTCACCAGATCGGGGCGCGCATCGACCTTAACTTTGCCGTGGTCGTAAAACGCATAGGGCGACCAGGCACCCGCGCTGTAACGCAACTCGGCCTGCAGCAATTGCGCCTTGTCGCCAGCTGCTTCACCAGAGGGGTAGGCACGCACGCCAGTGGCACCACCCAGCAGGGCTTTCTCGGAACTGTCCAGATTGTCTGATGTGTGCTGCTGGAACCAGCGTCCATACAAGCTCCAGCCCTCGCCCAACTGATGTATGCGGGCGGCATCGAGCGTCCACTTGGTAAACGTCTGAGCGCCAGCACCCGCATTCACCTTGCCAGACACGGCCGACAAAGCGCCATAGCTCAGCCCCCCCCCGAGCAGGGCATCTCGCTGGTCAAACGACAGTGTCAGGGGCGTCACTTCTGCCTTCTTGTTCACCGTCTGGAAGGTGCTTACATCCTTGAGCTCCTTGTTCTGGTAGGCCAGCGGCAGACAGGTTCAGGGCACGGCTGCGGATCAGTGGGTAGCTCAGCGTGAAGCTGCGCACATCCGCCTGCCCGTTGAAACCTTCGAAATCTTCCCGCAGCTTGTAGTGCAGACGGCTCACACCCACTTGCGCACGCAAGCCATCGCTGCCCAAAGGCAACCCGTAATTGACGCTGCCAACCCACAGACCCTGTAACGGTGCGATACCGGTCAGGCTCAGCTGGTCACCCACAGTGAACGCGCGGTTGATGGCACCATTGAACTGCAAGCGGTAAGGGCCGGTGTAGCGGCTGCCGTGGTTGTCCAAGCTGACACTCGCCGTGCTCGTTTGAACCTGTTCGACCAAAACGTCCAGATCGCCAGCACCTGTCTGCGCACCCGGCTTCATGACCGGCACCACACCCACACCTGGCAAATCATTGATCAGCAAAGTGGCGCGCTCCAGCGCCCGCGAGGCGATGACCTCACCGGTCACCAGTGAGCCCAAAAAGCCCTGCGCGGTTTCGGCCAGCGGGACATCGACCGACTTGGCCAGAACCTTGCCGTATCGCCCTTCGAGAACCTGGATCACCAATTGACCGTCCTTGAGGTCTTGCACCGGCACCAAAGCCCTCGCAAACGGGTAACCCTGTTCGCGGTAATGTGCTGTCACCTGATCGGCCAGGGCGCGCAAGCCGTCAATGTTCAGTGGCTGCGCGATGGCCTGGCTGGCCCCCACCGCCTCCAGCACCGACTCGGTGTTCAGGCGGGTGTTGCCCTGAAGGACGACGGAGCGAACCTGCACCGCCTGGCCGCTCAAGGTCCTGGCCATCTCGCGCTCGGGCACCGTCAGGGCTGGGCCCAGCGGCAATGGCTGAGGCTGTCTGCGCAGCAGCTCCAGGCTGCTGCCTGCATCTGGTGCGACTTGCGCGAAGACCGAAAAGGATGTGGTCAAACCCGCCACCTGCAGGCCTGCCATCAGAAGAGTCAATTGCATCGTGTTTTTCATTGGAATTCCTTTTACGTTCAGCGCACACTGTCAGGCAGGCGAAAGCCCCCCTCCACCACCAGCACGCCGGTATAGCCCAGCGCCTGCGCCGACTGCAACCAGCCTGCCGTTGCGGGCTTGACGCTGCCCTCGGACTTATCTGCCGAGGGCATGGCGGCTGCTTCAAGCACTTTGGCTTGGTCTGCACCTACAGGAATCATCATCAAACCGCTGGAGACCTGCGCGGAGGCATTGGCACTGGCCAGAGGTGCCACCGGGTTGACGATCGCCTGAGGAGCCGACAGCGCGGCTGAGCTGGTGGCCTGGGCCGCTGGCTGCACAGGCGCCACGGTCAGCAGACCATTGACCAAGGTGGGTGACTCGATGCGGTTGGCAACGGTGAGGTAAGCATCGTCAGCGCTGATCTGGTAGTTGGGGTTGGCGGCCGAAATCAGATACTTGCCGGGGGCTTCGCCTGCAAGGCGAGAAAGCGTGAGCTCATCGCCGGACAGCAGGCTGCCATTCAGGAGCTGGTACGTCCATGCCGGATCGGAATCACCGCTGCGCTTGTTCTTGCTGTCAATCAATACACCAAGCGCACGAGGCCCAATCGTCAGATTCGCGCTGTTGGCGGTGACCGCATAGTTGCTGTTGGCCGCTGTGATGGCGTAGTTGCCCGCGTTCTCACCACTGACCCTCGAGAGGGTGAGCACATCGCTGCCGATCAGGTTGCCGCCACTGATGCTGTAAGACAGCGTTGGATCGCTGTCGCCATAGGTCTTACTCTTGGCATCGATGGTTACCGTAATCGGGCGCGGAGTTACTGCAAAGTTTCCACCCGAAAAATTGATGATGTAGTTGCTGTTGGCGAGCGTGCCCTGCGTGATGGCGTAACTGTTACCCACGTTGGCACCAGTAGCACGTGCCAGCACACCGGAGAAGGTGTCACCATTGACCAATCCTCTGCCTGCGCTGTTGGCTTCCAGGGTATAGGTCAGCGCGGGATCTGCGTTGCCGTACACCTTGCTCTGTCCGCTGTCGACAGTGATATTGATCGGGCGAGGCGTGATTGCAAAGTTGGCACCGTTGAAGGTGATCGTGTAATTGCCATTGGCCAGCGTACCCTGCATGATGGCGTAGTTGTTACCAACGCTCTCACCGGCAGCCCGCGAAAGTGCGCCTGTAAAGACGTCACCGTCCATCAGCCCCCGGCCCGTGCCATTGGCTTCCGTGGTGTAGGTCAGCACCGGGTCGCTTTCCCCGTAAACCTTGGTTTTCCCACTGTTGGCTGTGATGGTGATCGGACGTGCGGTCACCGTCACACCAGAGGAATAGCCCAGGTCAGCCAGGTTCGAGTTACCGCCCGAGGCCATGGTGTAGCTGCCCGCATTGAGGTAGTTGCCCGTCATGACCGGGTTAATCACCTGCATGTCTTGAGGCAGGCTCTCGCCATACACGTAGGTGCCACCCAGGCTGGGTCTTTCCCTGTAGATGGCAAAGGTACCGGAAGATCCCAGCGAAGCCGTCGAAGTATTGAAACGGGTCGTCGTTTCGTCACTGCCATAGCGCAGATTTCCGCTGTCCGCCACCACCCTGGCCACGCCCGTGCTGTTGTCTATGCTGCCTGTGTAAAGTACCACACGGCCATTGGTGGCAGTGGTGATCGACACACCATCGACAATGAGGATGTCACCTGCTGTGTCCACCCCCACTGATGGCGCCGCCGATGCGATGTTGGTTGATCTGCTGGCATTCAGGATCACAGCGCCGCTGGTGACATCGGTTGTGACAACGTCTTTGGCCACGGTAAGGTTACCGCTGAGTGTCTGCACATCCACTGCGCCTGTCGCAGTGATTCCATCCGTACCAGAAACAGTTCCAATCGTTAAGGCATTGCTGTCCCAGTATTTGACACTTCCAACACCGCTGGCCGCCAGTGTGCTCACATTGTTGCTGGCGTGATCAAGAGTGACGTTTCCACCCAACAGCAGTAAATCATTGGCGGTGATGGCTCCGGTTTGTGACACTGCGCCCGAGCCTTTGAGCGTGACACTGCTGGCTGTCAAAGCAGCATTGACGGCCACATTGCCGCCATAAAGGCTGACGGGGCCAGCGATGTTGATAGCGCTGTTCACCGTCACGTTTTTATCTGCGGTGCCGTCAGCACTGCTCAAGCTCTTGCCGATCGTCAGACCACCCAAGTTCGATGAAAAGTTCCACGCGCTGGTTGAAAAGGCACCAGAAAAATCGTCACCGGCAGGCTGAATCATCAAAGCACCCGCGCCGGAGAACCCACTGGAAGCACTGGTCGGCGCATCGTTGGCGAGGATAAGCTGTCCGCCATTGATCGCTGAAGCGCCTGTGTAGGTGTGGTTGGCAGTCAGGCTCAACGCACCGTTGCCCGTCTTGGTGAGCGTGCCCGTTCCGGAAATGACACCGCCATAGGTCACGTCGTCACTGCGGTTGAAGGTGACATCGCCCTTGTTGCTGATGTTACCCGTCAGGCTGCCAGCGGTGTTTCCATTACCGACCGAAAGGGTGCCAGCATTCACATAGGTCATGCCCGTATAGGTACCCGCGCCCAAATACGTCACTGTATTGCTGTTGTCTTTGATCACTTTTCCCGCACCGGAAATGTCACGATCAAAAGCAAGATTATCATTCCAATTAAATATTAAAATCCCTTCATTAACTAAATTTTGGGTGCTTGCAATATTACCCATGGCCCCACCATTACCCAGACTTAATATACCAAGCGTCTTTCTTTCATAGGTAGAATAGCTGCCATTCTGGAGTAGATCGGTTGAAGCACGGATAGTATTTAGAATACTCGTTGTACCCGAATATGTATTATCTGCAGTGAACGTGATTTTCGAACTGGAAAATAACTTACTAACCCCATATCCCTGATCAGTCGGAGAGGTTGCAGGTAAACCATTATTTAAAGAACCCGTGATAGCGGCAGTAGTGAAATCATCCCCAAGATGATTATATCTAGCGTACACAGTATAGTAATTATCACGACCTTGATATGCTGCAACCTGTACATCATTACCCGACTGAGTTAACTTAACGAAAACCACTTTCGTGAATTGGTTGAGAGATGTTCCACCAGTAACGTATTGACCGTCATAAAAAGATTGAATTTGAAATGTGGCAGTGTTGGTGGCGGCATCGTACTTTTTATGATAAGCCCCTGCAGGTATGGCAATGCAAATATTCCCCGTGCAATTAATGTGCGTACCATTCTGTTCGCCTCCGGCAATACGTTCCAATACATCCAAAACAGTGGTGTTGCTGGCTACTGTTTGCGGTGTCCTTGTCACAAAATTGGAGAAAAGCGTGCTTTCTCCGCCTTTGATTTCCACATTGCCCGTTCCGCTGATCACATACGGTACCGTCTTATCGGTTCCTGCGTAGTAGCGCAATGTGCCATTGTTGGTGACACCCGAAGTAACCAAAGAGCCTGTGTCTCCGCCATTACCCACTTGCAAAGTTCCAGCCGAAATGGTTGTACTGCCGGTGTAGGTGTGATCGGCCGACAAGGTCAGCGCACCTGTACCTTGTTTGACCAAGGAGGCATCTGTTCCCGATATGACACCGCTGTACGTACTGTTCCCAGACTGGTTGACCGTCAAAGACTGGCCAGAACCCAAGGCAATACCGCCCGTGCCTGACAGTCCTGTGGTGGTGATGGACACATCGCCACGCACTGCAATGGAGTTACTGAGGGTCACCGTGCCGTCGGCAATCAGAGACAAGCTGGCAGAGCCAGCGTTTGGGGTGATTGCACTGCTGACCAAAATATTCCCTGCTTGAGTGCCTGACCCAGCGGTATTGATGGTGACATTGGTTTCACCGTTGAGCAGCGTTTCAATCGTACCGCTCAGGATCTTTGAACTGTCACCACTTGCAGACCAAGTTCCACTAGAGAAGCTACCGTTGGTGTCACCATTACTGGCCACAATTTCAATGTCGTAAGGGTCAAACAACCACTCCCCCGCACGACCTTTTGGTGCCGCAGCAGAACCAGTCACCCCTTCGGTAATGAGCTTGGCCCCCGAAGTCTCGATCTGTCCGCCGTCGCCCCCCTGGCTGCCGCCCTTGGCGTAAATGGCCCCGCTGGCGGTGGTCACCGAATTGGCGTTGCGCACATCACTCCACAACACCACTTTGCCGCCGTTGCCGTTATCTGTGGCGCTGGCATCGATCACACTGCCGGACTCCATCGTCACTGTGGTGGCCTGCCGCAGGCTGCCGCTGCCTTGCCAATCGCCGCCGACCAGCACAGTGCCGCCGCCTTTGGCTCCAGTGGCGTCGATGAGGCTGCCACTGCCCAAACGGATGTGGTCTGCCTCCAGCACCACCAGACCGCCTTTGGCGTCAATGCTGCCGGCTTCGATCAGGCCGCTCTGGTTGATGGCACTGCCACTGAGCTGCGAGGCAGCTTTGGCCGTCAGGTAAACCATGCCGTCGGCCGCGCGGATGCTGCCGCTTTGCTCGATCAGGGCATTGAGGGTGCCTTCTTCGACTTCGATCTGTGCGGGGCCACCCAGGTCCAGCCGCACCTTGCGACCGGCGGCAAGCAACGCCGATCCAGAGGGTGCAGAAATTTCACCCACATTGGTCACCCTGGCCGCCACCAGCGCCACGGTACCGCCCTGCGCGGTGCGAATCTGGCCCTGGTTGGTCACGGCGCTGGTGCTGTCGCCCGACAGCCGGTCGTTACCTGCCATGAAGTCGGCGTTGCTCATTCCCAGCGTGGAGGCCACTAAACCACCCACATTGACCTGAGCACTGGGTGTGAACAGGATGCCATTGGGGTTGAGCAGGTATACACGGCCATTGGCATGGATCTGCCCCTGGATGGTGGACACGTCACTGCCCAGCACGCGGTTGAGCGCCGTGGCCTGGGCATTGGGCTGGACAAAATTCACCATATGCCCGGCACCAATATTGAAGCTCTGCCAGTCCAGTGCCATACGCTGGCTGGCCTGGTTGACCGTCATGACTGTGCCCTGGGTCTGGATGCTGCCCTGCCCCGCCACCACCTGACCGCCCGCAGGCAATGCCGCTGTCTGGGCCCACGCTACAGGCGCCAGCACGGCACAGGCCACTGCCATGCAAAGCGTGCGAATGCTCGCTTGAATGCCACTTGCGCCCCGCGCCACAGACGCAGAGACAGCGCGGGTGCTTTTGGCTTTGCCCAGCGACGAGGCGATTTCGGACACCACCACAAACTGTTGGTGGACGTGGCTCCAAACCACTTTGCAGATGTTGTTCAAGGCAACGCTCCAGATCGAATTAATAAAGCAGACAAAATTGCTTAATTCGACAATCTAGAGACAAGCAATCCTTAAAACCAACCAGATCTAACCGACGCAGAATACACACAGTGTCTCTGGCCTCTCCTCTTCTCTACAAGCCACGCCAATGTTCCTCTCTGTCTTCCGTCTCTTGCTACTGCTTTGCGCATCGCTGTGGCTGACTGCTTGCGCACCGGGCTCTGCGCCGCCACAGTCCTCTCTGGTGGAATCAGCCCAGTGGCGGATGGATCACACGGGGCAAGAGACACTGCAGGACGCCGTAAAAACCACCGACTGGCAGCCCTTGCCTGAATGGAAATCCTGGGGTTTCGGCACAGAAACGGTCTGGGTACGGCTGCAGCTGCAAGCAGCTGAAAAAGGGGGGCGAACACCTTGGGTGGTCAGGGTACGCCCGTCTTATCTGGACTATGTGACGCTGCATGATCCGGCTTCAGGCTTGGTGCTGCGCACCGGGGATGCGCTGCCTCCTGGCGGTGACGATCTGGCCTCCATCAATTTCTCGCTGCCGATCCCGGCGATTGACCATGCCAGGTCGGTGTATCTGCAAATCCGCAGTACCAGTGTGCGCACTTTACATGTGGAGGTGCTGCCCTACGGTCACGCTCAGCAAAAAAACCGGCTGCAGGAGTGGTTGGTGGGCTTTGTAACGGCTGCGTCAGCCATCTTTACAGTTTGGGCGCTGGCGCAGTGGTGGATCTCGCGCGAAAAGGTGATCCTGGCATTTGCCATCAAGCAAGTTTTCGCGACCATATTCGCTTTCTTTGTCCTGGGCTTTGCGCGCATCGTCATCGGTCCGATGCTGCATGAGGGTGTATTGACCACCATCGCGTCCAGCATTTTCATCTGGGTGATCAGTGTGACGACCTGGTTTCTCAGTCTGCTCATTGAGGGCTACCGGCCCTCGCGCTGGGTCTTGCGGGCTTGTCGCCTTACGGCATTTTTGATCGCCTTGTTACCTGCACTGCAGTGGTCAATACAAACTCACCTGATGCTGCGCATGGCCAACACCGGTGCTCTGGTCTGCTTTGCACTTCTCCTGCTCGCACTGGCCACTGCGATCCCCAAACGGACGAAGCAGGGTATTCCTCTGCCGGTGTTCATGGTTTACCTGGTGGTGTACTCAACACTCAGCACTTTGCCCATCATGATGCACCTCGGCTGGTTTGCGCCACGGCCAATTGTGCTTTTTGGGACCCTGGCCCATACCGTGATGGATGGCCTGGTGATGTTCGTCATGCTGCAGATCCGCGCCCGCACCATGCGCCAGGAGCAGATGCAGACGGCACTGGCGCTGCAACGCAGCCAGCAGCATGCCGAAGACGAAAAGCGCCACCGCGAAGAACAAAGCCAGCTCTTTGCCATGTTGGCGCACGAGATGAAGACCCCATTGGCCACCTTGCGCATGTGGATGGAGGCGGGCCAGCTCAAACCCGAGGCCATGGAACGGGCCATCGCCGACATGAACCAGGTGATCGAGCGCTGTGTGCATACCGGGCAGCTGGCCGACCAGGGGCTGCAGCCGGACTGGAAAGTGGTCGATCCGCAGGAAATCACCCGGGCGTGCATTCGCAGTTGCCGCGCGCCGGAGCGGGTGGACCTGCAGGCCCCCGAAAGCTCCGAAGGGCTGCAGACGGATGCGCAGATGCTGTCCATCGTGCTGGGCAATCTGCTGGACAACGCCTGCAAATACGGGACAGCCGAGCGCCGCATCCAGCTCACACTGGCGCCGTCGATGCGCAACGGCCAGCCCGGCTGGCTCTGGCAAGTGCGCAACACAACAGGCCCTGCAGGCTTGCCCGATGCCCATCGTCTGTTTGAAAAGTATTACCGCAGCCCACGCGCACGCCGCCTGTCGGGTTCCGGGCTGGGCCTGTTTCTGGTCAAGGGTTTGCTGGACCTGATGCAGGGCAGCATCGATTACGAGGCGCAGGAGGGGGACGCTGTTTTCAGCGTCTGGCTGCCGCAGCAGCCTGTAACCCGGTCGCGTCGTTAGTTATTGTTGGAAGTTTGGCGCCTAAAACGTCAAGATCACCCAAACAGCCAACGAACTCCAACCCATTCCCATGCATGACGTCGCCCTGAAAATCCTGGTGGTCGAGGACAACGATGCATTGCGCGAAGCCACGCTGGCTTTCTTGCAGCAGCAGGGGCACTACGTGCGTGGTGTGGCCATGGCCGAAGACATTGACGACATGGGTGGTGGTTTTGTGCCTGATGTGTATGTGATCGACCTGAACCTGCCCGACGAGGATGGCCTGAGCCTGACACGTCGGCTGCGGGCAGCCCATCCGAACGTGGGCATCGTGATCGCCACGGCCCGGACCCAGATTGGCGACAAGGTGGTGGGCTACGAGAGCGGGGCCGATCTGTACCTGACCAAGCCTGTGCATCCACAAGAGCTGATGGCCGGCGTGGTTGCGCTGGGCAAACGACTGCGAACCTTGGGTCGGTCAGCCCATGCTGGCACGGTGCTCGATGTCTCGCGCATGCAGCTCAGCGGCCCCGACGCCCGGGTGGAGCTGACCGCCAGCGATGCCCTGATCCTGAGCGCCCTGGCCCGTGCGCCTGGCCAGAAGCTCGAGAGGTGGCAGATTGCCGAGATCGTGGGCGGCAGCGATGGCGACACGCCATCGGCCGCCACACTCGAAATGCGCATCACCCGTCTGCGCAAGAAGCTCGCTGCCGTGGGTGCCCCAGCCCCACACATCAAGGCACTGCACAAGGTGGGCTACACGCTGTGTACGCCGGTGGTGCTGCAGTAAGCCACTGCTGCGACTCACGACCGCCCGCTCAGCGCCTGTCTGCATCGGCTTTTCGGCTTTGAATCTCGTTCAAAATACAAATAGATATTTACAAAATGGCAATTTTCACTACAATCTTTGCGTATGCCCAAGACCGCCAAAGCGCTGCTGCAATTGCCCCCTGCCACTCTGGCGGCCATCCAGAAGCTGGGGGCAGACCTGGCCGTGGCACGCTTGCGCCGCAAGGAATCCCTGAAAACCTGGGCACAGCGCATGGGCGTTTCGGTGCCCACACTGCAAAGGCTCGAGGCCGGTGACCCCGGGGTGGGCATCGGCATCGTGGCGTCTGCCCTGTGGCTGATCCAGCGCGACGCGCAACTGGGCGAGCTGGCAGCGCCAGAGCATGACCGTGGCGCCATCGAAATGGACGTGCGGCAAGCCATGGCCCTCGGTCGCACGCGCGCCCGCGCCGCAGCAGAGGCCCGCCTGAACACCCCCAAACGCAAGGACTGACGTGCGTCTGGACGACTTGCACCTTTGGTACCTGGCCGACCCGGGCAGGCCGCAGTATGTGGGCGCCTTGAGGCTGGTGTCTGCCGGCAAGGGCGTGTCCCTGCACTACGGACCCGAATGGCTGCGCAAGGGCTTTGCGCTGAGTGAAGACCTGCCACTGGTCGACACCGAATTTTTACCGCCCGACCGCTGGGGGGCCGATGGCCAGCGCGCAGTGGGCGCGGTAGACGACGCCAGACCCGACCGCTGGGGAGAAAAAGTGATCCGTTTCGTGGACAGGCCAAAACGGCTGTCCCTGATGGAGTACCTGTATTACGCAGGCGACGAACGCTTTGGGGCCCTGGGTGTTTCCACCTCGGCCGAACGTTACCAACCGCGCCCGGGAGGCCCTTTGCCCCGGCTGGAAGACGCGCAAGACCTGAGTGAAGTGGTCAGCAAGATCGAGGCCTCCGAGCCGCTGAGCGAAATGGAGGCCCGCATCATTGGCGGCGGGGGCAGTCCGCTGGGGGGTGCCAAGCCCAAAGCCCTGATCAACATCGATGGTGTGCCCTGGGTCATCAAGTTTTTCAACAACGAGCCCGTGGACGCGCCGCTGGTCGAACACGCCACCATGACCCTGGCGGCAAAGGCCGGCATCAGGGTGGCGCGTACCCGGGTGATTGCATTGACCGGCTTTCATGCCTTGGCCATTGAACGGTTTGACCGTACCCGCAACGGCCAGCGCATCCACAGCATCTCGGCAGGTACCGCCATACGCGCCGCCACGGCCGCCGGCAGCGAACCCCAGATGGGCTACCCCGAACTGGCCCGCATCCTGCGCCGCATCGGCATCGCCCAGGACGGTGTCCACCAGCGCGATGCCATGGAGCTTTTTCGGCGCATGGTGTTCAACATCCTCATGGACAACACCGACGACCATGAAAAAAACCATGCACTGCTGGCACTTCATCCTTATGAAAACGGCCGACTCAGGCTGGCCCCAGCGTACGACGTGCTGCCCACGAACTCGGGACAAGGCCACCAGGAATTCATTTGCGGTGCGCACGCGCACGACTCCACACTGGACAATGCCATGTCAGAGTGCGAAGCCTTTGGTCTGTCGCCTGACGAAGCTGCAGACCAGGTGAGAGAGGTCATTGCGGTGGTCAATGGCTGGAGAACCCACTTTGCCGACATCGGGGTATCGACCACGGACATAGAACACCTGGCCACGTTCATCGATGGGCAGGCCTTGTTGGCACAGCGACAAGGCTTTGATGCAGCGCGCTACCTGACCCGCAGCAAACGCACGGGAAAACCCAGACGCAGCCCGTTCAGCCCCAGCTGAGGTGCTGCAGGCTCAAAACCCCGCTTCGCGCACCAGCACTGCCATGGCCTGACGCACGTAGCGCGCCGCCGGGCTGGCCCAGTCGGCGTGGATGTGGATGTGCCCACGCCAGGCCAGCGACTGCATGCTGGCCGGCATGTCCTGCACGTCAAGAGCCACGCGGTAAATCGCGCGTTCGGGCACGAGCTGGCCGTTCTTCTCCCGGGTCAGCACATGACCACCGAGCGCGCTGGCCAGTTCTTTGCGGGGCAGGACGCGGGCGGAATCTCGGTCGATGGCGGACACCTTGAGGGTCAGCAGCGGGCCAGTGGCGCTGTCGGCAAAGAACCGGGCTCCCTGCCCGATCTGGACGCGTGCCACATCGTCTTCGTCCAGCCAGGTCTCCACCCGCCAGGCCGAACCCTGACGCACCAGCACGGCCAGCGGTTCTTTCTTGCCGACCCACTGGCCCACTGCCAGGTCGGGATCGGCCTGCAAATATTGACCGGCATAAGGCGCCACGGGCATGAACTGGGTTTGTTCCGCCTGCACCCCCAGGAGTTCGGCTTCGGTGGTCTGCAGGGTCTGCTCGGCCACCATCCAGCGCTTGCGCATGTCCTCGTCAAAAGCAGCCGTGGCGGCCAGCATGCGCTGCTGCTCCATGCGGATCTGCAGGGATTTTTCACGGCTGGCCAGGTCGGGCACATGCAGCTCGATCAATGGCTGTCCTGGCGACACGCTGTCTCCGTGCTGCAAGGGCATGGCGTCGATGCGGGCACCGGCGGGCGCGTACACCGGCCATGCGTCTTGTGGCCGCAGCACCGCACTGGCCGTGATGCGGCCCGGCCAGGGCAAGACCAGCAACAGGCACAGGATCACGAACACCAAGGCTGCCTGGCGGCTGCGGACCTGCTGCCGTATGCGCGGCCACAGCTCGCGCCAGACCTTCAATTCCGAGGCCATGGGCTTGGCCACAAACCAGGCGATCTCGACCAGAAACAGAAAAATGCCCAGCAGCTTGAAAAAGAAGTGGTAGACCAGCACCGCAATGCCCAGAAACAGCACCAGACGGTAGAGCCAGGTGGCCCAGGCAAAAGCGATCAGGGCAGCCTGCGAGCCGGGCCTGAAATGCTCTGGCGGCGTGTCGCCCAGGCCAAACAGCCACTCGCGCAATTTCCAGCGCGCCAGCGCAAAGCTGCGGCCATGCAGGTTGGGCATGTCCAGCGCATCCATCAGGATGAAGTAGCCGTCAAAGCGCATGAAGGGGCTGGCATTGATGGCCAGTGTGGCCACCCAGCTGGTGGTGGCCAGCACAAAGGCAGCCGACTGCAGCCCGCCTTCAGGCAGCAGCGCCCAGGCCAGCGTGGCCCAGACAGCGATCACCAGCTCGGTGACGATGCCGGCGCACGCCACGCGCAGGCGCTGGAAGCGGTTGGTCAGGCGCCAGGTTTCGTTGGTGTCGGTGTAGGCCACCGGCCACATGACCAGAAAGGCCACGCCCATGGCGGGCACACGGCAGCCGTAGTGTTTGGCGGTGAACGCATGCCCCAGCTCGTGCAACAGCTTCACAAAAAACAGCGCCACGCCATAGGCCAGCAGGCCTTCGAGGTTGAAGGTGTCCACCAGCGAAGCGCTGAACACATCCCATCGACGCACCACCTGGGACAAGCCTGCCACCAGCGCCAATGCCGTGGCCCAGGCAAAAGCGGGAGAACCCAGGCGGCGCGCCACCGGCAACCAGCGGCCAAGCCATGCGTCGGGCTTGATCAGCGGGATCCGGAAAAACAGGTAATGGTGCAACAGCCACTTGAGGGGTGTGCCCTGCATGTGCTGCAGCTGCTGTGCCAGCTTTCGGGCCCCGTCGGCGGATGCGACTTGCACCAGCTGGTGCTGCACCAGAAACTGGGCGACCGCGATCACATCGTCTCGGGTGGTGGACAGCGTTGTGTGTTCGGACACATCCGCAGCAATCTGGTCCGGATCGTCCATCGACCAGCGCGTGAGGATTTCCAGCGTGGGCCAGTCGATCCGGAAAAACAAATTGCGCACCGGGTCGTTCAGGGTCCAGCTGGGCTGGCCGTCAGGCAGATTCGGACCCGGCAACAGGTCCAGCTCTTCGCGCAAGCGTGGCAGTGGCATGGCTCACCAGCCCAAATAGGCACGCAGCGTGGCCCAGGGCCGACGCAGCACCCAATACGACAGGGGCACCCAGCCACCATGCAGCTTGGCCGTGCCCTTGAGGCCGACGCGGTGGCTGGTTCGGCCCTCCAGCGTGGCCCGCACCCGGTAGGCAAAAGTGCCGTCAGGCCGTTGCACTGCATCGTGCGCCATGTAGCGCAGCGTGGCCGACACGGGCGAGAGCGGGCTGGCGCTCAGGTACAGCGACACCGGATCTCCCGGTGACAGGCGAATGGCATCGGCCACCGACACCCAGGCCTCGACCTCCACATCGTCCAGTGTGGCCATGCGCAAGATCCGCTCGCCGGTGGCCACCGGCTTGCCGATCCATTCGGAGGGGTCATCCATCAGCACCACGCCAGGCTGTGGCGCCAGCACACGCGCACGCGCCAGCTGTTCCTGCAGGGCCTCGATCTCGGCGCGGCGCTCTTCCACCTTGCCCACCAGCAGACCCAGCTGCGTTTTGGATTTGGCGTCGCTCAGGGCCAGCTGGCTGGTCTGGCGGTAGTCGGTCTCGGCCGTGGCCAGGGCTTGCAAAGTCACGTCCAGCCGGGACTGGATCACGATCTCGTCGAAGCTGAACAAGGGCTGCCCCGCCTGAACCTGCTGGTTGGGCTGCACATGAAAAACGTCGATGACGCCGTCCAGTGGAGCGCGGATGACCAGCGGCTTGGCCGGCACCAGCTCACCAGGGGCCAGCACCGTAAGGCGCACCGGCCACAGCACCACCAGCAACACCGCCAGCGCAATCTGCAGGCGAGGCTGGCGCCACCAGGCACGCCCGGGACGGGGGGCCAATGCCTGTGCGATGCGCTCGCGCCAGCTGCGCAAGCGGGTGATCCGCGGTCGATGCAAAGCGGCAAAAGCATGCCACCAGATTTCGGACCACTCCTGCAGCACAGCCATCTCTTCGTCGGCCCAGGGCTCGTCTCGCAGCAGCAGAAACGCGCCCGGAACACCCGGCAACGCCGAGCCCAGCCACAAGGCATGCGCAGGCCACCACTGATGCCACTCGGCCGCCAGATCGTCGGGCAGATCGCTGGCGACCACGGGGCGAGGCCCTGCTCCACCTTGCGCATGCACATGGCGCGCCAGCGCATCGAGCCACTGGGCGTAGGGCACATTGGCGTCAACCTGCACCACCCCCGACAGACTCCAGACGCCCTGGTCGGCCAGCCACAACGCGGCCTGGCGGTAAGGCGCCAGGGCCAGCGTGTCGTTGACCAGAATGAAACCCAGCTCGCGGTCAGACTCGGCCTGACGCGCTCGCCGGGCCAGATCCCACAGCGCCTGACTCATCCAGCGTGAACCCGCACAGGCGTGGCCTCACGCACCGGCGCCTTGTGCGGCAGATCGGCCACACGCACCAGCGTGATCGGGCGCTTGCCAGCCATGCGCAGCTTTTCCGACAGACTCTCACGGCTTTGAGGACCGGTCCTGGGTTGCTCGCCAATGAACATCTGGAAAATGGCCACGGCCTCGCGCCCGTCGTCGTCGCGCGCCAGCACCTTCAAGTCCAGCTTGCCCTTGAAACCTTTGGGCGGTGTAACTTCGAACACCCCCGAGGTCGGATCGAACTGGACCCAGTCCGGCAATTTCGAGTCGTCCGCCAGCTTGGCCTCGAGCTTGATCACCGCATCCTTGTTGGAGTGGATGAAAGCGTCGAAGGGCAGGCTGACCTTGGTGGTCACATCGGTCGACTGGATGAACTGGTCTGTCACCCCCTGGTACAAGCTCAAACCCGGCGCAGCCGTCTCGCTCACCGGGATCTGGTAGCCCGAACCACTGGTGACCGCATCGCCCAGGGACATGGGCGGATCGGCAGGCACCAGCGCAGGCGCCAGGGGCGTGAGCGCGGATGCGAAGGACAGCACGGGCGCAGCCACCGGCGGAGGCGGTGCGAGCACCGGGGCGGGTGCTGGCGCCGTGGGGACCGGAGCAGGCGGAGGCGGGGGAGCAGCGGGTTTGGGGCGGTCGTCGTCCGGCGTACCGTTGGTCGCCTGGCCCTTGTCGTCATAGACCTTGCCCGATCCATCGTCCAGGATCGTGCTGTAGTCGTTGCCACTCTTGCCATTCGCCGATGCCGTGAGCGTGAAACTCTCGGGACCTTCGTAATTGCTGTCACCCGTCGTGGGCACACTCACATAAAAGCTCGTCACC
>Ga0255274_1000032_pt1 | contig 20248 bp, 23 predicted proteins | sample AtltaT_4_FD_183673 | JGI IMG/M metagenome (GOLD analysis project Ga0255274, IMG submission 183673) | Metatranscriptome of freshwater microbial communities from Altamaha River, Georgia, United States - Atl_Colum_RepB_8h (Metagenome... | ecosystem: Environmental > Aquatic > Freshwater > River... | reverse complement strand
TGACCTGCTGGACTATTCCCAGATCGAAGCGGGTGCGCTGCGTGTGGTCAATGAGCCCTTTGATCTTCACGATACCCTGCGCACGGCCTACAGCATTCTCGAACCGAGGGCGCACACCAAACCACTGCACTACCGCCTGGATATCGGACAGGATGTACCGCGCTGGATTCGTGGTGACGCCCACCGGCTGACCCAGGTTCTGGTCAACCTGCTGGGCAACGCGGTCAAATTCACCAGCGAGGGAGAGGTCTGCCTGCGCTGCCGGTACGAGGAAAGCCTGGAAGATCCGCATCAAGGCGTGCTCCATCTGGAGGTGACCGACACGGGCATAGGGATTCCCGCGGAGAACCAGTCCAGGTTGTTCGAACGCTTCATCCAGGCCGATGCCAGCATTGCCCGGCGCTTTGGGGGCAATGGACTGGGGCTGGCCATCACGCGCAACCTCATCGAAGCCATGGGGGGCGAAATCGGCCTCAAAAGCACATCGGGCCTGGGCAGCTGTTTCAGCATCACCCTGCCCTGTCAGATCGAGTCGCCACAGACATCGCACCGGGCACCGGATGAGGCGTTGTCAGAAAAGGGACCGGTGCGCATCCTGATCGTGGACGACAATCCGCTCAACCGCCAGGTTGCGTCGCTGCAATTGCGGCGTCAGTTGGTGCAGGCCGAAATCGAACAGGCCGAGAACGGTGTGCAGGCCCTCGAGAAAATCCGTTCCGGCCACTTCGATGTGGTCCTGCTGGATTTGCTGATGCCGGACATGGACGGTTTTGAGACAGCACGAAGGGTCCGCAACGAACTGCCCGAACCTCAGCGCTCTGTCCCGATCATTGCGCTGACGGCCAACAACGATGCTCGCGAACATGAACGTTGCCTGGCCGTCGGCATGAACGAGTCCATGGTCAAACCCTTCGACCGCGTGCTGCTGAGCAAGAAAGTCCTGGAACATGCACAACGCCTGGTCTGAGCCATGCCCTTGGCCACGGGCAGGTTTGCGAAGCCTGACCGGCGCAGTGCTGCAGCTTTGTCTTGCAGCCTTCTGTCTCTCGCCCGGGGCTCATGCGGATGTGATCGAGCCGGTGTGCGAGTACCGCACGATCGAGGTGGACGGCCCGACAGGAGACATCCGCTTCATCAGTCCGCAGAAAACTGGCCCAGAGGACTGCACGGACACGGGCGCGGCCCTGGGTGAACTTGACCCGGACTGGCGTCGCCAGTTGCCGCCACGCGTGCGCTGGCGCCAGCGTGACGATGCCACGAGTCTGTGCCAGTCAATGCGCGGCGATCTGGGCGAGCGCACCGCACTCGTGCCGGCACAAGGCTGCGTTTTCCTGCTGCGGCGCGAGGTCTGCACGATCGTCACAGCGCAGGCGGTGTCGCACGCCCAGCTGAGCAACGCCATCCGTCACTGCGTGCCCTGAGCATCGGGGATTGGCAATCACTGCCAGGCTCACCAGGGGATCGACTGGCCACGGTAATCCAGAAAGACGGCACGCCCTTGAGCCGGCGCGCTGTCCAGCGCCTGCAGCAAACCCTGCACCGACTCGTGCGCAGCCATAGCATCCTGGCCGACAAAAGGTTGGCTCAAGGCGGACTGCACCGTCCCGGGCTGCAGCGCCGCCACCAAAGCCATGGGCCGCTGACGGGCCAGTTCGATCGCCGAGGTCTGAAGCAGCTGGTTCAGTGCGGCTTTGGCGGCACGGTAGCCGTACCAGCCCCCCTTGCGGTTGTCTTCAATGCTGCCCACGCGCGCCGACAGCTTGGCCCAGATCACCCTTTCACCACGGGCCAGCTGCGGGCTCAGGTAGCGCAGGAGCAACGCCGGGCCCACTGCGTTGACCTGAAGGCTGCGCAACAGCTGCTGACCTTCGATGTCCTGCAGGCGCTTCTCTGGGCCATGGCCATCGATGGTGAGGGTACCTGTCGCGTCCACCACCAGGTGCAAGGGCCCCTGAATGCGGGAGGCCAGGGCCGCCAGGCTGGCCTGGTCGGCAAGATCCCACGCCTCAGGCTGGCCGCGTGAAATCGACAGGACTTCGCTGCAGCGGGGGTCACTGCGCAAAGCCAGCACAAAAGCCTGCCCGATGCTGCCCGTGGCCCCGATCACCGCAGCCCGGTAGCCCTGACGCAAGCTGCGCATCATGACGGTCATCGGCGCGCACCAGCGTCGTACACGCAGCGAAAGCCGATGTAAACCGCGTAGAAATCGGCCGGCTTCCAGGCTTCGACATCGGCCTTCATCTGGTACGCTGGATACCACCAGGAGCCCCCTAGGGTCTGACGCTCGTTGCCACGCGCGTCTGCTGCCCATTCCCACACGTTGGCGCCCATGTCGTGCAGGCCATTGACGCCCGCACGGGTCTGCGTGGCAGGTGCCGCGCGCGACCAAGGGTCTGCATCGCTGGTGTTGGCGCCTTGCGGGCTGTCACCCGTGGTCCAGGGGTAGGTCTTGCCCCGCACCCAGGGCGCTGGCGGCGCGGCGCGCAGTTCGGTGAAACCGGCCCGACGCCATTCGGCCGCCGTGGGCAGACGCCCCCCGGCCCACTGGCAATAGGCCGCCGCTTCAGCGTGGTTCAGATGCACCGCAGGCAGCTCGGGCGCCGCAGGCACGCCGTCGGGCTGGCGCCAGGTCCAGCCCGGTCGCCGCTGCCAGCCGCCCACATATTCAAAGCCCCCGCCTTCCAGTTCGGCACGGGTACGCACGCCGGAGACCTGAACGTAGCGCGCGAACTGGCCTATGGTCACCTCGGTGCGGTCGATCTGCAGGCCGCCCAGATCGTCCAGCACCACCCGCTCGCCAATCTGGGCCTGGGCGGATCCATGGACCCAAGAGACACTGGCCAGCAACAGCGCCATCAGGTGCCTCATGCCGATGCCTCCCGGTCAGGCCACCAGCGGCGGACGAGGCCTTGCAGGCGGGGCCGCAGCGGCAGAAATACGCGGTAGGCGAACTCGAGCAACCACGACAGAGGTGGCACAACGAACAGCCAGCCCGGCACCCGCCAGCCAGGCAAGGCGCGCCACAGGCGCGCGAAGGCCGCTCCGCCACTGAACAAACGTCCTTGCGCATCGCGCACATGAAAGCGGCGCATGGCCAGCTCGCACGACAGGTTTGCCCCCAGAGGCATACCGGCGCTCACATCGAGCCACTGCAAACGCTCGGCGCCGCGCAGGCGGCGGTACAGCGCGATTTCGCGGCGGCACAGTGGACAGCTGCCGTCGTAATAGATGGTCAGTTCGGGCTGTTGCATGGTCTCAGGTCTCGTCCCCCATCATGCCGCGGGCCAGCAAGCGGCCCTGCCGGTCCACCAGAAAACCCTCCGCCATGGCAGGGTAGGCCTGTGTGAGCGCGGTCATGATGACCTGGTGCGTGACCCAGACCTCCAGCTGTCCGGCAAGCATCTGGCTCAACCGCGTCCGCAGCGCATGCATCTGCCGATCGGGCTGCCCCTGCCCGGCGAAGGTGGAATTGAGCGCCGGCCAGTCCTCGTGGGCGCCAAAAGCGATGCGGGCAGTATCCTGGCAACGGCACCACTGGCTGCTGCGTACTGCCTGGGGCTGCAAGCCATGACGACGGAACCACTCACCGATGGCCCGGGCCTCGGCGCGCCCGGCGTCAGACAGGTTGCGCTGGGTCTGGCATTGCCCGAGTGTGAAACCGGACGGATCACCCAGCCCCGGCTCGGTGCTGGCGTGGCGGATCAACAGCACCCCGCCACGACGGGCCTGCGCGACCAGTGCCTGCGTGGCTTGTGCACCCAGAGCCCAGCCGGCACTGGTGCAGACGGTGACGATGAGGGCGGTGCGGCGCTGCATGTCAGGCACTCATGCACCGGCCCCTTCGGCCTCCCCGGCCGCTTTGGCCGCGATCTGGCGCAGGCTCTGCTCGAACACCTCCACCGGCTGGCCGCCCGAGATCAGGTACTGGTCATTGATGATGACCGCCGGCACCGAATGGATGCCCGAACGCTGGTAGAGCTGCTCTACCGCCCGCACCTTGTCGCCATAGGCGCCAGACTCCAGAATGTCGCGCGCCGCGGTCACGTTCAGCCCCACTTCGGCCACCACGGCCAGCAGCACCTCGTGGTCTTCTATGCGCTCGGCACGGCCCTGGTAGGCGGCCAGCAAGGCTTTCTTGAGCTGGCGCTGTGCGCCCTGGCCCTGCACATCCTCCTGTGACCCGGCCCAGGCCAGCAAGCGGTGCGCATCGAAGGTGTTGTAGACCCGGCCCCGGCCACCGGGTGCAAAGGCAAAGCCGACTTCAGCACCCCGGGCACTGATCGTCTGGCGGATTTGCGCCTGCTGCTCGGCGGTGGAGCCATACTTTTGCGTCAGGTGCTCGCCCAGGTCCTGGCCACCGGGACCCATGTCGGGGTTGAGTTCGAAGGGCTGGAAGTGGATCTCGGCATGGACCTCACCCTGCAGGCGATCAAGTGCCTTTTCCAGTGCAAACAAGCCCACGGCGCACCAGGGGCAGGCGATGTCGGAAACAAAGTCGATCTTGAGCGAGGTGGTCATGGGGTTCATCCAGCGTTGTGCAGTCCTTGATCTTGCCGCAAATCCTGGACAATCGGTCCGTTCCAACCGCATAACCCCGCAAGCCATGAAGATCCTCACCCTCAACGGCATCAACCTCAACATGTTCGGCAAGCGCGACCCGGCGCAGTACGGTACCGTCACCCTGGCCGAAATCGACGCGCAGCTGATCGCCCTGGGCAAGGAGCTGGGCGCCGAGGTCGAGTGCTTTCAGACCAACATCGAGGGTGAAATGGCCGAGCGCATCCACCGGGCCCACAGCGACGGCACCGCCGCCGTGCTGATCAACGCCGGCGCCTGGACCCACTACAGCTACGGCATCCGCGACGCGCTGGCCATCCTCAAGTGCCCCATCATCGAGGTGCACATGTCCAACATCCATGCCCGCGAAGAGTTCCGTCACCATTCGGTGATCGGGCCGATTGCCAAAGGCCAGATCGCCGGCTTCGGCGTGGACAGCTACCTGCTGGGCCTGCGTGCGGCGGTGTCCGCCGTCAGAGGCTGAGGGACCTCAGGCGGGCGCAACCGTCGCGCCCCGGATGCCATGGCGCTCAAGTGCTGCCGCCACAAAGCCTGTAGCTTTCATTTCCTGGACAAAGTCGCGCAAGGCCTGCGCGGCCTCGGCGCCGCGCGACTGGGGCAGGCCCATGGCCTGCTCAATGACCATGAATCGCCCGGGCAAGAGCCGATGCCCCGGAAAGCGCGCCAGGTCGGCCTGCAGCTGTTGCCGCACGCCGGCAGCCACTTCGCATTGCTGCTGGGCAAACACCTCGATCACGGCTGGCGATGAAGGGGCGCGCACGATCTCGGCGTGCTGCAGCAACCGCGTCAGAAAGAGGTCGTAAGCGCTGCCCTGCCCCACGACAACACGCACGCCTGGACGGTCCACCTCTTCATTGGCCCGCAGCTGCGAGTGTTCGGGCACCAGGTAGCTGCCCTCGATCAGCACATAAGGCGCGGTGAAGGCTATGCCTTCACCGCGCAGGGGATCGATGGCAAAAAATCCCAGATCCGCCTGCTCGGTCCGCACCGCGGTGACGGACTGGTTGGCCGTGTCAAAGACCACCAGTTCCAGATCCACTCCCAGCCGCTGGGCAAATGCCCGCGCCAGGTCAATCGACACCCCAAAGGGCGCTCCAGTGCCCGCTTCGCGTCTGGCCAGTATCGGATTGCCCAGATTGATCGAAGCACGGAGTTTGCCGGTAGGCGCCAGGGCCTGGCGCAGGCTTGCGGGAAGGTTCATGGTTGAAAACAAGGGTAGGTGATCGATGGCCACTGGCGGCCCCCAAAACGCCACTGTTTCACAGCCGGCTGACACCACCCCAACCGGACCGCCACTGGCGCCTGCTCGCCTTGGACTTCAGGCGAGGGGCAAATCCTTGTCCTGCAACACGGCGAACAAGGCCGCCTGGAATTCATCCACCGCCTCGTACTGCACCCAATGCCCGGCCCCGGCCACGGTGTGCCACTGGCCCCAGTTCGGTGCCCAGCGCGGCAGGGCCTCGCGCACCTCGGGCAGGCGCTGGCGGTACAGGGCGTCGTGCTCGCCATAAATGGCGCTCACACGGGCGCGGATGCGTGGCAGCGCTTCGGCCACGATGGGGGTGGACGAGAGCCTGCGGCGCGGCATGCGGTCCCGCGCCACGTTCGCCGCGTGCAGAGCCAGGGCCAGGTCGTCCAGGCTGTCCGGGCGTTCGAACATCAGCGCCATCAGGTTGTGGCGGTGGACTTCGTTTTGATGCTCGGGCGTAGGCAGGTGCCGCCAGCCCTTGAGGGGGGTGCGCTGGGGAGCGGACAGGCCCAGACCGGGCGCGCCCACCAGCACCAGGGCCTGGGCATCTTCAGGGTGTTCAGCCAGCCACAGCGCCCCGGTCATGCCGCCAAAGGAAAAACCGACGATCTGCACCGGCCCACGCGGCGCCAGCTGCTGCAGACCGGCATGCAGGTGCGCGGGCAACTGCGGGACATCGGTACAGCCCGGCGGCAGGTCCGAGTCGCCAAAGCCCGGCAGATCGGGCACCAACACGCGCCAGCCGGCATCGCGCAGCGGGGCGATGTTGCGCACCCAGTGCGTCCAGCTGCCGCTGCCGCCGTGCAGCAGCACCACGACGGGCTGCGCGGGCTCACCCCAGACATGCCAGACGGTGCTCACGCCTTCGAGCACGGTTTCGGCTCGGCAGGCCCCCGCCAGCCCAGAGGCCAGCGAGGCTGGCAGGAATTCGGGCAAGGTGGTGTGGTGGAACTTCATGCGGTTTTTTCGCTCGGATGGTGATGACGCCAGACTTTCCAGCTGGCGGCAACGGCCAGGATACTGGTCATCAGCGAGGCCCAGAAAACCGCTGCCAGGCCCCAGCGCGCGCTGATCTGGCCGCCCATGAGGGCGCCGATCACACCCGGAAAACCATAAGCGATGACGGTGTAGAGCGCCTGTCCCCGGCCGCGCAGGCGCGACGGAAAGTGGTGCGACACCATGGCCACACAGACCGTGTGGTGCGTGGCAAAGGTCAGCGCGTGCAGACACTGCGCCAGCACCAGGACCAGCAGCACCTCACCCCAGGCCGCCGTGAGTGCCATACGCAGCGCCATGGCACCCGCGCACAGCAGCAGCCAGCCGCTCAGAGGCAGGTGGTGCAGCCAGCGCGACTGCCAGAAAAACCAGGCAATTTCCACCAGCACCGACACCGCCCACATCAGTCCGATGAGTGTCTTGCTGTAGCCCAGCGCATCGAGGTAGAGCGAAAAGAACACGTAGATGCCGATGTGCGAGAGCACATGGAAAAAAGCGCTTGCAAAAAACCAGCGCACCGGCGGCTGGCTCAGTACCGGCCAGACAGCCGGGCGTTCGTGCTCCGCATGGCTGGCCTCTTTCAGATCGGGCAGCCAAAAGGCGCTGAGCAGCACCGCCAGCAGGCTCAGAACGGTCATGGCCGGGAACTGGCGCATGCCAAAGGCTTCGAACCAGGCCCCCGCCACGAACACCGTGACCAGAAAACCGATCGAGCCCCACAGGCGAACGCGGCCGTAGCGTTTGGCGTCAAACGCGCCACCCTGGCTGACCAGGTGCGCCATGGCCGCCTCGCTCATGGGCATCATGGCGCTGGTGTGGGTGAACATGACAAACAGCACCACCCCCAGCCACAGTGGCGTCAGCTCCAGCCACAACAGGCAGGCCGATGCCAGGGCGACCGCGGCACCAATGCGCAAGAGCCTGACGCGCTCGCCAGTGTGGTCGCTGACCCAGCCCCACACATAAGGGGCAAACAGGCGCGTGGCGGCCTGAACCGAGGTCAGCAGGCTGATCGCCACCAGCCCGAGGCCCATATCCTTGAGCCAGAGTGGCAGGTAGGGGTTAAAAAAGCCGATGTGCGCGAAGTAGCTGGCCGACAGCGCCGCAAACGGCAGCAGGGCCCGGCGGTTCTGCGGCATCAGGCCCTGGATGCAGGAATCGGGTCCAGCGCGTGCTGCACATCACCGCACTGGGCGCGGTGCAGCAGGGCATGGTCCATCAGCACCAGCGCCAGCATGGCTTCGGCGATTGGCGTGGCGCGGATGCCCACGCAAGGATCGTGGCGGCCCTTGGTGATGACATCGGTGGTGTGGCCTTCAGAGTCGATCGTCTCGCGCGGGATCAGAATCGAGCTGGTCGGCTTGACGGCGATCGACACCTCGATGTCCTGCCCGCTGCTGATACCGCCCAGAATCCCGCCAGCGTTGTTGCCCACAAAGCCCTCGGGCGTGAGCGAATCACCGGCGGTGCTGCCCTTTTGCGCGACGCAGCCAAAGCCCGCGCCAATCTCCACGCCCTTGACGGCGTTGATGCCCATCATGGCGTAAGCGATGTCGGCGTCCAGCTTGTCAAACAAGGGCTGGCCCAGGCCCACAGGCACGCCGCGCGCCACCACGCGCAGTCGGGCGCCACACGAATCGCCGGACTTGCGCAGCGCGTTCATGTAGTCCTCGAGTGCGGATACATCGGCCACCGGGGCAAAAAACGGGTTGTTCGGCACATGGTCCCAGCTCTCGAAGCCGATCGGCACCTCGCCGATCTGCGTCATGCAGCCGACAAAGGTGGTACCGAACTTTTCCTTGAGCCATTTTTTGGCCACTGCGCCAGCGGCCACGGTGGGCGCCGTCAGGCGGGCCGAAGAGCGGCCACCGCCACGCGGGTCACGGATGCCGTACTTGCGCCAGTAACTGTAGTCGGCATGGCCCGGGCGGAAGGTCTGCAGGATGTCGCCGTAATCCTTGCTGCGCTGGTCGGTGTTCTGGATCAGCAGGCAGATCGGGGTACCGGTGGTCTTGCCCTGGTACACGCCCGAGAGGATCTGCACCGCGTCGGGCTCGCTGCGCTGGGTGACGAACTTGCTGGTGCCGGGGCGACGGCGGTTCAGGTCGGGCTGGATGTCGGCTTCAGACAATTCCATACCCGGCGGGCAGCCGTCGATCACGCAGCCGATGGCCGGGCCGTGGGATTCACCGAAATTGGTGACGCAGAAAAGTTGTCCGAAGGTGTTGCCGCTCATGGGCGATGATTATCCCAGACAGGCACAGCGGTCTCAGGCCTGATCTTTCTCGGCTGGCCAGTCGCGGATGTAGGCCTTGAGCATCTTGTTCTCGAAGTTCTGGGCGTCGACCACCGCCTTGGCCACGTCGTAGAAGCTGATCACGCCCATCAGCAGGGTGCCGTCGAGCACGGGCATGTAGCGGGCGTGGCGCTCGAGCATCATGCGGCGGACCTCGTCAATCTCGGTGTCGGGGGTGCAGGTCAGGGGCTGGGCATCCATGGCCTCGCGCACTTTGCTGGCGCCCACCTGGCCGCCATTGCCCACAATTTTCTGGATGACTTCACGGAAGGTCAGCATGCCGCTGACCTGGCCCTTGTCCATGACCACCAGCGAGCCCAGATCCTTCTCGGCCATGAAGCTGACCGCATCCATCAGAGACTGCTCGGGCTGCGCAGTGTAGAGGGTGTTGCCCTTGACGCGAAGGATGTCGCTGACTTTCATGGGTGTCTCCGGATGGCTGGGTGTGACATGACTGGGCCTCAATATAGCCCACAATAGAACGCCAGCGTAGCGTTTGACGCTTGCAGTTTGCTTATCGGAGACAACCCACCATGCCCGGCTATTCCGACCCCGGCTTCGACACCCTGGCGCTGCACGCCGGCGCCGCCCCCGACCCTGCCACCGGCGCCCGCGCCGTGCCCATCCACCTGACGACTTCCTTCGTGTTCGAGTCGAGCGACCAGGCCGCGGCCCTGTTCAACCTGGAGCGCGCCGGCCATGTGTACAGCCGCATCAGCAACCCGACCACCGCCGTGCTGGAGCAACGCGTGGCCGCCCTTGAAGGCGGTATTGGCGCCATTGCCACCGCCAGCGGGCAGGCGGCGCTGCACCTGGCTGTCGCCACCCTCATGGGCGCGGGCTCGCACATCGTGGCCTCGACGGCGCTGTACGGCGGCTCGCAGAACCTGCTGCACTACACGATGCGCCGCTTCGGCATCGAGACCACTTTTGTGAAGCCCGGCGACATTGACGGCTGGCGCGCCGCCATCCGCCCCAACACCCGACTGCTGTTTGGCGAGACCGTGGGCAACCCGGGACTGGACGTGCTGGACATCCCCACCGTGAGCCAGATCGCCCACGAGGCGGGTGTGCCACTGCTGGTGGACTCGACCCTCACCTCGCCCTGGCTCATCAAGCCTTTCGACCACGGAGCCGATCTGGTCTACCACTCGGCCACCAAATTCCTCTCGGGCCACGGCACCGTGATCGGCGGCGTGCTGGTGGACGCGGGCAGCTTTGACTGGGAGCGTTCGGGCAAGTTTGCCGAGCTGACGCAGGCCTACGAAGGCTTTCACAACATGGTGTTCAGCGAGGAAAGCACGGTGGGTGCCTTCTTGCTGCGCGCCCGCCGCGAAGGTCTGCGCGACTTCGGCGCCTGTCTGTCACCGCACAGCGCCTGGCTGATCCTGCAAGGGATCGAAACCCTGCCCCTGCGCATGGCCCGCCACATGGAGAACACGGCCAAGGTGGTCGAGTTTCTGGCCGCGCATCCGCTGGTCAGCCGCGTCGGTCACCCCTTGCTGGAAAGCCACCCCAGCCACACGCTGGCGCAAAAGCTGCTGCCGCGTGGCGCCGGTTCGGTGTTCAGCTTCGACATCGCGGGCAGCCGCGCCCAGGGCAAGGCCTTCATCGAGGCGCTCAAGGTCTTCAGCCACCTGGCCAATGTGGGCGATGCCCGCAGTCTGGTGATCCACCCGGCCAGCACAACCCACTTCCGCATGAGCGACGAGGCGCTGGCGCAAGCCGGCATCGGCCCCGGCACGATCCGGTTGTCCATCGGTCTGGAGGACCCGACCGATTTGATCGATGACCTGAAGAAAGCCCTCAAGGCGGCGAAGAAAGCTGCTTGAACCCTGATGGCATGGTCATTCCCGCGCAAGCGGGAATCCATGGACCCCGGATCCAGTCCGGGGTGACATGCATCGTTGAATGAGCCTCTACCCATGAACATTTCGACACCGAACGGCCAGCTCTACGCCTACACCGGCGGCAAGGACTTCGACCCGGCCAAACCCACCGTGGTCTTCATACACGGCGTGCTCAACGACCACAGCGTCTGGATTCTGCAAAGCCGCTACCTGGCCCACCACGGCTGGAACGTGCTGGCCATTGACCTGCCCGGCCACTGCAAGAGCGGTGGCGAACCGCCAGCCAGCGTGGAAGAGGCCAGCACCGCCATCATGGCCCTGCTGGATGCGGCGGGTGTACAGCAGGCGGCGCTGGTCGGCCACAGCTTCGGCTCGCTGATCGCGCTGGAAACCGCCGCACGCGCGCCCGACCGCGTCAGCCACCTGGTGCTGGTGGGCACGGCCTTCCCGATGCGCGTCTCGCCCGCCCTGCTCGAATCGTCGGTGTCGGCGCCCAGCAAGGCCATCGACATGGTCAACGCCTTCTCGCATTCGACGCTGGCCCCGCCGCCTTCGGCGCTGGGCCCGGGCACCTGGCTGTACGGTGGCAGCCGCGCGCTGATGCGGCGGGTGCTGGCCAGCAACCCCAAGGTGAACGTGTTTTTCACCGGCTTCAAGGCCTGCGACAGTTACGCCAGCGGCGAAGCGGCGATGGAAACAGTGCAGTGCCCCACCCTGTTCGTGCTGGGCAGCCACGACCAGATGACGCCGCCCAAAGCCGCACAAAGCCTGGTGGCCAAGGCGAAGAACGCCAAAGTGGTCAAACTGCCCGCCGGCCACTCGCTCATGACCGAAGCCCCCGACGGGGTGCTGCAGGCGCTCAAGGATTTCCTCAGGGCCTGATGAGCACCTGATACCGATGCTCAGGCGGCCGGCAGCACCTCGGCGAGCAGCAGGCGCTCGAGGCGGGCTGCGCGCCACAGGGCGTCACTGCTTTCGGTGTGCCGAAGCATCAAGCGCTCCACCAGAGGGGCCAGCAAGGTACTGGCCGGCTCGATCAACAGCACATGACGCGGATCGCCTGCATCCTGCTCGGCAAGCGTGCCGATCCAATCCAGTTCAGCCAGACAGCGCAGCACCGCATGGAGCTCACCGGGCTGAACCCGCAGGCGTGCCGCCAGTGCAGCCTGGCTGAGCCCGCGCGCAAGCGCTTCCCGGGAGGCATGCAGCTGGGACAGCACCTCCAGCGCCAGCCGCAAGGACCAGCCCGCACCGGCAGGCCGGCGCAGGTGCTGGCGCCCCAGCTCGGGCAGGCTGGACGCCATCACAGCACCCAGCAGCACGATCAGCCAGGCCATGTACACCCAGACCAGCAGGATGGGCACAGCGGCAAAGGCTCCGTAAATGGCCGAATAGGTCGGCATTTCGGACAGGTAATCGGTCAGGAGCTTCTTCCCCAGCTCGATGCCCAGCGCTGCCATCAGGCCGGCAGTCAGTGCATGGCGCCAGCGCACCCGCGCATTGGGCACATAAAAATACAGCCCGCTGATGCACAGCACCAGCAACACGAACTCGAAGCTGTCGAGCAACCAGCGCAGCCCGCCAGGCAGCACATCGACCACGCCGCGCGAGGCAGTGGTCACGTAAGAAGTGATGGCGACACTGGCCCCCAGCAACAAGGGGCCGAGTGTGATGGCAGACCAGTACAGGATCAGGCGCTGTTGCAGGGGCCTGGTGCGCTCAACACGCCATATCTGTCCCAGCGTGCGCTCGATCGTCACCATCAGGGCGATCGCGGAAAACAGCACCGCCACCAGCCCCACCGATCCAAGCCGGCTGGCCTTGCGCGAAAACTGGGTCAGGTAGCCCAGCACCTGGCGCGAGATGCTCTCGGGCACCAGGCTGTCGACCAGCCAGCGCTGGATGGTGTCCTGGAACTTGCCGAACACCGGAAAGGCCGAAAACACCGCCAACCCCACGGTAAACAGCGGCACCAGGGCCAGCACGGTGGTGAAAGTCAGCGAACTGGCGCTCACCCCCAGGCGTGCTTCGCGAAAACGACGGTAAAGCACCCCCGCCATCTGGCGCCAGGGAAACTCGGCCAGTTCCTGCCACCAGGCACGCAGCGGTGTTTTCCAGTCAGGGGAAGAAGTCATGGGCCGTTATCATGCCACCGCCATGACACAAACCCCTGACTCCACGCCCGGCATGCTTGCCCCCGGCGTCCGTTTTTCCCGCACCCTGGCGGTGGGCAGCACTCTGGGCCTGATCTTGCTGGGTCTGGCCTGGGAGCTCTGGCTCGCACCACTGCGCCCCGGGGGCTCCTGGTGGGCCCTGAAGGTACTGCCACTGGCACTGGCGTTGTCCGGACTGCTCAAGCTGCGGATGTACACCTACCGCTGGCTGAGCCTGGCGGTGTGGCTGTACTTCACCGAGGCCTGTGTGCGCGGCTGGTCCGACGCCTGGCCCTCCAATGCCCTGGCCATCGCGCAAGGCCTGCTCAGCCTGGCACTGTTCGTGGCCTGTGGCCTGCATGTGCGGCTGCGTTTCAAGGCGGCGCGTGCCGCCGCCAATGCAGCCACCCCCAAGGAAGCAAGATGAATCAACTGATCCCCCAGCTTCGCGCCCTCTGCGGTGCCGCCAATGTGTTCACCCACGAAGAGCCGGGTGCCGACCTGTCGGCCTGGGAGCAGGACTGGCGCAAGCGCAGCCGCGGACGCGCCCTGGCCGTGGTGCGCCCGGGCAACACGGCTGAGGTGGCCGCTGTGGTCAAGGCCTGCGCCGCCGCTGGCGTATCCATCGTGCCGCAGGGCGGCAATACCGGTCTGGTGGTCGGCTCGGTGCCCGACGACAGCAGCACCCAGGTGGTGCTCAGCCTCACACGCATGAACGCAGTGCGCGGCCTGGATCCCGACAACCTGACCATGACGGTGGAGGCCGGCTGCGTGCTGCAGCATCTGCAGGAAGTGGCCGAACAGGCCGGCTTTCTGTTCCCGCTGAGCCTGGCGGCCGAGGGCAGCTGCACCATTGGCGGCAACCTGGGTACCAACGCTGGCGGCACCCAGGTGCTGCGCTTTGGCAATGCGCGCGACCTGTGCCTGGGGCTGGAAGTGGTGACCGCTCAAGGCGAGGTCTGGAACGGCCTGTCCGGCCTGCGCAAGGACAACACCGGCTACGACCTGCGCCACCTGATGATCGGCAGCGAGGGCACGCTGGGCATCATCACCGCCGCGACCATGAAGCTCTACCCCCTGCCCGCCGCGCAGCTGACCGCCTGGGCCGCCGTGCCCAGCATGCAGGCAGCCGTGCAACTGCTGGGCCTGGCCCATGCGCGCCTCGGCCCCGGCCTGACCGGCTTCGAAGTCATGGGGCAGTTCGCCCTGAGCCTGGTGGACAAACATTACCCGCAGCAGCGCGTACCCCTGTTCAAAGACACCCCCTGGTGCGTCTTGCTTGAAAACGCAGACAGTGAAAGCGAGGCGCATGCACGCAGCCAGTTCGAGGCCTTGCTCGAAGCCGCCATGGAGGCCGGCTGCGTGAGCGACGCGGTAGTGGCCGAGAACATCGCCCAGGCCCGCGCGCTGTGGCACGTCCGCGAAAGCATCCCGCTGGCCCAGGCCGAAGAAGGTCTGAACATCAAGCACGACATCAGCATCCCGGTCTCGCGCATCCCGGACTTTGTGACCGAGACCGATGCGCTGCTGCAAAGCGAAATCCCGGGCGTGCGCCTGGTGGACTTTGGCCATCTGGGTGATGGCAACCTGCACTACAACGTGCAGGCGCCCGAGGGGGGAGATAACCAGGCCTTCCTGCGCGACTGGGAAGAAAAAGTGAATACCCTGGTGTTCGACCAGGTGCAGAAATTCGGCGGCTCCATCAGCGCCGAGCACGGGGTGGGCGAACTCAAGGCCCACAAGCTGCCCACCTACAAAGACGCGACCGCCCTGGCCATGATGCGCGCCATCAAGCAGGCGCTGGACCCGTACAACATCCTGAATCCGCGCAAAGTACTGGCCCACTAAACTACAGCCCCATGAACAGCATCAACCGCCCCGTCCGCAGCCAGTACGAAGACTTCATGCGCCACGTCTACACGACAGGTGTGGACAAGGGCGACCGCACCGGCACCGGCACCCGCAGCGTGTTCGGTTACCAGATGCGTTTTAACCTGAACGAGGGCTTCCCGCTGGTCACGACCAAAAAGGTGTTCCTGAAGGCCATCATCGTCGAGCTGCTGTGGTTTTTGCAGGGCGGACGCAACGTGAAATGGCTGCAGGAGCGCGGCTGCACCATCTGGGACGAATGGGCCCGCGAAGACGGCGACCTGGGACCGGTGTACGGCGTGCAGTGGCGCAGCTGGCCCACCCCCGGCGGCGGCCACATCGACCAGATCCAGCAGGTCATGGACACGCTCAGGAACAACCCCGACAGCCGCCGTATCATCGTGAGCGCCTGGAACGTGGCCGAGCTCGACCAGATGGCGTTGATGCCCTGCCATGCCTTCTTCCAGTTCTATGTGGCCCCGCCGCAAAAAGCCGGTGACAAGCCCAGGCTCAGCTGCCAGCTCTACCAGCGCAGCGCTGACATTTTCCTGGGTGTCCCCTTCAACATCGCCAGCTATGCGCTGCTGACGCACATGATCGCGCAGCAGTGCGACATGGATGTGGGCGACTTCATCTGGACCGGTGGCGACTGCCACATCTACAGCAACCACCATGAGCAGGTGGAGCTGCAGCTCAGCCGCCAGCCCTTCGCCTACCCCACGCTGAACATCCTGCGCAGGCCTGCCTCGATCTTCGACTACGCCTACGAAGATTTCGAAGTCACCGGCTACGAATGCCATCCGGCCATCAAGGCACCGGTGGCCGTTTGATGAAGCTGCACCTGATTTATGCCCGCGCCCGCAACGGCGTGATCGGCCTGGAAAACCGGATGCCCTGGCACTTGCCCGAAGACCTGGCGCATTTCAAGCGCGTCACCCTGGGCCAGCCGGTCATCATGGGCCGCAAGACCTGGGACTCGCTGCCCCCCAGATTCCGCCCCCTGCCCGGACGTCTGAACATCGTCATCACCCGCCAAAACGGCTGGCAGGCCGAGGGCGCGCTGCGCGCCGGCTCCATCGACGAGGCCATGCGCCTGTGCGGTGACGCGCCCGACGCCTGGATCATGGGCGGCGCCGAGATTTACCGGCAGGCCGAACCCCTGGCGGTCACCGCCGTGGTCACCGAAATCGACGCCGACTTTGACGGGGACGCATTCGCCCCCACCCTGTCACCGGCCTGGCGCGAGGTGCAGCGCGAATCGCACACGGCCGCCAGCGGCCTGCCCTACAGCTTTGTCACCTACCAACGCGCATGAAGATCGCCACCTGGAACGTCAACTCGCTGTCCGTGCGCTTGCCGCAGGTGCTCGACTGGCTGGCCGTCAACCCGGTCGACGTGCTGGCCCTGCAGGAGCTCAAGCTCACCGACGACAAGTTCCCGGCTGCGGCCTTTGCCGAAGCGGGCTGGCAGGCACAGTGGTTCGGCCAGAAAACCTACAACGGAGTGGCCCTGATCTCCAGAACCGAAGGCCGGGATGTGGTGAAGAACATACCCGGCTTCGAGGACGAGATGGCGCGCGTGATCACGGCCAGCTACAACGATGCGGTGCTGGGCGATCTGCGAGTGATCGGCGCCTACTTTCCCAACGGGCAGGCGCCGGGCAGCGACAAGTTCGCCTACAAGATGCGCTGGCTCGATGCCCTGCGCGCGTGGGTGCGCGCCGAGATGCAGCAACACCCCCAGCTGGTGCTGCTGGGTGACTACAACATCACCTTCGACGATCTGGACGTGTGGGACCCGGTGGCGCTCAAGGAAACCATCCACTGCACCAGCGAAGAGCGCGCGCAACTGCAGGCCCTGGTCGGGCTGGGGCTGAGCGACAGCATGCGCCTGTTCGAACAGCCCGAGAAGAACTACAGCTGGTGGGACTACCGGGACTTCGCCTTCAGGCGCAACCGCGGTCTGCGCATCGACCACATCCTGGTCAGTGACGCACTCAAGGCCCGCGCCAGCGCCTGCGCGGTGGACAAGGCCCCGCGCAAGAACGAACGCCCCAGCGACCACGCGCCCGTGGTGCTGACGCTGGCCTGAGACCTCAGGGCCGCTTGTAGCGCTCGTTGGCGATCTGCCCCTCGATCGCGCCGATCAGCAGACCCAGCTCTTCCGACAGGATACGGAGCACATCGTCGAGTGTGACCAGGCCCACCAGTGCCCGGTCTGCCGTGACCACCGGCAGCCGGCGCACACCATTGCGCCGCATGGAACGCATCACATCGATCAGCGAATCCTCCTCGCGCAGGGTGGCCGGGTACTCGCTCATGATGTCTTCGGTGCACAAGGGCGCAGGATCCAGCCCCTGGGCCAGCACACCGATCACAAGATCGCGGTCGGTCAGCAAGCCGCAGACCTGGCGGCCCTGACCGTTTTCCTCGACCACCACCAGACAGCCCACATGCTGGCCGCGCATCAGCTCGGCCGCCTGCAGTATCGGGGTTTCGCGCCGTGCGATCACCACCTCGCGGATGCAGACTTCGCCTGCCGTCAATCCTTCTCCCATGGGCCTGCCCTCTCGGTGCGTCAATGAAGACGCGATCCTCGGGTGTGTGCGGCGCGCGGTCAGTGCGCCAGCGCATGCATGCCCCTGGGCAGGCTCAGACCGTCTGCGGCATCAGGAATTCGCGGCTGATGTGGCTGCCCAGGGCGTTGACCCGGTCCAGGAATTGGGTCAGCCAGGCGTGCAGACCGGTGTCCAGGATTTCGTCGATGCGCCCGTACGCCAGCTCGGCGCGCAGCTTGCCGGCGTGGCGCAGGGTTTCGCTGTGGGGGTCGGGCGAGACCAGCGCCAGATTGGCCATGACCTCGTTGAGGCTGGCATGCAGCGAACGCGGCATGTCGGCGCGCAGGATCAGCAGCTCGGCTACACGCTCGGGCCGGATCACGTCGCGGTAAACCTTGCGGTAGACCTCGAAACCGCTGACGCTGCGGAGGATGGCGCTCCAGTGGTAGAAGTCGTATTCCCGCTCGGCTTCGCCCTCATGGCCGCCCAGGGGCATGCCAAAATAATCGTTGTTCATGGCGTGGAACTTCACATCGACCAGACGCGCGGTGTTGTCGGCGCGTTCCAGAAAGGTGCCCATGCGCATGAAGTGCAACGCCTCGTCCATCAGCATGGTGCCCACCGTCACGCCGCGCGAGAGGTGCGAGCGGAACTTCACCCATTCAAAAAACTGCCCCGGGTCGCGCTCGAACGCGCCGCTGCGCAACATGCGGTTGACCTCCAGCCAGGTCTGGTTCTGGGTTTCCCAGACCTCGGTGGTCAGGGTGCCGCGCACGGCGCGGGCGTTTTCGCGGGCGGCACGCAGGCAGGAAATGATGGACGAAGGGTTGTCCGCGTCCTTGACCATGAACTCCATCACGTCACGCGGGTTCACGCTTTTGTAGAGCGCGCGGTAGGACGGCAGCAGCTCGCTGATCGACAGGATGCCCTCCCAGCCCGCCTGCGCCGCGGCAGCCGACTGCGGCAGCAGCGAGGTTTCGTAGCTCACATTGAGCATGCGGGCAGTGTTCTCCGCGCGCTCCATGTAGCGCGACATCCAGAACAGGTGGTCGGCGGTTCTTGACAGCATGTTTCTTCTCCCTCGCGCTCAGTTCTGCAAAATCCAGGTGTCCTTGGTGCCGCCGCCCTGCGACGAGTTCACCACCAAGGAGCCTTCCTTGAGCGCCACACGCGTGAGTCCGCCGGGCACCATCTGTACCGTGCGGCCGCTCAGCACAAAAGGCCGCAGGTCGATGTGGCGCGGCGCCACACCACTGTCGACAAAGGTCGGACAGCTGGACAGCGAGAGCGTGGGCTGGGCGATGTAGCCGTCGGGGTTGGCCAGCAGCGCGGCGCGGAATTGCTCGATCTCGGCCTTCGTCGCCGCTGGCCCCACCAGCATGCCGTAGCCCCCTGCCCCGTGCACTTCCTTGACCACCAGGTCTTTCAGGTTGGCCAGGGTGTATTGCAGGTCCTCGGGTTTACGGCACATGAAGGTCGGCACGTTTTTCAGGATCGGTGCCTCGCCCAGGTAGAACTGGATCATGTCGGGCACGTAGGGGTAGATCGACTTGTCGTCGGCCACGCCCGTGCCCACGGCGTTGCAAATCGTCACATGGCCGGCCTTGTAGGCATCCATCAAGCCGGCGCAGCCCAGCGTGGAGGTCGGGCGGAACACCTCGGGGTCCAGAAAATCGTCGTCCACCCGGCGGTAGATCACATCCACCCGGCGCGGGCCGCGCGTGGTGCGCATGTAGACGAACTTGTCCTTCACAAACAGGTCCTGGCCTTCGACCAGCTCCACGCCCATCTGCTGGGCCAGAAAGGCGTGCTCGAAGTAGGCGCTGTTGTACATGCCGGGCGTGAGCACCACCACCGTGGGTTCGGCCGTGGTGGCCGGGCTGCTGGCGCGCAAGGTGTCCAGCAGCAAGTCGGGGTAATGCGCCACGGGCGCCACGCGGTGCTGGCTGAACAGGTCGGGAAAGAGCCGCATCATCATCTTGCGGTCTTCGAGCATGTAGCTCACGCCGCTGGGCACGCGGAGGTTGTCTTCGAGCACGTAGTACTCGCCCTTGCCCGCGCTGTCGGGGGCCCGCACGATGTCTATGCCGCTGATGTGCGAATAGATCTGCCTGGGCACGTCCACGCCCACCATCTCGGGGCGGAACTGGGCGTTGCGCTCGATCTGCTCGCGCGGAATGACACCGGCTTTCAGGATGTCCTGGTCGTGGTAGATGTCGTGGATGAAGCGGTTGAGGGCCGTGACACGCTGCACCAGCCCCGCTTCCATGTTTTTCCACTCGTGCGCAGGGATGATGCGCGGGATCAGGTCAAACGGGATCAGGCGCTCGGTGCCCGAGCCGTCCTCGTCCTTGTCACCGTACACGGCAAAAGTGATGCCCACGTTGCGGAAGATGACCTCGGCCTCTTCGCGGCGCGAGCGCATGGTCTGCGGGTCCTGCGCGGCCAGCCAGCGGGCATAGGTCGCGTAATGCGGGCGAACTTCTCCGGCATCGCCACTGTCGGGCAAGCGGGCATACATCTCATCGAATCGGCGCATACAGAACTCTCCTGCCTGCAGCTTAGCAAGTTATGTACCCACCCAAATTGATGGCTGTCAAGGCGGCTGGTGGTGCCAGTAGCGGCGCGCCTTTTCACGCTCGCACTGCCACTGCTGCGGCGCATGGCTTTGCCAGCGCAGCGCACCGCAATGGGTCGAAT
>Ga0255274_1000030_pt1 | contig 21167 bp, 18 predicted proteins | sample AtltaT_4_FD_183673 | JGI IMG/M metagenome (GOLD analysis project Ga0255274, IMG submission 183673) | Metatranscriptome of freshwater microbial communities from Altamaha River, Georgia, United States - Atl_Colum_RepB_8h (Metagenome... | ecosystem: Environmental > Aquatic > Freshwater > River... | reverse complement strand
GCCCAGTGCAAAGCCGAAGTCGAAGGTGGTGGCGCGGGCGGTCTCGCGGGCCGCAACACGAAACAGCGCAGCCATGCCGGGGGGCAAGGCGCCTGCCCGCACGCGCTTGAGGCCCTGCGCCACCAGCCGGCGGTTGTTGGCATCCAGCCGCACCACGTCGGCCACGGTGCCGAGGGCTACGAGTGGCAGCAGGGCATCCAGTTTGGGCTGCGTGCCGGCATCGAACACGCCCCGTGCGCGCAGTTCGGCCCGCAGGGCCAGCAGCACATAGAACACCACGCCGACACCGGCCAGCGATTTGCTGGGAAAGTCGCAGCCGGGCTGGTTGGGGTTGACGATGACCTCGGCCGTGGGCAACTGTTCGGCGGGCAGGTGGTGGTCGGTCACCAGCACCTGCAGGCCCAGCGCCTGAGCGGCGGCCACGCCCTCCACGCTGGCGATGCCGTTGTCCACCGTGATCAGCACATCGGCGCCATGCGCTTTGACGCGCTGGGCGATCGGGGGCGTCAGACCGTAGCCATCCACCATCCGGTCGGGCACCAGATAATTCACCTGCCGCGCGCCCAGCATGCGCAGGCCACGCACGGCCACGGCGCAGGCGGTGGCGCCATCGCAGTCGTAATCGGCCACGACGCACAGGCGCTTTTCGGCAGCGATGGCATCGGCCAGCAGGCGGGCGGCGCTCTGCGCCCCCTTGAGACCGGTCGGCGGCAGTAGCCTGGCCAGAGCGTCGTCGAGTTCGTCCCGGCCCAGCACGCCGCGAGCGGCATACAGTCGGGCCAGCAGGGGGTGGATGCCCGCCTGCTCCAGCGCCCAGGCGCTGCGGGGGGGGACATCTCGGGTCAGCAGTTTCATGGCTTGATCAGGGCTTCCAAGGTGGCGGTGGTGTTGGGGGTGACGAAGGCGCGCCGAAGGCGGCCAAGCCAGCCCGATGCCTGCGCGGCCCAGTCTTGTGCGGCGGATTCGCTGCACAGGGTCAGTTGCAACTGCGGCGTGTCGGGGGCCGGCAGCCGCTCGTCCAGGTGTTGCCAGGCCGCGCGCCAGGCAGCCACATCGCCGGCCAGTGCCGGTACGCGCAGATCGTCAAAGAACCGCAGCGCCTGCTGCGGCGCGCAGGGGACCGGCAGGCGTCCGGCGCCATGGATCCAGAAGGCATTGACCGGCAACTGACCGCGGGCCAGCCGAGCATCGTTGACCGGGTGGTTGTAGGCCAGCATCTGCAGCTCGCTGTACAGGCGCACCAGCGCACCAGGCAGACCGCCAGTGATCCAGGGCCGCACATTCGCGTTGATCACCCGGTCCAGGGAGGGGGCGTGCCAGCCGCCCAGCAATTCACCTTGAGCGTGCCAGTGCAACGCATCGTGCCAGCGCACCTGCAGGCCGTCCTCCTGCAGGTAAGGCAGCAGCGTCTGCAGCAGGGCCTGCGATTCCTCGTCGCTGAGCTTGAGCGAGGCTGGCTCCAGCATGAAGACCTGGTCCATGCCGATCTGCCAGTGGCAGGGGGTGATCCATGCCTGCGCACCTGGGTCCGTGCTGCGCGTCTGCCAGGCGGCCCAGGGCAGCGGGGCCCGCTGGTCCCAGCCCAGGGCGCGGGCATGGGCGCGTTCGTGCGCCGGCGCAGGGGGTGGGTTGTCGCCGGCAGAGTCCCGGTCCAGAGCAGCGGGCTGCAAACGCGCCAGCAGGGCCTGCAGACGGGGCAGTCGCAGGTCCTGTAGTGCCTCGGGGGGCAGGTTTTCGCTGGCGGCGTAGGCAATGATGCAATGCATGGCCTGCGATTGTCGCAGGCCACCGCGCCAAGTCAGTGGCGTCGCCCCAGGTAGAACCACATTGACAGCCGCTGCACCAGATTGCCGTAGGGCGGATAGAACAGCCCGACCGGAAACCAGCGGTATTTGCGGAACACCGACTTGCTGTGCGAGAGCTCGCGAAAGCCTTCTTCGCCGTGGTAACTGCCCATGCCGGAGTTGCCGATGCCCCCGAAGGGCATGTCGTGCTGAAAGACATGCCAGCCCCAGTCGTCAAAGGTCATGCCGCCGGCGTGGGTGTGGCGCAGCAGGTCTTGCCGCTGTGTGGCGTTCAGGCCAAAGCCATACAGCGAAAGCGGGCGTTCACGGGCACGGATGAAGGCCATGGCGTCTTCAAGCCGGTCGTATTCGAGCACCGGCAGGATGGGGCCGAAAAGTTCTTCCTGCATCAGCCGCATGTCAGCGCCGAGGCCGGTGACCACGGTCAGCGGCAGCTGGCGGCCCAAGCCGGCATCGTTGCCGCAGCGCAGCAGGTGGGCGCCGGCCGATTCGGCCTCCTGCAGCAGGCCGCGCAAGCGCTCGGCATGTCGCTCGCTGATGATGCTGGTGTAGTCGGCGTTGGCGCTGATGGATGGGTAAAGTTTTTGCCATGCCTTGTCGACAGCTTGCGCAAATGCCTGGGCCTGGCCGCGCGGTACCAGCGCATAGTCGGGTGCCACGCAGATCTGGCCGGCGTTGAATGCCTTGCCATGGGCAATGCGCAGCGCAGCGTCCTGCAGGTCGGCCTGCGGGCCGACGATGGCGGGTGACTTGCCGCCGAGCTCGAGTGTGACGGGCGTCAGGTTGTCAGCTGCAGCGCGCATCACTTCGCGGCCCACCCGCGGCGAGCCGGTGAAGACCAGGTGGTCCAGTGGCAGCCGGGCGAAGGCCTGTGCGACCTCGGGCCCGCCTTCGCACACGGCGACTTCGTCCTCGTCAAAGCATTCGGCCAACAGTGCCTTGAGCAGGGCGCCCGAGCGCGGCGCGAACTCGGAAGTCTTGATCAGCGCGCGGTTACCGGCGGCCAGAGCGGTCACCAGCGGACCTGCCGTCAGGTAGAAGGGAAAGTTCCAGGGGCCGATGATGCCGACCACTCCTTTGGGCTGGATCTCGATCCAGGCCTGGTTGCCCATGAACAGCAGTTCCGTGTGGCGGCGGCGCGGTTTCATCCAGCGGCGCAGGTGGGCCAGGGCATGGCGCGCGTGCAGCACCGGTCCCAACACCTCGACCAGCAGCGTTTCCGAGGGGCTGCGCACACCAAAGTCTTCGTTGACCGCCTGCACGATCGCGTCTTGGTGGCGTTGCAGCGCAGCGATCAGGCGACGCAGTTTGTCCTTGCGCTGCCGCAGGTCGGGAAATGGCGCTTGGGCAAAAGCCTGGCGCTGGCGTTCGCACAGCGCCTGCATGCTGGTGTTGGATGTGTCGGCTGAGTCATTGGTGGTGTTCATGCTGGGTTCCTGGCGCTGGCCTTGATCATGTCGGCTGCTTTTTCGCCAATCATGATGGTCGGTGCATTGGTGTTGCCACCGATCAGGGTCGGCATGACCGAGGCGTCGACCACACGCAGGCCCTGCACGCCCCGCACGCGCAGTTGCGGATCGACGACCGACATCGGGTCGGTGCCCATGCGGCAGGTGCCCACCGGATGGTACTGGGTGTCCGCGCGGTTGCGAATGTCCCGTTCCAGCGCATGGCGATCCTGCTGGTCCAGGTCGTAAAGGGGCTTGCCGCGCACGTCATCAAAGGCCGGATCGTCGAGGATGCGGCGCTGGATGTCGGCGCCGCGCATCAGCAGTTCCAGGTCTTCCTTTGCCGACAGGAAGGCCGGATCGATCAGGGGGGCTGCCCGCGGGTCGGGCGAAGCGATACGTACCGAGCCGCGCGAGCGCGGGCGCAGCACATCCACATGGCAGCTGAAGCCGTGGCCCAGGTGCAGTTTGCGGGCATGGTCGTCGACGATGCCCTGCACAAACACCAGCTGCAGGTCGGGTACGGTCATATCGGGCCGGCTGCGCACAAATGCCCCCGATTCGGCCACCGAACTGGTCATCAGGCCCATGCGTTCGCGTTGCCACTGCGAGATGCCGCGCAGCACGCGCAGGCCACCCGCCATGGATACACCCAGGGTGTCGGTGTCGCTGCGGGTGCGGTAGGTGAACACGTAGTCGATGTGGTCCTGCAGGTTCTCACCCACGCCAGGCAGGTCCACCAGTGTGGCAATGCCGTGCTTTTGCAGCCATGCACCAGCGCCGATGCCGGAGAGTTGCAACAGCTGTGGCGAGCCAAAGGCGCCGGCCGACAGGACGACTTCGCGCCGTGCGTGAATTTCCCGCATGGTACCGTCCACGCGGACCTTGACCCCAGTGGCGCGACCCTGCTCCAGCAGCACTTTTTCGGTCAGCACATGCGTGATCACACGCAGGTTTGGGCGCGAGAGGTGGGGCGTGAGGTAGCCCTTGGCGGCGCTGCAGCGCTCGCCATTTTTGTGCGTGACCTGGTACATGAAGGCGCCGAATTGCTCAGCGCCGTTGTAGTCGGGGTTGAGCGCAAGGCCCTGGTTTTGCGCGGCCCGCAGAAAACGCTGGTTGAGCGAACTCGGTGAGCGCAGCTCGGCCACGTTGAGCGGGCCGCCCTGGCCGTGGAATTCGTTGCGCCAGGTTTCGTTGTGTTCAGCCTTGCGGAAATAGGGCAATACTTCCTCATACGACCAGCCGGGGTTGCCCAGGCCGGCCCAATGGTCGTAGTCCCAGCGGTGGCCGCGCACATAGAGCATGGCGTTGATCGAACTGGAGCCACCCAAGGTCTTGCCGCGCGGCTGGTAGCCGCGGCGGCCGTTGAGTCCGGGCTGCGGCACGGTTTCGAAGGCCCAGTTGTTGATCCTGGTGGGCACCATGGCCACCACGCCGGCGGGCATCTGCACGAGCATGCTCTTGTCGGGGCCGCCGGCTTCGAGCAGGCAAACGCTCACGCCGGAATCCTCGCTCAGGCGGCTGGCCAGCACGCAGCCCGCCGAGCCGCCCCCCACCACCACATAGTCGAAAGTCTCGGTCATGTTCACCTCAGCGCCCAGGTCGGGGTTCGACCACCGGGAAGCCAGGCGAAAAACCCTCGAGCAGGCCCAGCAGCTCCATCACCTTCTGAGGGTTGCCGCCGATACCGATCAGACCGGCCTGCACGGCGGCCGGGAAAGTGGTCTTTTGCAGCGAGATGTCGTCGAGTGTGGCGCGCGTGAGCGTGAGCGTGGCGTCCGCGTTGGGGGCTTGGCTGTTAGTGCTGTGGGTCAGCGCGCTGTTTTCCAGGTTGAGCACATAGTTCTGCTGGGTGTCGGTGAAGCGCCAGTTGAGCACCAGGGTTTTGCCCTGCGCCTTCTCGCCGTTCAGGCGAACGCCCAGGAAGTCGAAGAACATGTCCAGCGGCAGCGCGCGGATCACGTCGGGTGAGGCCGAGATGAAAGCCGGCAGCTGCGGCGGACCGTTGCGCAGTTCCATTGCGCCTTGCAGGAAGGCGTTGCGTGCGGTGGCCGACTCCTGCTGGTAACCCAGTTGTTCGTAGGCCCGGGCCGCGAGCTGGCGCGCGGCGGTGTTCTGCGGCTCGGCAAAAACCAGCTGCGAAGCCACCTGCGCCACCCAGCGGTATTCGCCGCGCTCGAAGTCCTGCTGCGCACGCTGCAGCACGGCCTGGATACCACCCATGTATTCGACGGCCTTGCGTGCGGCGGGCACCGGCGGCAGGGCTTCGAGCTGCACGGGGTTGCCCTCGTAATAGCCCAGATAGCGCTGGTAGATGGCCTTGATGTTGTGCTTGAGGTGCCCGTAGAAAGGATGGGTGGACCAGTCCTGCGCCAGACTGGACGGCATCTGGATCATTTCGGCGATTTCGGCGGCGACGTAGCCGTGGTTCATCAGCCGTACCGTCTGGTCGTGCAGGAATTTGTAGCTGTCGCGCTGGTTGCGCAGGGTGCGCTGCAGCCGCTCGCTGCCCCACACCGGCCAGTGGTGCTGGGCGATCATGATGTCGCTGCGTGCGCCATAGCGCTGCAGGGCGCCGCCGATGTACTTCGACCAGGACAGGGCATCGCGCACCAGGGCGCCGCGGATGGGCAGCAGGTTGTGCTGGTTGTGGGTGGCGATCTCGGTCATGTTGAGCACCCGCAGCTGCGGGTAATACATGATCATCTCGGACGGCGCCTCTGCCCCTGGCGTGAGTTCGAACACCACATCGATGCCGTCGATGCGGTGCTGCTCTACCGGTTTCTCGATCAGCTGGGTCGGCGCGATCAGGCTGATGGTGCCGGGTGCGCTGGGCTTGCCCAGGCCGGCATCGACCTGGCCTTTTTCGTTGCGTGGCAGCAGCATGCCGAACTGGAACAGGGCGCGGCGCGACATGGCGTTGCCGGCGATCACGTTCTCGCCCACCGCCTCTTCCATGAAGCCGGCCGGCGCGATGATGCGCACTTTGCCGGCCTGCACATCCTCGCCGTTGACCACGCCTCGCACGCCGCCAAAGTGGTCCACATGGCTGTGCGAGTAAATGACGGCCACCACCGGCTTGCGCGGGCGGTGCTTGTAGTACAGGTCCATGCCGGCCCGGGCGGTTTCGGTGGACACCAGCGGGTCGATCACGATCAGCCCGGTGTCGCCTTCGAGGATGGTCATGTTCGAGAGGTCGAAGCCGCGGATCTGGTAGAGGCGGTCGGTCACCTTGAACAGGCCGTTGGCCAGATTGACCTGGGCATGGCGCCACAGGCCCGGGTGCACTGTGTCGGGCGCCTCCTCCTTTCGAAGGAATTCATAACCGCGCAGGGTCCAGACCGGTCGACCGCTCGGACCCAGGATGACCTGGTCGTCGGCAGACTCGATGAGCCCACGTCGTGCGTCTTCGAAGGACTGTCGGTCGGCCAGTGGCAGCTGGGCACGGGCGCTCTGGTTGGCGTGCCGGGTGTGGGACGTGGCGTCCTGGGCCTGTGTGGCCGGTGACTGGGCCAGACCGGTCTGCACGGCCAGTGCCAGCAACCATGGCAGCATGCGATGGGTGGTTTTCATGGTTTCACGCCTCGAGATGAATGGACAGGAAGTGCAGACAATGTAGGCAGCGCAGGTTGCGGCGACTATCCGTTTTCCGTTCAATTGCCTGGCTTGGGCCTAGGGAAATCCAGCATGCAGGGGCGCCGGCTTCTTCATTAGCCTTGCAGCGTTGCGACTCTTGCAGGCAGCCCGTAAGGCTGCTTTTTTCATGTTTCCGGCGCCCCTTCTGCCTGTTCCCGATCTGCCTGTGCGTTCATCGCTGATGCTGGATTTCGATCCGGACGTCATGAGCGTCGCCATCCAGGATGGCGCCCTCGAGCATGTTCAGCTTGAGCCAGGGCAGTTCTGTGGCCAGATCGCCCACACTGCCACGCTGGACAGCCGTGTCGACTGGGGCCGCTACAACCTGTCGTTGCTGGCGCGTGGCGATCTGAGCCGCGACATGCTCACGATCGCCATGGCGGTGCATGGGCAGGGGGACTGGCGAGTCCATGGCCGCGATGCCCTGTCAGGCGATGTGGTTGTCTTCGCAGAGCGGGCCGAGCTGCTGGCGGTGTTGCCCCCCAAGGCGCAATGGCTGTCGGTTCAGGTGCCGCGCGCACGACTGGAGGCCGCGGGCCTGTCGGTGCGGCCCTGTCCGGCCAGCCGTGTCAGCGTGGGCATGTTGCCGCAGCTGCAGCGCACCCTCACGGATCTGGCGCCGGTGCTGTCACCGTCTGGCGCAGCACAGCCGCATGCTCCGGGCGCGCTGGCGCTCGCGCATGACCAGCTGGTGGCCGCGCTCCTCTCGCATCTGGCCTGCCACAGCCCGACCAGGGATGCCGGCCTGCCGCTCAGTCCGGGCGAACGCTGGCAAGTGGTGCGTCGCGCCGAGCGGTACCTGCATGAGCAGGGTGAGACTTCGGTCCGGGTGGAGGACCTGTGCAGCGCGGCATGCACCAGCCTGTCGAGGCTGGAGCGGGCCTTTCGTGAAACCTTCGGGGTCAGTCCGCGCCGTTATCTGACCCTGCGCAGACTTGCGGCCGTGCGTCGGGAACTGCTGCGGGGCGGGGGCAGTGTCTCGGTCACCGAAGTGGCCACGCGCTGGGGTTTTTTTCACCTGGGCCGTTTTGCGCAGGAATACAGGACCCTGTTCGGCGAGCGGCCCTCCCACACGGCACGTGCCCACTGAGCCTGCCTCTGCCGTCAGGGCGGGTCGGGATTGGTCACAATAGCGCCCATGCAATTTTTCAGACAATGGCCTTACGAGCTGCTGCTTGGCTGGCGCTACACCCGCGCCGGACGGGCCAGCCGGCGCAACGGCTTCATTTCCTTCATTTCCGGCGTGTCCATGTTGGGCATTGCCCTGGGCGTGGCTGCGCTCATCATCGTCCTATCGGTCATGAACGGCTTCCAGCGCGAGGTGCGTGACCGCATGCTCGGCGTGGTTTCTCACATCGAGATTTACGCCGCCAGCGGCGGTGCCCTGCCTGATGCCGAAGGTTTGCGGGCACGGCTGCTGGCCCATCCCGAAGTGCGTGGCGCAGCACCCTTCATCAGCGCGCAGGCCCTGCTGGCGCGGGGCGAGGACATGAAAGGCGTGCTGGTGCGTGGCATCGACCCGGTGCTGGAGCCGCAGGTCAGTGATCTGCGTGATGGCCAACAGAGTGTGTTGCAGACCCTGTTGCCCGGCGCTTTCCAGGTGATCGCGGGGCGTGATCTGGCCCTGGCCCTGGGGGCCATGCCCGGGGAGTCGGTGACGCTGATTTCGCCTTCTGGTCAGGTCACGCCAGCCGGCGCCTTGCCCAGGCTCAAGCAGATGCGCCTGGCTGGCCTGTTTTCTTCAGGGCACTACGAATACGACTCGGCGTTGGTGCTGTTGCATGTCGAGGATGCGGCACGCCTGTTCCGCCTGGAGGGGCCGACCGGGATGCGTGTGAGACTGCGCGATCTGCACCAGGCCAGGGTGGTGGCTGCTGAACTGCAACAGGAGCTCGGTGGCGAGTTTTATGTGCGCGACTGGACCCAGCAGAACCGCACCTGGTTCGCCGCGGTGCAGGTCGAAAAACGCATGATGTTCATCATCCTCACCCTGATCGTGGCGGTGGCAGCCTTCAACCTGGTCAGCACGCTGGTGATGACCGTGACCGACAAGCGCGCCGACATCGCCATCCTGCGCACCCTGGGCGCGAGCCCGCGCAGCATCATGGCCATTTTTGTGGTGCAGGGCGCTACAGTGGGCATCATCGGTACATTGAGCGGTCTGGCGCTGGGGCTGCTGGTGGCGTTCAACATCGATGTGATCGTGCCAGCGCTCGAGGCTTTGTTCAATGCCAGCTTTCTGCCCAAGGACATCTACCTGATCAGCCGCATGCCCAGCGAACCGCTGGCCAGCGACATCGTGCCGATCGCGGTGATTTCCCTCATCCTGGCCTTTGTGGCCACCCTGTACCCGAGCTGGCGCGCCAGCCGTGTCAATCCGGCGGAGGCACTGCGCTATGAGTGAGCAACAGACACCGGTGCTGCAGGCCAACCGCCTCTACAAAGGCTACGCCGATGGCGCGATCAAGGTGCAGGTGCTGCACGGCATCGACCTGGCCGTGCGGGCTGGCGAGACGCTGGCGATTGTCGGTGCCTCTGGTTCGGGCAAAAGCACTTTGCTGCATGTGCTTGGCGGGCTTGATGCGCCGACTTCAGGCACGGTGCACCTGCAGGGGCGATCGCTCACGGCTTTGTCTGCCGCGGAGCAGGGCGCCCAGCGCAACCGCCATCTTGGCTTTGTCTACCAGTTCCACCACCTGTTGCCGGAGTTCACTGCACAGGAAAACGTGGCCATGCCTTTGTGGATACGTCGCATGCCGCGCGCGCAGGCGATGGCGCTGGCCGCCCAATGGCTCACTCGGGTGGGGTTGGGCGAACGGCTGCAGCACCGGCCGGCCGAGCTCTCCGGTGGCGAGCGTCAGCGGGTGGCGATTGCGCGTGCCCTGGTGACCGAGCCGGCCTGTGTGCTGGCCGACGAACCCACGGGCAACCTGGACCGCAGCACCGCCGACAGTGTGTTCGAGCTGATGCTGCAGCTCGCGCGTGAGCGCAGCATGGCCTTTGTGGTGGTGACCCACGACCGCAGCCTGGCCGCACGCTGCGACCGGCGGCTGCAACTGGTGCAGGGGCGGCTGTCCGCCTGGCAGGACTGATGTGGATCGATACCCACTGCCACCTGGACGCCGCTGAATTCGATGCGGACCGTGATGCGGTGCGCCAGCAGGCGCGCGCCGCGGGCGTGCACCTGTGCGTGCTGCCGGCGGTGCAGCGCAGTGGCTGGGCCAGGGTGCAGACATTGGCCTTGCGGCATGGCGATGCATATGCCCTGGGCATCCACCCGCTGTATGTGCCGCAGGCGCACGAAGACGATCTGCTGGCGCTGGACCAGGCCCTGGTGGCCGCCCGGGGCGACCCGCGCCTGGTGGCGGTGGGCGAGATCGGAATGGACTTTTTTGTGCCGGCACTGTGTGAACCGGCCATGCGCGAGCGGCAGTGGCGCTTTTACATCGCCCAGCTGCAGCTGGCGCGCGAGCATGCCTTGCCCGTGATCCTGCATGTGCGGCGATCGGCGGACCTGTTGCTCAAGGGACTGCGGCAGTTGGGGGTGTCCGGGGGCATTGCCCACGCCTTCAATGGCAGCGCGCAACAGGCGCAGGCCTTCATTGAGCTGGGTTTTGCATTGGGCTTTGGCGGGGCCATGAGCTTTGAGCGCGCCACAGCCCTGCGTACGCTCGCGCGCACGCTGCCGATGGATGCGCTGGTCTTGGAAACCGATGCGCCCGACATCCCGCCGCAGTGGATCTACCGCACCGCCGAAGCACGCGCCAGTGGCCTGCCGCAGGGGCGCAATACGCCGGCCGAGCTGCCGCGCATCGCCCAGGTGCTGGCCGACTTGCGGGGCATGGACAGCCAGGCGCTGGCCCGGGCAACCAGTGGCAATGCGCGGCGTGTGCTGCCCGGCCTGGAGGGATTGACATGACGCGCCTGCAGGGCCTCGCGCCGCTGGTATCGCCGGCCACACAGGTGCTGGTACTCGGCAGCTTTCCGGGCGTCAGGTCGCTGCAGCTGCAGCAGTACTACGCGCACCCGCACAACCAGTTCTGGCCGATCCTGCAGCAGCTGTGGCCGCAGGCCGGCTGGCCGCCAGACGGTGACTACGCACGCCGCTGCGCCTGTGCGCTGGCGCAGGGCCTTGGCATCTGGGACGTGTACGCCAACTGCGAGCGTGAAGGCAGTCTGGACAGCGCGATCCGGAAAGCCCGGCTCAACGACTTTCCGGGGCTGCTGTGCCAATGCCCGCAGCTGACCGGCATTGCCCATAACGGTGGCGAGAGCTTTCGCCATGCGCGCGCCGTGGAACAATCGCTGGCCCACGCGGGCCTGAGCGCTCGGGTGAAGCTCCACAGGCTGCCCTCGACCAGTCCGGCCAATGCCTCCTGGACTTTTGAACGCAAACTGGCCGCCTGGCGCGCCGTGATGCACGAACATGGATTGCTGGCATGAGCCGAAAGAAAACCGCTGAACTGCCCGAGGTGAACTTCTCCGAAGACGGCGACATCCGCTATTTGCACCTGGCGTCCCCCTGGATCCAGGGCTCGATGCTGATCAAGAAGCCCTACGACATCGAGCTTGAATATGTGCAGCGCATGATGGCCTGGCTGCTGTTCACGCCTCCGCTGGAGGTGAACGGCGCACACGCCATGCAGCTGGGCCTGGGCGCGGGCAGCCTCACCAAGTTCTGCTACAAGAAGCTGAAGATGACCTGCACCGCCATCGAGCTCAACCCCGGCGTGCTGCATGCCTGCCGTGGATGGTTCAGGCTGCCCCCCGATGATGAGCGGCTGCGCGTGGTGATCGCGGACGCGGCGCAGGAAATCCGCTCCCCCGAATGGGCCGGGGTGGTGGACGCGCTGCAGGTGGATCTGTACGACCACGAAGCCGCGGCGCCTGTGCTCGACAGCGAGGCGTTCTACCGCGACTGCCGGGCTTTGCTCAGCCCGCAGGCCTGCATGACGGTGAACCTGTTCGGGCGATCTTCCAGTTATGAAGCCAGCCTGGAGAAAATTGCCGCAGCCTTTGGTGAACAGGCGGTCTGGGCCTTCAAGCCCACGCGCGAAGGCAATACCGTGGTGCTGGCCCAGCGCACACCGTCCAGGCCCGGTCGCGGGCAGCTGCAGCTGGTGGCCGAAGCGATAGAGGCCCGGTGGGGCCTGCCGGCCAGCAAGTGGCTGCGGGTGTTCAAACCACTCGTCAAATGAAGCTGCCATGGCGGCGCAAGCCGCATGGCCACCCGGGTTTACCCTTGTGCGTCGCCCCGGAGACATAGGTGGAACCCACATGAAGGGCCCGCCTTTCCTCCAACACAATCGCGGCATCCAAAATTCTGGAGGAGTTTTATCGTGCTCATCAAAAGTCAGAAAGACTTTTTCTCGGGGTTGATGTTCACCGTGGTCGGTGCGGCATTTGCCTACGGGGCCACCGGCTACAGTGTCGGTACAGGCGGTCGCATGGGGCCGGGTTACTTCCCGCTGCTGCTGGGCGTCATCCTGGCCATCCTGGGCGCCATCATCATGTTCAAGGCCCTGGTGGTCGAGACACCCAACGGCGACAAGATCGGCAAGTGGGCCTGGAAGCCACTGACCCTGATCATTGCAGCCAACCTGATCTTCGGTGTGATGATCGGCGGCCTGCCCAGCATCGGTCTGCCGCCCATGGGCCTGATCGCTGGCATCTTTGCCTTGACCATCGTCGCCAGCCTCGCCGGTGACGCTTTCCGGCTCAAGGAAGTGCTGGTCCTCTGCGTGATCCTTTCGGCAGGCAGCTACGCCGCCTTCATCCTGCTGCTCAAGCTGCAGTTCCCGGTCTGGCCGACCTTCATCGCAGGCTGAGGAGTAGAACAAGATGGATCTGATCAATAACCTTGCGCTCGGTTTCGGGGTGGCTTTCACCTTCCAGAACCTGATTTACGCATTCGTCGGCTGCTTGCTGGGCACCCTGATCGGTGTGCTGCCAGGCGTGGGCCCAGTGGCCACGATCGCCATGTTGCTGCCCGCCACCTACGCGCTGCCTCCGGTGGCCGCGCTGATCATGCTGGCAGGCATCTACTACGGTGCACAGTACGGCGGCTCCACCACCGCCATTCTGGTGAACCTGCCCGGCGAAGCCTCGTCAGTGGTGACCATGATCGATGGCTACCAGATGGCCCGCAAGGGCCGTGCCGGTCCCGCTCTGGCTGCCGCCGGTCTGGGTTCGTTCTTCGCCGGTTGCGTCGGCACGCTGATCCTGGCGGCTTTCGCCGCGCCTTTGACCGAGGTGGCATTCAAATTCGGACCGGCCGAATACTTCTCGCTGATGGTGTTGGGCCTGATCGGTGCGGTGGTGCTGGCATCGGGTTCGCTGATCAAGGCCGTGGCCATGATCGTGCTGGGCCTGCTGATGGGCCTGATCGGTACCGACGTGAATTCCGGCGTGGCCCGTTATTCCTTCGACATTCCCGAACTGACCGATGGCATCGGTTTCATCACCATTGCCATGGGTGTGTTCGGCTACGGAGAAATCATCCACAACCTGTCGCACAAGGAAGAGGACCGCGAGGTCTTCACTGGCAAGGTCGAAGGCCTGATGCCCTCTGCGCAGGACTTCAAGAACATGGTGCCTGCCGTGCTGCGTGGCACCACCATCGGCTCCGTGCTGGGCATCTTGCCCGGTGGCGGCGCGTTGCTGGCGGCCTTTGCGGCCTACACCATCGAGAAGAAGACCAAGCTCAAGCCGGGTGAAGTGCCCTTCGGCCAGGGCAATATCCGTGGTGTGGCCTCTCCCGAGTCGGCCAACAACTCCGGTTCGCAGACCTCCTTCATCCCGCTGCTGACGCTGGGCATTCCGCCCAACGCCGTGATGGCACTGATGGTGGGTGCCATGACCATCCACAACATCCAGCCCGGCCCGCAGGTGATGACCAGCAACCCCGAGCTGTTCTGGGGCCTGATCGCCTCGATGTGGATCGGTAACGCCATGCTGGTGATCCTGAACCTGCCGCTGATCGGCATCTGGATCAAGCTGCTGACGGTGCCCTATCGCTGGCTGTTCCCGGCCATCGTGCTGTTCTGCGCGATCGGTGTGTACTCGACCAACAACAACACCTTCGACATCTGGATGGTGGCGGCCTTCGGTGTCATCGGTTACCTGTTCATCAAGCTCGGCGTGGAACCAGCGCCGCTGCTGCTGGGTTTCATCCTGGGCCCGATGATGGAGGAAAACCTGCGCCGCGCCATGCTGCTTTCGCGTGGCGACTGGAGCGTGTTTGTCACACGCCCCCTGTCGGCCAGCCTGCTGGCGGCAGCGGTCATCTTGCTGGTGATCGTGATGTTGCCAGCGGTCAAGTCCAAACGCGAAGAAGCCTTCGTGGAAGAGTGAACTTCACCGGATGGTGCAAGACAACGGCCCCGCAAGGGGCCGTTTTGCTTGGCGCCTGTCCAGTGGTCGACAGCAGCATTGCGCAGGCTCTGACACAATCAACCCATGATTCGACGTCACTTTTTCCTCTCGTTCGGTGCCGCATGGCTGGCTGCATGCAGTGCATTTGCGCCCATGGCCCATGCCCAGCAGTACCCTTCCAAGCCCGTGCGGCTGATCGTGCCTTTTCCGGCCGGTGGTGCCACGGACCTGTTTGCACGCAGCCTGTCGCAAAAGCTGGGTGAACGGCTGGGCCAGTCGGTGGTGGTGGACAACAAGCCTGGCGCGGGCGGCACCCTGGGCGCAGATCTGGCGGCCAAGGCGCCGGCCGATGGCTACACCCTGCTGCTGTCGACCACCAGCACGCACTCGATCGGCCCCAACCTGAACCCCAAAATCCCCTACGACGCGATGCGCGACTTCACGCCCATTGGCCAGGTGGGCAATGCGCCGAGCATCATGCTGGTGCCCAACAGTTCGCCGGCAAAAACCGTCAAGGAGTGGATCGATCACGCACGCCAGAACCCGGGGCGGTTGAACTACGCCTCCAGCGGCAACGGCACCATCGTGCAGCTCACCGCCGAACTCTTCAAATCGCAGGCCAATCTGTTTGTGGTGCACATTCCCTACAAGGGCACCGCGCTGGCCATTCCTGATCTGGTCACCGGCAAGATCGATGTGCTGTTCGACTCCCTGCCCACGGGCCTGCCGCATGTGCGCGACGGTCGTCTGCGTGCCCTGGGTGTCACCTCGGCCAAGCGTACGCCACTGGCGCCTGATTTGCCTCCGATCTCGGATGTCCTGCCAGGCTACGAATCCACCACCTGGTTCGGCCTTTTCGGACCCCGCGGACTGCCGTCCGATGTGGTTGCCCGCGTCAATGCAGCAGCCAACCAGGTGCTCCAGGACCCGGAAGTGGTCGACAGGCTCACGCGCCTGGGCATCGAGCCGGTGGGCGGCTCGCCGGCCCAGTTCACCGCCATGCTGACCAGTGAACTGGCCAAATGGAAGAAGATCATCAACGAACGCAAGATCACGCTCGACTGAGCCATGCAATTCAATTACGCCAATCCCTATACCAGCACCAGGTTGCCACTGTTTGCACGCAACATTGTTTCCACCTCCCATCCGCTGGCGGCGCAGGCTGGCCTGCGCATGCTGCAGCAGGGTGGCAATGCGGTCGATGCCGCGATTGCCGCCGCCGCCGCCATCACCCTCACCGAGCCGGTCAGCAACGGTCTGGGCTCGGACGCCTTCTGCATCCTGTGGGATGGCCAGAAGCTCCACGGCCTGAACGCCAGCGGCCCGGCACCCGCCAGCTGGACACCAGCGTATTTCCAGCGCAAATACGGCGAGGCCAAAACGCCGCCCAAACGCGGCGTCGATTCGGTGTCGGTGCCTGGCGCGGTGGCTGGCTGGGTGGCGCTGTCCGAGCGTTTTGGCAAGCTGCCCTTTGCCGATCTGCTGCAGCCGGCCATCGAGATTGCCGAGCGCGGTTACCTGGTGCCGGTGGTGGTGCAGCAGAAGTGGGCTGCGGCCACACCCGAGCTGCAATCGCAGCCGGGCTTTGCGCAAAATTTTCTGCCCTGGGGGCGCGCGCCGCAGGTGGGTGAGCTGTTCCGTTTTCCCGCTGCTGCGCGCGGTCTCAAGGCGATTGCGGCCACCAAAGGCCAGGCCCTGTACGGCGGCGAGATCGCCCAGACGCTTGAAAAGTTCATTGCCGAGCATGGCGGCAGCCTCACAGCCCGCGATCTCGCGGCCTATCGGCCCGAGTGGGTAGAGCCGATCGCTCAGGATTACCGTGGCTACACCTTGCACGAGATCCCGCCCAACGGCCAGGGCATTGCCGCCCAGATCGCGCTGGGCATCCTGTCCCATTTCGACCTGGCCTCGCTGCCGGTCGATGGCGTGGCCTCGCAGCACCTGCAGATCGAGGCCATGAAGCTGGCATTTTCCGATGTGTACCGCTATGTGGCCGACCCGCGCCATATGGACGTGACGCCTGCGCAGATGCTGGACCCGGCTTACCTGGCCAGCCGCGCAAGGCTGATCGACCTGAAAAAAGCACAGAACTTCCAGGCCGGCAACCCTGTCAAGGGTGGCACCATCTACCTCACGGCGGCTGACGAGAACGGCATGATGGTCAGCTTCATCCAGAGCAACTACATGGGCTTTGGTTCGGGCGTGGTCGAGCCGACCTATGGCATCAGCCTGCAGAACCGCGGGCACGGTTTCAGCGTCGACCCGGCCGGCCCCAACACCGCCAACCTGGTGGCCCCGGGCAAGCGGCCCTTCCACACCATCATCCCGGCGTTCCTTACGAAGAACGGTCAGCCGGTCATGAGCTACGGCGTGATGGGCGGCAACATGCAGCCCCAGGGCCACATGCAGACCCTGGTGCGCATGCTCGACTACGGCCAGAACCCGCAGGCCGCCTGCGACGCGCCACGCTGGCGCTTCAATGCCGGCCTCAACATCAACGTCGAGGCGGCCATGAACCCGGCCACCGTGCAGGGCCTGCAGGCGCTGGGCCACGAACTCGATGTGATCAACGACTCCTACCAGGACTTTGGCGCGGGCCAGTTCATCTGGCGCATGGGCGATCCCTCGGTTGAAGGCTATCTGGCCGCGAGCGATCCGCGCCGTGATGGACAGGCGGCAGGCTTCTGATGCGTTGGTATTGGCGTGTCCTGCTGGCTTGTTGTGCATGGATGGGCACGCAAGCCATCGCGCAGCCGCTGAGCTGCGGTGTGGTGCTGATGCATGGCAAGTGGGGCACGGCGCAGTCACCTTACCTCCAGCCGGTCATGCAAAAGCTGACGCCCCTGTGCCAAGTCAAGTCCCTGGAGATGCCGTGGTCCCGTCAACGTCTGTATGACCGGCCCTACTCGGATGCGCTGGGACAAATTCGCCAAGCTGTCGCCGACTTGCGTCAGTCGGGTGTGCAATGGGTGGCCGTCGGTGGACAGAGTTTCGGTGCGAACGCCACTTTGGCCTATATGGCTCAAGTCGGGGATGTGGATGCCTTGCTGCCCATGGCGCCGGGGCATGTGCCTGAACGTTTCATTCAGGCGTCAGAAGTGCGCGAAGGGGTCGAGCAGGCCAGACGCGCCATCGAAGAGGGCCAGGGCGATCTTCTGGTGGAGATGACGGACATCAACCAAAGCCAGCGCCGCAACGTAAAAGCTGCCGCAGCTTCGCTGTGGAGTTATTTCGACCCCCAGGGCTGGGGAAATATGGAGCTCAGTGCGCAGCGGATTCAAAGATCGGTGCCGGTCTTCTGGGCCATCGGAACGCTGGACCCGCTGTACCCCATTGGCTCTGAAGCGGTCTTCAAACGCCTGCCGGTTCATCCAGACAGCCGCTATCTGGTGGTGAGTGCCAACCACGCCACAACACCAGGGGTAGCTTCAGACGAACTGCTTGTCTGGGTGAAAGCGCGCATTGGTCGCTGAAAATGAGTGCTTCGAAAAATACCCATTTAACCCCCGGGCTGCTGTTGGCGGCAGCAGGTTCGATGGCTTTCAGCGGCAAGGCCATCATTGTCAAACTGGCCTACCGTTACGGTGTCGATGCGGTCACGCTGGTCATGTACCGCATGCTGTTTGCGCTGCCGATGTTCCTGGGCATGGCCTGGTGGGCGGGCCGGGGCAAACCGGCGCTGAGCAGGCGCGACTGGCTAGGCATCGCCGGTCTGGGCTTCAGTGGCTATTACCTCTCGAGCTTTCTGGATTTCTGGGGGCTGGAATACATCAGCGCTTCACTGGAGCGGCTGATCCTCTACCTCAACCCGACCCTGGTGCTGGTGCTTGGCTGGCTGCTGTACGGCCGCAGGATCAACCATCGTCAGGGCGTGGGCATGGCCGTGAGTTACACCGGTGTGCTGCTGGTGTTCGGACACGAAGCTTCGTTTGCCGGCAGCCACGCCACGATGGGCGCTCTGCTGGTGCTGGCCAGTGCCATCACCTATGCCTTGTACTTGAACTACAGCGGCCAGATGGTGCAGCGCCTGGGGTCGTTGCGGCTCGCGGGCTGGGCCACCTCCGTGGCGTGCCTGTTCTGTATCGGCCAGTTCGTCATCCTGCGTCCGCTGGCGGATGCCGAGGTGGCCGGACCTGTGCTGTGGCTGTCCCTGCTCAACGCCACCGCCTGCACCGCAGTACCGGTGCTGCTGGTGATGATGGCGATCGAGCGCATCGGTCCGGGTCTGACGGCGCAGACCGGCATGATCGGCCCCATGTCCACGCTCTTGATGGGCGTGCTCATTCTGGACGAGCCTTTCAACATGTGGATCATTGCTGGCACGGGGCTGGTGGTGTCTGGTGTGTTCTGGGTGACGCGATCACCCCGAGCATGAACTCAATCAACAACAGGAGGTCAACATGGATCTGGGTATTGCAGGCAAATGGGCACTCGTTGGTGGCGCCAGCAAGGGGCTGGGCTGGGGTTGCGCACGCGCGCTGGCCCTGGAAGGCGTGAACGTGGTCATGGTAGCGCGTGGTGCAGAGGTGTTGCAGGCCAGTGTGGACAAGCTGCGCAGCGAGACAGCGGGCAAGGTCAAGGTGCTGGCTGTGGCCAGCGACATCACCACACCCGCAGGTCGTGAAGCCATCTGGGCCGTGGCCGGGGGGCCGGGCAAGAACTACGACATTGTCGTCACCAATGCCGGTGGCCCGCCGCCCGGAGACTTCCGCGCATGGGACCGGGAGGCCTGGATCAAGGCGGTGGACGCCAACATGCTCACCCCCATCGAGCTCATCAAGACCACGGTGGACGGCATGGCCGCACGCGGCTTCGGTCGCATCGTCAACATCACCTCCAGCGCGGTCAAGGCGCCCATCGACGTGCTGGGCTTGTCCAACGGCGCTCGCAGTGGCCTGACCGGCTTTGTGGCCGGTGTCGCCCGCAGCAAGATCGCCGCCAGCGGTGTGACCATCAATAACCTGTTGCCCGGCAAATTCGACACCGACCGCATCCGTTCCACCTTGCCGGCGATGGCCGAGAAGGCCGGCAAGACGGTCGATGAAATGCGTGCCATCCAGCAGGCACAGATCCCTGTGGGCCGCTACGGCACGCCCGAGGAATTTGGTGCCATCTGCGCGTTCCTGTGCAGCCAGCAGGCGGGCTACATCACCGGACAGAACATTCTGCCCGACGGCGGCGCGTATCCGGGCACGTATTGAGCAGCCCATGCATGGCATGACCCACGACATCTGAATCCGGGAGACGCTGTGGCCGACGAAAAAGTGGCAATCATCACCGCGGCGGGCTCCGGCATGGGCGCTGCGGCCGCCAGGAGGCTGGCCGCGGACGGCTACCGCATTGCCGTTCTGTCTTCATCGGGCAAGGGTGAGGCCCTGGCCCGGTCGCTCGGCGGCGTGGGCGTGACCGGCTCGAACCAGTCCGACGATGATGTCCGGCGCCTGGTGGACCTGACCATGCAGCGCTGGGGTCGCATTGATGCCTTGGTCAATTCCGCAGGGCATGGCCCACGCGCCCCCATCCTCGACATCACCGATGCGGATTGGCATCTGGGCATGGACGTCTATTTTCTCAGCGCGGTGCGCGCCATCCGGCGGGTCGCCCCCATCATGTTGGCGCAAGGCGGCGGGGCGATTGTCAACATCTCCACAGCTTGGACGCATGAACCCTCGGAAATGTTCCCCACTTCCGCCGTGTTCCGGGCAGGGTTGGCCAGCTTCACCAAGATTTTTGCCGACACCCATGCCGCCAGGCATGTGCGCATGAACAATGTCCTGCCGGGCTGGATTGACAGCCTGCCGGCCACCGAAGCCCGTCGTGAAAGCGTGCCCATGCAGCGTTATGGACGTGCCGAGGAAGTGGCTGCCACGATTGCTTTTCTGCTGTCCGAAGGGGCAGGCTACATCACGGGACAAAACATCCGCGTGGACGGTGGCCTCTCACGATCGGTCTGATTTGGGCCGATGAACGGCACCGCCCGGGGCTGGGTCCAGGGCTGATCAGGGCAGCCCCGGCAGTGCTCACTGTTTGGCGGAGACCACAATCCCTGTCACGATCAACGCGAACGCCAGGCCGTGGAACAGCTGCGGCAGCTCGCCCAGGAAGGCGGCCGACAGCAGCGCGGCAAACAGGGGCGTGAGGTTGGCAAAGAAGCCCGCAATCGCCGGTCCTGCCTGCTGCACGCCCAGGCCCCAGCAGCGGTAGGCCAGCACGGCCGGGCCGACGGCCACGAAGACCAGGGTGCCCAGCAGTGGCCAGCCCCACTGGATGTGGGCATCGGTGAGCCCCCATTCCATGGCGGTGAACAGGCCCGACCAGCCCAGCCCGAACACCACCTGCGCGAGCAGGAAGGCGGCCCAGTCGCTGCGGATGGCCTCGGGCTCGTCGCGGCGCACCAGCAGCCAGCTGTACCAGGACCAGCAGGCCGTGGCCAGCAGCATGAACAGATCACCCACCACGGGCCGTACTGCCAGGAGCTGCTGCCAATCCCCGCGCGAGAGCACCACCAGCACGCCGATGATCGACAGCGCGGCGCTCAGGCCCTGGCGCCGGCGCACCGGCGCATGAAAGAACAGCGAGCCGATCACCAGCGTCCAGAACGGCCCGCTGGCGGCCACCAGTGTGACGTTCAGCGGCGTGGAGGTTTGCAGCGCCAGGTACTGCAGCGCGTTGTAGCAGCCCACGCCCAGCAAGCTCAGCAGCGCAAAGCGCCGCCAGTGCAGCCACAGGCCCGAGCTGCGGCGCAGCACCCAGGCCGCCAGCGGCAGCAGGATGAAGAAGGCGATGGCCCAGCGCAGGAAATTCAGGGTGATCGGTGGCACCAGGGTGCTGACCATGCGACCGACCACCGCATTGCCGGCCCACATCAGGGGTGGCACGGTCAGCAGCAGGGCCGTGACCGGCG
>Ga0255274_1000028_pt1 | contig 22092 bp, 24 predicted proteins | sample AtltaT_4_FD_183673 | JGI IMG/M metagenome (GOLD analysis project Ga0255274, IMG submission 183673) | Metatranscriptome of freshwater microbial communities from Altamaha River, Georgia, United States - Atl_Colum_RepB_8h (Metagenome... | ecosystem: Environmental > Aquatic > Freshwater > River... | reverse complement strand
GTCTTCCCCACGCCCCAGGCGCTTGAGCAACTCGGCCAGCGCCCAGCCGCAGCCCAGGCCCAGCAAGCTGCCCCAGCCCATTTGCCGCAGCAGCGACAAGAGCACCTCGGAGACTTCCAGTGCCGCACCGTCCGGTCCCCCCATGGCCAGCGCCATCGCAATGAAAGTGAGCGTGAGGTAGACCGCCATCGGGTCGTTCATGCCCGACTCGATCTCCAGTGTGGCAGCGACGCGCTCGTTGAGCTGCACGCCAGAGGACTTGAGCAGGGAAAACACCGCCGCCGCATCGGTCGAGCCGACGATGGCCCCCACGAGCAAGGCCAACGGCCAGGACAGATCGAGCAGCCAGTAGGCCGCCGCGCCCGTGATGCCGGTGCACAGCACCACGCCCAGCGTGGCCAGCCAGAGTGCCGGCCGCAAGCCGGTACGAAAGGTGCTCATCTGGGTGCGCAGACCACCGTCGAGCAAGATCACGGCCAGTGCCACGTTGCCCACCCAAAAACTGAGACGGAAATCGTCAAAGGCCAGTCCACCCGGCCCATCCACCCCGGCCAGAATGCCCACCACCAGAAAAATCAGCAGGAAAGAAAATCCGATGCGGGCCGAAAACACGCCGGCCAGCACGCTGATGAACACCAGCGCCGCAGCCGCAAGCAAAGGCAGAGTCAAAAAATCGAGCGACAAAGACATGCTTTGAAGCTACCACAGCTGTGCTGTCAGGCATAAATGGCCCGTCCGGACAAGAAAGGCTGAGCAGTTTCAAAGGTCTTCAACGCACGGGCTGCCGCCTATAATCGCCGGGCAAGCTCGCACAGACCGGATCCGTGGCGACAGACCGTGCCACGGGCATCTTGTGGTTTCGGTAGCGGGCTTTTTTCACGCAGCCGTGCATATGTTTTTGAAGTCTTTGAAGAAACTCCCGATTTTCATGTTGCCCCTGTTGCTGCAAGGCTGCACCTTGCTGGCTGTGGCCGATGCGGCGGGTTCTGCTGTCGTGTACGGTGTCAAAACGACTGTCAATGTGCTCGATGCCGTGACACCAGACATCATCAACAAAAAGAAAGACTGAAAAAAGCAAGGGGCCGTTCAAGGCCCCTTGTTGATGGCGGCTCTGTGCCGCGCATCGCGATCAGATGCCCAGCCAGCCGTTGGTGCGGGCAAAGTGCAGGGCCTGGGTGCGACTGTTGACACCGAGACGGCGGAACAGACGCCAGAAATGCACCTTGACGGTGTGTTCGCTGATGTTGAGTTTTTCAGCGATGTCCCGGTTGGACAGACCCTGGTCCAGCATCAGGATGAGCTGTTTTTGACGCTTGGACAGCTTGGTCGGAACAGGTGTCGCAGAGGTTGCCAACTGTTCTTCTTCGGGTACGAGCAAATCCCTGAGTGCTTCAATGATCTGGTTGGGGTTGTTGCTCTTTTCAATGAAACTGTCTGCGCCTGCTTCGAGGCAGCGCTCCTCGAATTCGGTGGCGTCCGAGCTGGTCACCACGGCCAGGGACACATCAGGGTACTTGGCCTTGATGGTGTGGATGCCCGAAAGGCCCAGGGTGTCAGGCAACTGAAGGTCCAGGCAGAAGAGCTCTGCGGGACCATTCTTCTCGACTGCCGTTTCCAGCACGTTCATCTTGGGCACAGGCACCACCTTGAGTCCCGGACGAACCCGGTGAATCAGCATGGTCAGTGCGTCCCGCATGAGAGGGTGGTCTTCAATGACGTAGACAGTCATGATTCAATGAGTTTTGTTAGTTTAAAAGTACAACAATACCACTTTTCCCGAGAAATCGCAATGTAAATTCTCCCTAAATAGGGGGTTCTTACATTTATTTCCGTGATTCAGCAATTTTTTCAAGTTCCTGGCGGACAAGCGCTTCGTCTTGATCCGGCAGCCCGAGCAGGTGGGGCAGGGCCTGCGGCAGGGCACCAGGGCCTTCCTGCTGCAGACGGGCAATCCACTGTCCTGCTTCGCGTGGTGCGGTGAAGCCGGTGCTTTGCAAAAGCACCTGCCCCTTGGGGCTGACCAGCTTGAAATAGAACAGGCCGTCCTGTTCACGGTATTGCTTGAAGCTCGACAGCAGGGGTTTGTCTTCCTGCGTCCCGGTTCGGGTCGCAGATTGAGCCGCCAGCGGACGCAGGCCCACGGCGTGGCGCAGTTCGCGCATGAAGGGGGTGGCCAGCTGTCTTGCCTTGTCTGCCCCAGCCAGCAGGATGCGGTCGAGCTCGGCCGGGTTGGCGATCAGGGCTTCGTATTGCTCGCGCATGGGCGCGACTTCCCTGTCGATGCGCTCGAACAGCAACTGCTTGGCATCGCCCCAGGCGATGCCTTCGGCATAGGCTTTGGCCAGGGCCGTGGTTTCTTCGGCCGAGGCGAAGGCCTGGTAAATCTGGAACAGGGCCGAGCCTTCCTTGTCCTTGGGTTCGCCGGGCGCCTTGGAGTCGGTGACGATGCCCATGATGAGTTTGCGCAGCTGGGCCGCCGGTGCGAAGAGCGGGATCGTGTTGTCGTAGCTCTTGCTCATCTTGCGGCCATCCAGGCCGGGCAGCAGGGCCACAGATTCTTCGACCACGGCTTCAGGCAGCACGAAATGCTCGCCATAAAGGTGGTTGAAGCTGGACGCCATGTCGCGTGCCATTTCAATGTGCTGGATCTGGTCACGGCCCACGGGCACCTTGTGGGCCTTGAACATCAGGATGTCGGCACCCATCAGCACCGGGTACATGAACAGACCGGCTGTCACATCGGCGTCGGTGTCGTTGCCGGCCGCATGGTTCTTGTCCATGGCGGCCTTGTAGGCGTGCGCGCGGTTGAGCAGACCCTTGCCGGTCACGCAGGTCAGGAACCAGGTCAGCTCGGGGATTTCCGGGATGTCGGACTGGCGATAGAAGGTGACCCTGTTCGGGTCCAGGCCCGCGGCGATCCAGCTGGCGGCGATTTCCATGGTCGAGCGCTGGATGCGGGCAGGGTCATCACACTTGATCAGCGCGTGGTAATCGGCCAGGAAATAAAAACCGTCGGTGCCCTTGTCCCGGCTGGCCAGGACGGTGGGCCGGATGGCGCCAACGTAATTGCCCAGATGGGGAGTGCCGGTGGTGGTAATGCCGGTCAACACGCGGGTGCGATGTGCAGAAGTCATAGGCAATTCAACGGATCAGGAAATTCAGCGGGCTCAGGGCCAGTTTGATGAAGGAGTAAGTCAGTCCCATCAGCGGGTGCATCCACACCTGGCTGACGATGCCGCTGATCACCAGCGCCATCACGATGAAAAAGCCCCAGGGCTCGACGCGAGACACTGCTGCGGCCAGGCGCCAGGGCAGCAGCCCCACCAGGATCCTCCCGCCATCGAGGGGGGGCAGCGGAAAGAGGTTGAAGACGAACATCACCACATTGGTGAGCATGCCGGCTTTACACATCTCCAGGAAAAAACGCTCGGAAACACCGACTCCAACCAGTGCATAGAGCAGCACACCCCAAAGCAGTGCCTGCAGCAGGTTGGCACCCGGGCCGGCCAGGGCCACCCAGACCATGTCGCGTTTGGGGTGGCGCAGGCGGTCAAAGCGTACCGGCACGGGTTTGGCATAACCAAACAGGAAGGCGCCGCCCGTGCCAAAGTACAGCAGGATCGGCATCAGGATCGTGCCGATCGGGTCGATGTGCACCAGTGGGTTGAGGGTGACACGCCCCATCATGGCGGCCGTTGGATCGCCCAGGCGTTGCGCCGCATAGCCGTGCGCCGCCTCGTGCAGGGTGATGGCAAAGATCACCGGCAGGGCGTAGATCAGAACGGTCTGGATGAGTTGGGTGGTTTCCACCATTCGATTGTCTCAGACCCGCGCCATGGGCTGAATGAGCCGTTCAGAGGCCGAGCAATGCGGCATCGCCTTTGCCCTGGCGCAGCAACACTGGTGCATCGCCGCTCATGTCCACGACGGTGGTGGGCTCCAGGGCACAGGCGCCCGCATCGATCACGGCGCCAATCTGGTGTTCCAGCCGTTCACGGATCTCTTCGGGGTCGTTGAGCGGATCCTCCTGACCGGGCAGGATCAGGGTGGCCGCGATCAGCGGCGCACCGTGCAGTTCCAGCAGCGCCTGCAGCACCTTGTGCTCGGGCACGCGCAGGCCGATCGTTTTTCGCTGGGGGTGACTCAGCCGGCGTGGCACTTCCTTGGTGGCTTCCAAAATGAAGGTGAAAGGCCCCGGCGTGGTCTGCTTGATGAGGCGAAACTGGCGGTTGTCCACGCGGGCGTAGCTGGCCAGCTCACTCAGGTCACGGCACAGCAGTGTCAGGTGGTGTTTCTCGTCCACGCCTCGGATGCGGCGCAGCTGGTCAGCGGCAGCCTTGTCGTCCACATGGCAGACCAGGGCGTAGCTCGAATCGGTGGGCACCGCCAGCACCTGTCCCTGGCCAAGCAGCTGCACCGCTTGTTTGAGCAGCCGGGCTTGCGGGTTGTCGGGGTGAACGGAAAAAAACTGTGCCATGCGTCCAGTGTTTTATCAGGATTCCGGCAGTTCCACCCTGATGCGGCTCTCGCGCAGGGTCAGCCAGGCACCCAACGCCCCGCACAGCGCCACCAGGCCCATGCCGGTGAGTGTCCACTGGTCGGGCATGTGGTCAAAGACAATCCAGCCGGCAAGCACTGCAAAGCCGATCTGCGCGTACATGTATGGGGTGAGCGTGGCCGCCGGTGCCCGGCCATAAGCCAGGATCAGGAAGAAGTGTCCGAGGGTGGCCATCAGGCCCATGAGCAGCAGCTGAACCCAGGCCATCCAGTCCGGTGGCGTCTGCCAGACAAAAGGCAGCAGCACGGTGGCCAACAGCGTGCCCGTCCAGCCTGTCAGCACATGGGTGGTGATGGGGTCCTCCTGCTCGCGCGCCAGCCGGCCGGTGAGCACCTGAAAGCCGGAGTTGGTGACCACCAGGATCAGCGGCAGCAGCACAGCCCAGTCAAAGTGCTGGGTATCGGGCCGGATGATCACCAGGGTGCCGGCAAAGCCGCCGCATACCAGCGCCCAGCGCATGGGGCTGACACGCTCCTTGAGTGTCCAGGCCGCCAGCAGGGTGATCACCAGAGGGGCCATCAGCACGATGGCGGTGAATTCCCCGACGGGCATGTACTTCAGGCTGAAAAAGGCCAGCAGGCTGCTGATGAACAAAAGCAGACCACGCGCCAGCTGGAAGCGGGGGTGGCGTGTGAAAAACAAGCGCCGGCCTCGTCCTTTCCAGACCAGAACCGTGGTCACTGCAGCCTGAAAGGCATAACGGAACCACAAGGCCATCAGCAAAGACACGCTGGTACTGATGCTTTTGGTGGTGGTGTCCAGTGTGGCAAAGCAGGCGGTCGCCAGGACGACGAATCCAATGCCGGCAAGGCTGCTGGAGGCAGAGGGTTTCACTGGATACGGTCGGCCAGCAGTTCCCACACGGGCGTCAATTGCCCGGGCAACCATGGCAGGTTGCCCAGGTCGGTGTGGCTTTCATCAGGGCTGTGGAAATCGCTGCCGCGTGATGCAGCCAGACCGAATTCAAGCGCGGTTTGGGCGTAACGTGCTGCTTCCTGTGCCGAGTGGCTGCCCGTCACCACCTCGACACCGCGGCCACCGTGGGCCTTGAATTCGCTGAAGAGGGCGTATTCCTCGTTGGGCGTGAAGTTGTAGCGGGCCGGATGGGCGATGATGGCCATGCCACCTGCCTGGGTGATCCACTGCACCGCATCCTGCAGCCTCGCCCAGCGGTGGGGTACAAACCCGGGCTTGCCTTCGGTGAGGTATTTGCGAAATACCTCGGGGGTGTCTTTGCACACGCCGGACTCCACCAGAAAGCGGGCGAAGTGCGTGCGTGAGATGAGTTCGGGGTTGCCCACGTATTTGAGTGCGCCCTCATAGGCACCATGGATGCCGACCTTGGCCAGCCCTTCGGACATTTCCTGGGCTCGTTCACTGCGTCCGCCACGGGTGCGTCTGAGTCCTTCGATCAGCGTCTGGTTGTGATGGTCAAAACCCAGACCCACGATGTGCACCGTCTGTCCGGCAAAAGTCACCGAGATTTCAGTGCCGGTCAGGTACTTCATGCCCACAGCCCTGGCGGCCTCGAGGGCGCGTTGCTGGCCGCTGATTTCATCGTGGTCGGTCAGTGCCCACAGTTCCACCCCGTTGGCTTGGGCGCGCCTGGCCAGCACCTCCGGCGTCAAAGTGCCGTCGGAGACGGTGGAGTGGCAGTGCAGGTCGGCGTTGAGCATGGAGTTCACAGGACCATTCTAAAACGTGACACGGGCCAGTCACGCCTCGCACGCATAATGAAACAATGATTGATCTCTGGCTGGTCCGACATGGCGAAACCGACTGGAACCGCGAGCTGCGGTTTCAGGGGCACCTGGACGCGCCGCTGAACGCCCTGGGGCTCCAGCAGGCGCAGCGGCTGGGGGCGCATCTGGCTGGCTTGCCGCCGCGTCCTTTGCTGGCCAGCGACCTGCTGCGCACGCGCCAGACAGCCGAGCCTCTGGCGGGACAGTGGCAGACACCGGCCTTGCCCGACAGCCTCTGGCGCGAGCAGGCGTTTGGCGTGATCGAGGGCCTGACTTTGGATGAAATCCAGCAGCGCCACCCCGAAATCGTCCATGGATGGCGCCGGCATGACCCGGATTTTGCACCTCAGGGCGGTGAGTCGCGTCGGCAGTTCCATGCCCGTGTCATGCTGGCGGTGCAATCGCTGGTCGATCGTTGTCTGCAAGAAGGCTGGCGATCCACGATCGTTGTCTCGCACGGTGGTGTGCTGGACATGATCTACCGCAGCGCCACGGGTCAGGCGCTGGGCGAGCCGCGTGAGTGTCCGATTCCGAATGCCGGTCTGAACCATGTGCGCACCGATGGCAAACGCTTCGAGATCGTTCAGTGGGCGCAGACCGACCACCTCGAAGGCCTGCCGCCCGCGGCGGTTTACCCCATCACATCGCCCTCCAAAGCTTGAGGACTCATGGGGCTCGGGGATAATCCCGGCATGAGTTTCCAGCGTTTTCCGTGCGGGGTGGTGTCATGGCCTTGATGATCACCGACGAATGCATCAACTGCGATGTGTGCGAGCCTGAGTGCCCGAACCAGGCAATTTACCTCGGCCCGGAAATCTACGAGATCAACCCGGACAAGTGCACCGAGTGTGTGGGGCATTTTGACGAGCCACAATGCGTACAGGTGTGTCCGGTGGCCTGCATTCCGGTCAATCCGCAGCGGGTGGAGTCGCAGGAATCGCTTTGGGCGAAATACCGAAGGCTGCAGTCGGTTTGACGTTCCGCCTCAAGGAGGGCTGTGGTGAGGACAGGGCTGGTCTCCTCATGATGCGGGTGCGCATAGATCGTTGCCCGGCCCCAAGCCCAACCCGCGCCGGAAAACCCCAGCGAGCCTTCAAGTAGCCTCAGAAACAGGTGCAGCAGGCCGGGGTGGTTTCGGCCGAGGCGGCTTGCTGGTGTGGATCTTGACCATGGCTTTTTCCATCTCGCCGGCCAGCAGCAAAGGCAAGGCCGTCACCGCGCGTTCGATGCTCGCATGAATCGCCTCCCGGTGTTCGGCCATCGGTTTCTTGAGCACCCAGCTCACCACCTCGGCCTTGTTGCCGGGATGCCCCACGCCGATGCGCAGACGCCAGTAGTCCTGTGTGCCCAGCTGGGCATGGATGTCGCGCAATCCGTTGTGGCCGGCATGCGAGCCCCCCTTTTTGAGCTTGGCTTCGCCCGGTGCGATGTCCATTTCGTCGTGCGCCACCAGGATCTCGTCGGGCTGGATCTTGAAAAATCGCGCCAGGGCCGCCACCGACTTGCCCGACACATTCATGAAGGTCTGCGGTTGCAGCAGCCAGACGTTCTGGCCGTTCACGCTGGTGCGTGCCACCAGGCCGTGGTAGCTGCGCTCTGGCACCAGAGAGACCTTGAGTTCGCGCGCCACGGCGTCGATGAACCAGAAGCCAGCGTTGTGCCGGGTGTCTTCGTATTCCGGGCCGGGGTTGCCCAGGCCGACAAGCAATTTGATCATGGGGTTGAATTATCTGGTGTGTGCCTGCGTGCCAGAAACAACAAGGCCCGCAGGTCTTGCGACACAGCGGGCCATGAACCGGGTGGGGCAGGAATTACTTCTTGCCTTTGCCCTTGGCCGGAGCTTCAGCGGCCACGGGGGCAGCCACGATCTCTTCCTCGACCGGCAGGGTCACGGAGACCAGCACGGGGTTGGGCTTGCCGTGGGTCACGGCCTTCACGCCCTTGGGCAGGGAGATGTCGTTCAGGTGCAGGGACTTGCCGCTCTCGAGCTTGGACAGGTCCACAGCGATGAATTCGGGCAGATCTGCGGGCAGGCAGTTCACTTCGATTTCGTTGACAACGTGGTTGACCAGGCATTTGTCGTTCTTGACGGCAGGCGAGTTCTCTTCGCCAGAGAAGTGCAGTGGCACCTTCATGTGCAGCATGGTGTTGGCTTCCACGCGCTGGAAGTCGACGTGCAGCACCAGTTGCTTGAAGGGGTGCATCTGGTAGTCGCGCAGCAGGACCTTGCTGGTCTGGCCGTTCAGTTCCATGTCCAGGATGCTGGCGTGGAAAGCTTCTTTTTTCAGGGCGTGCCACAGGGCGTTGTGGTCCAGCTCGACCAGCTTGGGCTCGCCGGAGCCACCATAGACGATGCCGGGGGTCTTGCCCGAATTGCGCAGACGGCGGCTCGCACCCGTACCCTGCTTGGAACGCTCGAAAGCGGTGAATTTCATATCAATCTCCTGATGGGACCGACCGCGACCAGTGCAGCCCCTGTTCAACAAAAAGCCTGCCAGTCGGCTGACGGCAGGCTGCGTGCGCCTGATGGCCCAGATCAGTTCTGGTCCGAGAACAGGCTCATCACCGACTCGCCCTTGGCGATGCGCTGGATGGTTTCAGCCACCAGCGGACCCACGGAGAGTTGGCGAATTTTTTTGCAGGCGGCCGCATTGGCCGACAGCGGAATGGTGTTGGTCACGACGACTTCGTCAAGAGCAGAGCCCTGGGCGATGCGGTCGATGGCCGGACCCGAGAAGATCGGGTGCGTGCAATAGGCATAGACGTTCTTGGCGCCGCGGTCCTTGAGCACTTCGGCGGCTTTGACCAGGGTGCCGGCGGTGTCGATCATGTCGTCCATGATCACGCAGTTGCGGCCGTCGATGTCGCCAATGACGTGCATGACTTCGGACACGTTGGCCTTGGGGCGGCGCTTGTCAATGATGGCCAGATCGCAGCCCAGCTGCTTGGCCAGCGCGCGCGCGCGCACCACGCCACCGACATCGGGCGAGACCACGATCAGGTCCTCATAGTTTTTCTGGCGCAGGTCGCCCAGCAGCACCGGCGAGGCATAGATGTTGTCGACCGGAATGTCGAAAAAGCCCTGGATCTGGTCGGCGTGCAGGTCCATGGTCAGCACGCGGCCCACGCCCACGGCCTGCAGCATGTTGGCCACGACCTTGGCCGAAATTGGCACACGGGTGGAACGCGGGCGGCGGTCCTGGCGGGCGTAGCCGAAGTAGGGGATGACGGCGGTGATGCGCTCGGCCGAAGCACGCTTGAGCGCGTCGACCATGATGAGCAGTTCCATCAGGTTTTCGTTGGTCGGCGCACAGGTCGACTGGATCACGAAAACCTCGCGGGCCCGCACGTTTTGCTTGAGCTCGACGGTCACTTCGCCGTCAGAGAAGCGGCCGACATCGGCTGCCCCGAGTTCGGTGCCCAGGTTGCGGGCAATTTCTGCTGCCAAGGCCGGATTGGCGTTGCCAGTGAAGAGCATGAAATCGGGCTTGGCGGAAGAAGTCGGCTGCATGAGCATTCCAGCGATCAGCAAAACAGGGCCTGGACGGTATGTGTCATTTGGCAGGGGAGGAAGGACTCGAACCCTCGCATGCCGGAATCAAAATCCGGTGCCTTAACCAACTTGGCGACTCCCCTACACAGGTTGACTGTCTTGCAACAGCCCACCGATCAATTGTCGCTGGTTGCCCACCCCTGCAAGGGATGAACTTCCAAATTGCTGCATTCACGAACGATCCAGTGGTCAGGCGCCTGAATCGCTGCGTCTCCTGGTGTGCAGCGTGCGAACACTGCGCTGCCGGAGCCCGTCATTCTAGCCTGAAGTTTGTGCGATTCGAGCAGCCCGATCGCTTTTGAAACTTCGGGGCAGAGCATTTCTGCCACGGGTTGCAGGTCGTTGCGGCCAAAGCCGTAAGGATCTGCAGCAAAGACAGCGATTGTAGCAGGTTTTGTGGATCGCCCGAGTTGGGGGTGCCGAAAAATGCTGGCTGTTTCGACGCCGGCCGGGGGTTTGACGACGCAAAAGTGCGCCGCGGGCAGATCGATCGGGGTGATCTGCTCGCCCACGCCTTCGATCCATGCATTGCGACCGCGCAGGAAAAAGGGCACATCGGCGCCCAGTTGCAAGCCCAGCTTTTCCAGCTGCTGCTGGGTCAGCTGCAGATTCCACAGGCGGTTGAGCGCCAGCAGGGTAGTGGCCGCGTCGGATGAGCCACCTCCCATGCCTGCCTGGGCCGGGATGCGTTTATCGATGCTGATGTCAGCCCCCAGGGCGGTGCCCGTGACCTGCTGCAGCAAGGCGGCTGCACGTGTGATCAGGTCTTGGGCAGGCAGCGGTGTGCCGAGATCGTGGCGGAGCACGCGCGCATCAGCGCGCAGTTCGAAGTGCAGCGTATCGCACCAGTCGATCAGCATGAACACCGACTGCAGGAGGTGGTAGCCATCTTCGCGTCGGCCGGTCACGTGCAGGAACAGGTTGAGCTTGGCCGGAGCCGGGACGTCGAACAGGGCTTTCATGCGGCGATTATCGGCAGGGGGTATGTGAGCTCACTGGTCGAGCAGGATGCGCAGCAAGGCTTCGGGCGCGGGGGAGGTGCGTCTGGCCGTGATGCGACCCTGCGTTCGCGCACTCAGGTCCGGCTCCCAGCCGGCGTGGGTCACCGGCCGTCCCTCGATCCAGTCAAACAGAAGTTGCACCGGCAAAGGGGTCTGTACCAGCTGCTGTGTCAGGGCTTCCACCGTGGGCTGGACCCATCGCTCGTTGCCCCGTTCAAGCATGGCTTGCCGCGGGTTCCAGCTCAGTCGTGCCAGCACGCTGCTGACCGGTCCCAGAAGGGTCAGTTCCCCGTTTTGTGCAGAGCCCTGCAGTTCGAATGCCACATGCAGGTTTTGCGGTGTCTCGCCCATCACCTGCAAGCCGATGCGGCCAGACCAGAAAGCCTCGGGGGGCTGTGGCCGCGGCGGTGTCGCACACGCGCCCAGCATCAGGCTGGCTGCCAGCATGGCCAGACGCCGGTTCATGGTTTGAAACCCAGCCGGCGCATCGTGTCCAGCAAGGTATCGTTGTCGGCCTTGAGCAGAAGACCCTCGCGCCAGATGCGGGCCGCTTCGTTGCGCTGCCCAAGAGACCACAGCACCTCCCCGAGGTGCGCCGCAATTTCGGCGTCCGGACGGGCCTGGTAGGCTGCGCGCAGGATGCGCAGGGCTTCCTCGGGGCGGTTGAGCCGGAACTCCACCCAGCCCAGACTGTCCTGGATGTAAGGGTCCTGCGGCGCCAACTGGACAGCTTGCTGGATCAGCTGGCGGGCTTCTTCCAGTCGGATGCCTCGGTCGGCCAGCGAATAGCCCAGCGCATTGAAGGCATGGGGGTCCTGCGGCCGCATGCGCATGAGCTGGCGCAGCAGTTTTTCCATTTCTTCATAGCGCTTGAGCTTTTCGGTCACCATGGACAGCTCGGTCAGCAATTCGACGTCGTCAGCGCTCGGCCCCAGGGCTTGCTGGACCAGGGTATAGGCCTGCTCGGCCTGGCGATGCTCCCGCATCCAGCGCGAGAGTGCCAGTGTCTTGCGTTTGGCCTGTTCTGCTGTGGCAGGCTGGACCTGGCTGAGGACGACGCGCGCCTCGTCAGGGCGGCCTTGCTGCTCGAGCACCTCGGCGCGACGAATGGCCAGCCGCACCGGGTCGGCGCTGGCAGGAATCTGGTTGAGCCAGCGTGCGGCCTGATCCAGTTCGCCTTGCTGCTGTGCCAGCTGGGACAAGGCCATGAGCGCTTCCGTCAGCCCGGCCTGCTGTTCGGCCTCCTGGCTGTTCCTGACCAATTCCACATGCTGCACAAGGCTCTGACGGGCCTGGCTGGGTTGGCCCAGGTCGATTTGCAGCAGACCCTGCAGCAGCCATCCTGGGGAAAACGCCGGATGCTGCCCGGTCAGCTGCTGCAATTGCACCAGGGCATCGCTTTGTGCCTGAAGGGCGATCAGGCTGCGGGCATAGCTCAGCCGCATCTCGGGCGAAACGGGGCCACGCATGGCTTCATCGAGCATGCGCCGGATGTCTGCAGAGCCCGATGGCAGCAGGCTCAGCCCGAGGATCAGGGGCCCCTGGGCCTGAGGATCGGCGGCATGGCCCTTGAGGGCCGCCTCGATGGCCTGCTGCATCTGCTGGGCATCGCGCCGCATGCGACCGATGGTCGTCCAGGCGGTGGCTTCCAAACCCTTTTGCGCGAGGCTGCGCTGAAGGGCGTTCTCGACGACACGTGCGGCCTGGGCCTTGTCGCTCACGCGGGCGAACACCCGCGGGATGGAAATGATGGCCCCCTGTTTTTCGGAGACGGGCAATTCGTCGATTGAACTGGCCAGGGCCTGACCTGCTTCATCGATCCTGTTGAGCGCCAGCAGGATCTGCAGGATGTAACGGTTGGGCTCGGGCGCGAGGGGTATTTCACGTTTCCACGTCTGCGCAGCCTGCAGCGCGGCTTCGCCCGAGCGTGCCTGCAGCGCCACATCCACTGCGCGCTGGAAAAGGGCGGGATCACGTGTCTTGCGCGCAGCGTCCAGGATCAGCGAAAACCCTGCGCCTGGAGACCCCTGACGCACGTTGAGCTCGCCCAGCAAGAGCTGGTAGAAAAGCACGGCGTCCAGTGCGGACTGAGCCGCTGGCACCGCTGGTTTGTCCGAAGGCGTGGCAGCCTGCACGCCAGACGTCAGGATGCAGGAGGACAAAACGGCAATGCGCAACCAGGATTTCATGCGGGCATGATAATCCAGCGTCTGCAGCCCTCCGGCCTTGCGGCCATTGCCACAAGAGCCGCTGTTTCCATGCCTGAACTGCCCGAAGTCGAAGTCACCCGCCTGAGCTTTGCCGACCGGATTGCCGGTGCGCGCATCCGTGTGTTGCGCATGGGCAAACCCCTGCGCTGGCCATTGGGTGTTCAGGCCCAGTCCCTGTGCGGCCAGCAGATCAGGGCGGTTCGCCGGCGGGGCAAGTACCTGCTGCTCGATCTGGATCAGGGCCTGCTGCTGCTGCACCTGGGCATGTCGGGCAGTCTGAATTTCGCGCCTGTCCAGCCCGAGGCTGGCGTGCACGACCACATGGACCTTGTGACAGACAGGGGGACGCTGCGGCTGCATGACCCCAGGCGTTTTGGTGCCGTGGTCTGGGCCCCTTCGGAACACTCGCCACAGGCGCAGAAACTGCTGGGGCATCTGGGGGTGGAGCCTCTGAATGGCGGATTCCATGCTGTGGCTTTCCATACGGCCCTGCGCAAGCGCTCGGCGTCCATCAAGCAGGTGCTTCTGGCCGGTGACATCGTTGTCGGGGTTGGCAACATTTATGCCTCCGAGGCGCTGTTTTTGGCGGGCATCCGTCCGACATTGCCAGCCAGACAGATCTCCCGCCCACGTGCTGTGCGCTTGCATGCGGCCATCATCGATGTGCTCTCGCGCGCGGTACTGCAGGGGGGCAGCAGCCTGCGGGACTTTGTGAGCGCCGAGGGCAAGACGGGCTATTTCCAGCTCGAAGCCGCTGTCTACGGCCGTGCGGGCCAACCCTGCCGCGTCTGCAGCACATCGATCCGCTCCATCGTGCAGGGCCAGCGCACCACTTTCTATTGCCCCACATGCCAGAAGAATTGACATTGCCCGCAGGCTTTGCCGGCCAGATGGTCGACTGGCAGCGCCGCAAGGGCCGCCAGCACCTGCCCTGGCAGCACACCCGCGACCCCTACCGGGTCTGGCTCTCCGAGATCATGCTGCAGCAGACCCAGGTCAGCACCGTGCTCGATTACTACCCGCGCTTTTTGCAGCGTTTTCCCGATGTGGTCGCCCTGGCGGCTGCGCCGCAGGACGATGTGCTGGGGTTGTGGAGCGGGCTGGGTTACTACAGCCGGGCGCGCAACCTGCACCGTTGCGCGCAAGAGGTGATGGATCGTTTTGGCGGCGCGTTCCCAAAGTCTGCCGAGTTGCTGCAGACCCTGCCTGGCATTGGTCGCTCAACGGCTGCCGCTATTGCAGCCTTCTGTTTTGACGAGCGGGTATCGATTCTGGATGGCAACGTCAAACGTGTGCTGACCCGTGTGCTGGGCTACAGCGCCGATCTGGCCGTGGCGGCCAGTGAGCGTGAACTGTGGGCTCTGGCCGAACGCCTGCTGCCTGAGCAGGCCCGGGACATGCCGGCCTATACCCAGTCGCTGATGGATGTGGGTGCCACGCTGTGCCAGCCGCGCAAGGTGCAGTGCGAAGCCTGTCCGGTTCAGCGGCTGTGTGTCGCGCACCACCAGGGCCAGCCACTGGCTTACCCCGTCAAGACGCGCAAGGTCAAGCGCAGCAGCGCCACGTTGTGGCTGCTCTGGGCCGTGAACGCCCGAGGCCAGGTCTGGCTGCACAAGCGCCCGGCACGCGGTATCTGGGCTGGCTTGTTCAGTCTGCCGGTGTTTGAGGACGAGGCCGGTCTCTTGGCGGCCAGTGCGCACGGCCAATCGCTGCACCACATCGCTCCCTGGAAGCATGTGCTGACCCACCGGGACTTGTACCTGCACCCGGTGCGCCTGCATCTGCCGGAAAGGCATTCGCCGCAATGCGAAGGCCAGTGGGTCGACGCACAGGACTGGCCGCAGCTGGGGTTGCCCGCACCGGTCCGTCTTTTGCTCGAGGGTGCGAAAGGCTGATCTGTGTCCCCCAGGGGGCCAGCTTGGCCGAGGGCAGGTGGGGTCAGGTGCTCAGGGAAGGCAGTCCATGGCGTTGGCGGGCGCGCAGGCAGGCGTCGCTGCCTTCTTCAAATTCGCGACAGGGGGAGGGGCGCCATTCGTAGATGCCGCAAGTGGCTTTCTCGCCAATCCGACCATACAACGCCCCACAGCGTGGCGGGCTATGGTCGGTGCCGCGCATGCGGCAGGTGCTGTCGGTGATGGGGGCGGCCAGGCCTGCCGGGACCGAGCCACCGCCTTCTTCATATTCAAAGACCGAAAAATCCACCCGAAAGCTGGCGCAGCAGGCGCCGCAGGTGGTGCACTGGCTCATGTCAGATGCGTCGATCAGCCGTGCACGCGGCCCAGCAGCAGGAACTCCATGAGTGCTTTTTGCACATGCATGCGGTTCTCCGCCTCATCCCACACCACGGATTGCGGGCCATCGATGACCTCGGCAGTGACCTCTTCGCCGCGGTGGGCGGGCAGGCAGTGCATGAACAGTGCGTCGGGTTTGGCGGCTTGCATCATGGCCTCGTCCACGCACCAGTCGGCAAACGCCTTTTTGCGGGTTTCGTTTTCGGCTTCGTAGCCCATGCTGGTCCACACGTCGGTGGTGACCAGGTCGGCGCCGCGACAAGCTTCGAGCGGATCGCTGAACACCTTGTAACGGCTTGAACCCTTGAGGCCAGCCACGTCGGCGTTGACTTCGTAGCCGCTGGGCGTGCTGACATGCACCGTGAAGCCCAGCAGTTCGGCAGCCTGCAGCCAGGTGTTGGCCATGTTGTTGCCATCACCCACCCAGGCCACCACCTTGCCCTGGATCGAGCCGCGGTGTTCGATGAAGGTGAAGATGTCGGCCATGATCTGGCAGGGGTGGAATTCGTTGGTCAGGCCATTGATGACCGGCACGCGCGAGAACTGCGCAAATTTCTCGATCTTGTCCTGCCCGAAGGTGCGGATCATCACCAGATCGACCATGCGGCTGATGACGCGGGCACTGTCTTCGATGGGTTCAGCCCGGCCCAGCTGGCTGTCGCCCGTGGTCAGGTGCACCACCGAGCCGCCAAGCTGGTACATGCCGGCTTCAAAGCTCACGCGCGTGCGCGTACTGGCCTTCTCGAAAATCATGGCCAGCGTGCGGTCGGCCAGCGGGTGGTACTTCTCGTAAGCTTTGAACTTGCGCTTGATTTCGGCTGCACGCGCGAACAGGTGAGCGTACTCGTCGGCCGTGCAGTCCGTGAACTGGAGGTAGTGGCGGATGGTCATGCTTGCTCTGAGAGAAATGTCTGGATCTGCGGCACCAGCAGGGCGATGACCTCGTCGGCCTCGGCGGTGGTCATGATCAGGGGCGGCACCAGGCGCACCACGCTGTCGGCGGTGACGCTGATGAGCAGGCCGGCTTCGGCGCAGCGGCCGGTGAGGACGCCACAGGGTTTGTCGAGCTCGATGCCGATCATCAGGCCCTGGCCCCGGATTTCCTTGATGCCGGGCGTGCCTGCCAGGGCTTTTTCCAGCCCGCTGCGCAGGTGGGCACCCACCTTGGCGGCGTTGTCCATCAGGCCATCCTTTTCCATGATGCGGATGGTCTCCACCCCCGCGCGCATGGCCAGCGGATTGCCGCCAAAGGTGCCGCCGTGGTTGCCCGGCTGGAAGATGCTGGCCGCCTTGGGACCGGCCACGACGGCGCCGATCGGCACCCCCGAGCCCAGGCCCTTGGCCAGCGGCATCACGTCGGGCACGATGCCTGCCCACTGATGGGCGAACCATTTGCCAGTGCGACCCATGCCGCACTGGACCTCGTCGATCATCAGCAGCCAGTCTTTTTCGTCACACAGGGCGCGCACCTGGCGCAGGTAGTCGGCGCGCATCGGGTTGACGCCGCCTTCGCCCTGGATGGTCTCAAAAAACACTGCCACCACATCCGGGTCATTGGCCGTGGCTGCCTTCAGGGCTTCGATGTCGTTGAGAGGCACGCGGATGAAGCCTTCGACCAGCGGCGCAAAACCTTCCTGCACCTTCTTGTTGCCGGTGGCGCTGAGCGTGGCAATGGAGCGGCCATGGAAGGCTTTTTCGTACACCACAATCTTGGGCAGGGCAATGCCTTTGTCGTGGCCGAACTTGCGCGCCAGTTTGAGCGCAGCTTCGTTGGCTTCCAGGCCGGAGTTGCAGAAAAACACATTGCTCATGCCCGAGAGTTCCACCAGCTTGGCCGCCAGCTTTTCCTGGTTGGGGATGTGGTAGTAGTTGCTGCTGTGGATGATCTTGGCCAGCTGGTCCTGCAGGGCCGGCACGAGCTCGGGGTGGTTGTGGCCCAGGGTGTTCACGGCAATGCCGGCCAGTGCGTCAAGGTACTGCTTGCCATTGACGTCCCAGACGCGGCAGCCCTGACCACGTTCGAGCGCGATTGGCAGGCGCCCGTAGGTGTTCATGGTGTGCGGCGAGGCGGCTTCAATGAAAGCGGTCATGCGTGAACTCCGTTGCAAATAAAAAGCGGCCCAACGAAAAAGAGGGCCGTTGAAATGTGATTTTAGGGGCATTTATCAGAGATGCCGGGCGCAGCAGCACTGCGTGCTGTCATGCAAATTTCACCGACTTGTCCAGGGTTACCGGGCGGTTTCAAGTCTTATATAAGATAAAATACTGGGGACCCCCAGAGGGCGGCGATCCCGAGCTCTGGCGCACCACTTCACCGCCTCTATCCGATGGTTTCCAACAACGCCAAAGAAGTCTTCATCCAGGGCATCACCCAGGATGGCAGAACGTTCCGCCCCAGCGACTGGGCCGAACGTCTGGCAGGCGTCATGAGCCAGTTCCGTCCTGGCGGTGTCAGTCCCGGCAGCCACCTGAGCTATTCACCCTGGTGCATTCCAACAACCATGGGCAACACCAAGTGCGTGGTGGTCAACCGTGAGCTTCAAGAGTACGAGCCGATGGCCTGGAACTTCGTGATGAACTTCGCGAAGGACAACAACCTGCAGGTGGTCGAGGCCTGTTTGCTGCCCGATCCGCCTAAGGTGAAGTAAGCCATGAAAAAACCGCCCGAAGGCGGTTTTTGTGTTTCGCTGACAGCGCACCCGTTTCAAACGGCGGCAGGGCTGTGGCCCTGCCGGGCTGTTGATCTTGTGGAGCGGATCAGGCTGCAGCCAGGGCCAGGGCCTTGACTTTGGCGCTCAGGCGGCTCTTGTCGCGAGCGGCCTTGTTCTTGTGGAAGATGCCCTTGTCGGCGATCGTGTCCACCACGGCCTGCATCTTGCCGAACAGCTCAGCGGCCTTGGTCTTGTCGCCAGCGGCAACTGCCTTTTCGACGTTCTTGACGGCGGTGCGGTATTTGGAGCGCAGCGAGGAATTCGCGGCGTTGAGTTTCACGTCCTGGCGTGCGCGCTTGCGGCCCGAGGCCAGACGGGGGTTCTTTTTCTTCGGCTTTCCAGATGCCATTTTGATTTCCTTTGGTGTCTGAGGATGATGTCAGCGAACCCGGTATTCTAGCAGACCCGGCAAGATGCATTTCAGTCCCGGTCCGGGCCGCTACACTTGGCGGGTGAGTCTGTTTCGTTCCGCCTCTGTCGTCTCCCTCTTTACCCTGGCCTCGCGCATCACCGGGCTGGCGAGGGAGCTCCTGATCGCTGCCATGTTCGGGGCGAGCGCCCTGACCGACGCCTTCAATGTGGCGTTTCGCATTCCCAACCTGTTCCGTCGCCTGTTCGCCGAGGGCGCCTTCAGCCAGGCCTTTGTGCCGGTGCTGGCCGCCACACGGGCCGAACACGGCGATGCGACCACCAAAACCGCCATTGACAGCGTGGCCACCGTGCTGGCCTGGGTGCTGTTGGCTTTCTCCTTGCTGGGGGTGCTGCTGGCGCCAGCATTGGTCTGGCTGCTGGCCAGTGGTCTGCGTCAGGGGCCGGGCTTCGACGCTGCCGTCACCATGACGCGCTGGATGTTCCCTTACATCGGCTTCATGTCGATGGTGGCCCTCTCTGCGGGCATCCTCAATACCTGGAGGCGCTTTGCCGTACCGGCCGCCACACCGGTGCTGCTCAACCTCAGCATGATCGGCACCGCCTGGCTGCTCTCGCCCTGGCTGCCGACAAAAGGTGTGGACGCCATTTACGCCCTGCCAGTCGGTGTGATGCTGGGCGGTGTGCTGCAGCTGGCCGTACAGGTGCCGGCCCTCAAGCGATTGGGGCTGCTGCCGCGTTTGGGCATGGGTTGGACAGCGGTGCGGATGGCCTGGCGCAACGAGGCCACGCGCCGCATCCTGGTCCTGATGGGGCCGGCCCTGCTCGGGGTGGGGGTGGCTCAGATTTCATTGCTCATCAACACGCAGATCGCCTCGCACCTGGCGGCCGGTAGCGTCAGCTGGCTCAGCTACGCCGACCGCCTGATGGAATTCCCAACCGCCATGCTGGGGGTGGCCCTGGGCGCCGTGCTGATGCCGCAGCTGGCAGCGGCCAAGGCCACGGGCGATGGCGAACGCTATGCCGCCATGCTGGACTGGGGCCTGCGCCTGGTGCTGCTGCTGGCCTTGCCCTGCGCGGCCGCCCTGCTGGTGTTTGCCCAGCCCCTGGTAGCCGTGCTCTACCACTACGGCGCTTTCACCGACAGGGATGTGCAGCAGACCACCCTGTCCCTGACCGGTTATGGCGTGGGTTTGCTGGGCCTGGTGGCCATCAAGGTGCTGGCGCCGGGCTATTACGCGAGCCAGGACATTCGCACCCCAGTCAAGATCGCGGTGGTGGTGCTGGTGGTCACGCAGGCCTTCAACCTGGTGTTCGTGCCCTGGCTACAACACGCGGGTCTGGCCCTGTCGATCGGTCTGGGGGCGCTGGTCAATGCCTTGTGGCTGCTGCTGGGCCTGCTGCGGCGGGGCAGCTACAGACCACAACCGGGCTGGCGCGTGTTTGCGCTGCAGGTACTTGCGGCGACGCTGCTGCTGACGATCTTGCTCCACCTGTCCGCGCAACAGCTCGACTGGGTCGGGATGCGCACCCAGCCCTGGCTGCGCATCGGGCAGATGCTGGTGGTTCTGGCGGCCAGCGCTGTGCTGTACTTTGGCGTGTTGCTGGCGCTGGGCCTGCGGCCCCGGGCCTTCATGAGGCGGTGAGCATGGGCAGCACTCTTGAATTCATCCCCCCGACGCCACTGGACTATTTCGCCAGCCTGGTGCACAGCGACGAGGACCTGCCTTTGCTGGAGGCCGCTGCCAGCCTGGCCCAGGATGAGGAACCCACGCTTGATGTGGCGCAGGTGCTCGAAGATGTGGATCGGCTGCTCAAACGCGTGAAGTCACGCATGATGCCGGACGCCGATGACCTCACGCGACTGGCCGTGCTGACCCAGGTGTTCTACAAGGACCTTGGTTTCGGTCTGAACGCCAACGACTATTACGCCCCCGAGAACAGCTACCTCAGTGAAGTGCTGCGCACACGTCGGGGCATACCGGTCTCGCTGGCCGTGGTCTGGCTGGAGCTGGCCCAGGGCCTGGGTCTGAACGCGCAGGGCATCGCTTTTCCAGGACATTTTCTGGTCAAGGTGGCCCTCGATGCCGGGCTGGTGGTGATCGACCCTGCCACGGGGGTGTCGCTCGGGGTGGACACCTTGGCCGAGCGGCTGGCACCCTACCGCGACGAGGCGGACCGCCATGCGGGGGCCGATCTGGACGAGGGTGAAACGCCGCTGGGGCTGTACCTGCAGGCTTGTCCGCCGCGCCATGTGCTGGCGCGCATGCTGCGCAACCTCAAGGAAATCTTCCGCAGCCAGGAAGACTGGCCGCGCATGCTGGCCGTGATGGAGCGGCTGGTGGTGCTGTTGCCTGCCGACATGGCCGAGCGACGCGACCGGGGGCTTGTGCATGCCGAGCTGGGGCATGCAGGTCAGGCGCTGGCAGACCTGCAGGCCTATCTGGAGGCGGAGCCGTTGGCGGCGGACCACGGGGCGCTGGAGGCCCGCGTCAAGGAGATCGCGGGCTCGGCCGGGCTGTGATCAGCCCACCACCACCTGGGCACCGTCACCCTGCGGCACAATTTTGCCAATGGCGTAGACCGTCTCGCCCGCAGCACGCAGTGTGGCAGCACAGGCATCGGCCTGATCGGCGGCGATCACGACCACCATGCCGATGCCATTGTTGAAGGTGCGGTTCATCTCGATGTCATCAATGCCAGCCGTCTTTTGCAGCCAGGCAAAGAGTTCGGTTTGCGGCCAGCTGCCTTTTTGCAGGTGGGCGGCCAGGCCCGCGGGCAGCACACGGGGGATGTTCTCGAGCAGGCCGCCGCCGGTGATGTGGGCCAGGGCCTTGATGGGGTGCTTGTCCAATGCGGCCAGCACGTTTTTCACATACAGGCGCGTGGGCTCCATGATGGCCTGTTTGAACGGTTTGCCGTCCAGCGTGGCCGGGGTGTTGGCACCCGCGCGTTCAATGCATTTGCGCACCAGCGAGAAGCCGTTGGAGTGCACGCCCGCCGAGGCCAGGCCCAGCACCACGTCGCCGGCCTGCACGTTCTGGCCGGTCAGGATCTTGCTCTTTTCAACAGCGCCAACGGCAAAGCCCGCCAGATCGTATTCACCGGCCGGGTACATGCCGGGCATTTCGGCAGTTTCACCGCCGATCAGGGCGCAGCCCGAGAGTTCGCAGCCTTTGGCAATGCCGCCCACCACGGCGGCGGCCGTGTCCACGTCCAGCTTGCCGCAGGCAAAGTAGTCCAGGAAGAACAGCGGTTCGGCACCCTGCACCAGCACGTCGTTGACGCTCATGGCCACCAGGTCGATGCCCACGGTGTCGTGCATGTTCCATTCAAAAGCCAGCTTGAGCTTGGTGCCTACGCCATCGGTGCCGCTCACCAGCACCGGCTCCTTGTAGCGTTTGGGCACTTCGAACAGGGCGCCAAAGCCGCCAATGCCGGCCAGCACGCCTTCACGCATGGTCTTTTTGGCCAGGGGCTTGATGCGTTCGACCAGTTCATCGCCGGCAACGATGTCCACACCGGCGTCTTTGTAGGAGAGAGGAGTTTGGCTCATGGGGGCGGCCCGTGACGGGCGTTCAATTCGGGTAAAAAGGGCCTGGTAAACGGTAGGCAGACTAAAATCACCCGTAATTTTAAGGGTTCACCCTGAACCCC
>Ga0255274_1000027_pt1 | contig 22829 bp, 24 predicted proteins | sample AtltaT_4_FD_183673 | JGI IMG/M metagenome (GOLD analysis project Ga0255274, IMG submission 183673) | Metatranscriptome of freshwater microbial communities from Altamaha River, Georgia, United States - Atl_Colum_RepB_8h (Metagenome... | ecosystem: Environmental > Aquatic > Freshwater > River... | reverse complement strand
GTGGGCGACCTGGTGGCCCAGCGGGTGATCGTGGCCGGCAAGGTGTCGGGCAACATCCATGCGCTCGATCGGGTGGAGCTCCATGCCGGCTGCTTTGTGCAGGGCGACCTGAAGTACGTTTCGATCGCGGTGGAGCATGGCGCCCGTGTGCAAGGCCTGCTGCTCCAGGTGGAAGCCTCCGAGAGCCTGGCACGCACGGACCAGGATGCCCAGGAGGCCATCCGCAGGGCGCGGACCACCGGTATCGGCGACAGCGCGGCCTCCCGCTGAGCCAGGGCCTGCGACCCGTCCTGGTGCACTGCCGCTATCATGCGGCCATGAATTTCCTGGCCATCGACGTCGGCAACACCCGCCTGAAGTGGGCGATGTATGACCGAGCCCACCCGGATGCGACCCCGATGGCACATGGGGCCGAATTCCTCGAAAACATCGACCGCCTGGCCGAAGGGGCCTGGGCCGAGCTGCCGACTCCCGACCGCATGCTCGGCTGCATCGTGGCCGGTGACGCGGTGCGCCGGCGCGTGCAGGAGCAGATGGAACTGTGGGATGTGACGCCGCAGTGGGTGGTCGCCGAGCAGGCCGAGGCCGGCCTGATCAATGGCTATGACCACCCTTCACGCCTGGGTGCCGACCGTTGGGTGGCCATGGTGGGCGCACGCCAGCGCATGCTGGCCCAGGGCAAAGTCCGCCCGCTGGTGGTGGTGATGGTGGGCACGGCGGTGACTGTGGAAGCCATCGATCAGCACGGCAAGTTTCTTGGCGGCTTCATCCTGCCCGGCCACGGCATCATGCTGCGGGCCCTCGAATCGGGCACAGCCGGGCTGCATGTGCCCACCGGCGAGGTGCGCATGTTCCCGACCAACACCAGCGATGCGCTGACCAGCGGCGGTACTTTTGCGATTGCCGGTGCCTGCGAACGCATGGTGCAGCACCTGCGCAGCCACACCGGCATGGAGCCCATGTGCGTCATGACCGGTGGGGCGGGCTGGAAGATGGCGCCCAGCATGTCGATCGATTTCGAGCTGGTGGACAACCTGATTTTTGATGGCCTGCTGACGCTGGCCAGCCTGCGTTTTGCCTGAGTGGCGCGCTCAGGCGCCGTTGTCACCGTAGGCCGAAGTCAGCGCCATCAAGTGCTGCCGTAACTCGGAACTGGTCAGCCAGGGCGTGAGCAGGCCCAGCACATGGCGGGCGCCACGGCCCATGGCCTGGCTGGCGCTTTCAGGTTCCATGGCGCGGCGCGGATCACGCACGTATTCGTAGCTCAGCCAGTAGGTCACCATCACCGCCATGCTGGTCGAGAGGGTCTCGACCGTGTCGGGTCCGATGCGCATCACACCGGCGGCCGCCAGCGATTCGAGCATCTGCCGCAGCGCCAGCGTCTTGCGCTGCAGCACGTCGCGGAAGTGCGTTTCCAGATGCCGGTTGCCCGAGAGCAGGTGGTTGAGGTCGCGGTACAGAAAACGGTGGTCCCAAACCCTTTCGAACAGGGTGTGCAGAAAGAACCAGGCGTCTTCGATGTCCTGCACATCGCCGCCGGCGTCGAGCAGGGACAGCATGGAGGCCTCAAACTGGTCGTAGAGGTGGTTGACCAGCTTGTCCTTGGACGGGAAGTGGTAGTACAGATTGCCCGGGCTGATGCCCAGTTCCGACGAGATCATGGTCGTCGAGACATGGGGCTCGCCATAGCGGTTGAACAGGTCCAGCGTGACGCTGGCGATCCGCTCGGCGGTGCGGCGCGGGGCTTTTTTCGCCATGAAACAGCAGGCCGGGAGGATCAGGCCTTGCGGGCGGTTTTGCGGACAGGTGCTTTGGTGGCCGGTTTGGGGGGGGGCGCAAGCCGGGCTTCGAGGTCGGCCACGCGGGCCTGCAGGTCGGCGATGTCCTGCAGGGTGGGCATGCCCAGCCGGTGCAGGGCGCGGGCGACACGCTCTTCAAACACATGTTCGAGCTTGTCGATGCGACCGGCAGTCTGCTGGCCAAGGCCCTGGGCCATGCTGGCAAAGCGTTCGGTGGCTTCCTGAAAGCGCTGCTGTGCTTCTTCCTGGCTTTTGCGCTGGAAGGCCAAACCATCGCTGACCAGGGTTTCAAAAGCCTTGTTGCCCTGGGCCTGCGCCTGGGCCATGGCGCCCAGACCCGCCAGCCAGATCTGGTGGGTGTTCAGGCCCGGCAGATCCGGCGTGCCGGCAGCGGGGGAGGCAGGGTCGGGTTTCTTGGCCATGTCGGTGTCCGTTGTGCGGCGAATGCCGGGGCAGAGGGTGGTTCTAGAATCTGCAACATGCCGCCACACCGGGCGGCGATGTCCTTTATACACCCATGACCATTCTCGTGACTGGCGGCGCCGGCTTCATTGGCGGCAATTTCGTCCTCGACTGGATCGCCGGCTGCGACGAGCCGGTGCTCAACCTCGACAAACTCACCTACGCAGGCAACCTCGAAACCCTGGCCAGCCTGCAGGGCCACCCCCGCCACACCTTTGTGCAGGGTGACATTGGCGACCGGGCGCTGGTCGAGGGCCTGCTGGCCGAGCACAAGCCGCGCGCCATCGTCAATTTTGCGGCCGAAAGCCATGTGGACCGCTCCATCCACGGCCCGGGCGAGTTCATCCAGACCAACATCGTGGGCACCTACCACCTGCTGGAATCGGTGCGGGGGTACTGGAATGGTTTGCCCGACAGCGAAAAGGCCGCCTTCCGCTTCCTGCATGTCTCTACCGACGAGGTGTATGGCTCGCTCTCGCCCACCGACCCGGCCTTTGCCGAGACGAACCGTTACGAACCCAACAGCCCGTATTCCGCCAGCAAGGCCGCCAGCGACCACTTGGTGCGTGCCTGGCATCACACCTACGGCCTGCCGGTGCTGACCACCAACTGCTCCAACAACTACGGGCCGTACCATTTCCCGGAAAAGCTGATTCCGCTGATGATCGTCAACGCGCTGGCGGGCAAGAGCCTGCCGGTGTATGGCGATGGCATGCAGATCCGCGACTGGCTCTATGTCAAGGACCACTGCAGCGCCATCCGCCGCGTGCTCGAAGCCGGGCGTCTGGGCGAGACCTACAACGTGGGGGGCTGGAATGAGAAGCCCAACATCGAGATCGTCAAAACGGTGTGTGCACTGCTCGATGAGCTGCGTCCCAAGGCGGATGGCAGCAGCTACGCCACGCAGATCACTTACGTGACCGACCGCCCGGGCCACGACCGCCGCTATGCCATTGACGCCCGCAAGCTCGAAGCCGAACTGGGCTGGAAGCCGGCGGAGACCTTCGAGACCGGCATCCGCAAGACGGTGCAGTGGTACCTGGGCAACCCCGAGTGGGTGCAAAACGTGCAGTCCGGTGCCTACCGTGAGTGGGTGAGCAAGCACTACACACACTGAATGTCAGTGTCCGGATCAGTTTTGTCATTGCGCGGAGTGGTTTTGTCGTTGCCCGGCTTGACCGGGCAATCCATGGATCCTCGGTTCAGGCCCGAGGATGACAAAGGCAAGGCATCAAGCCTGAGAATGGCCAAGAGAAGACACCAAGCCTGAGGATGGCAAGAGGGGAGAAACCGTGAAGATTCTGTTGCTGGGCAAAAACGGCCAGGTCGGCTGGGAGCTGCAGCGCAGCCTGGGCGTGCTGGGTGAACTGGTCGCGCTGGACCGCCACAGCGCCCCTTGTGGGGATCTGTCCCAACCCGAACGTCTGTTGGAGACCGTGCGCGGCTTGAGGCCCGATGTGATCGTCAATGCCGCCGCCCACACCGCGGTGGACAAGGCCGAAAGCGAGGTCGATCTGGCCCGAGCGCTCAACGCTGCCGCCCCCGCCGCGCTCGCGCAGGCCGCCGCCGAGACGCGCGCCTGGCTGGTGCATTACTCGACCGACTATGTGTTCGATGGCGGCGGCAGCCGCCCTTGGCTCGAAGGCGATGCCACCGGCCCACTGGGCGTGTATGGCCAGACCAAACTCGAAGGCGAACAGGCGATCGCCGCCAGCGGCTGCAAACACCTGATTTTTCGCACCAGCTGGGTGTATGCCGCACGCGGCGGCAACTTCGCCAAAACCATGCTGCGGCTGGCCCAGGAGCGCGAGCGCCTGACGGTGATCGACGACCAGCATGGCGCGCCCACCGGCGCCGACCTGATCGCCGATGTGACGGCGCACGCCATCCGCACCGCGCAGCAAAAGCCCGAACTCTCAGGCCTGTACCACCTGGTGGCAGGTGGGCAGACCAGCTGGCACGGCTACGCCAGCCATGCCATTGCCCGCGCCCGCGAGATGCGACCGGACCTTGGCTGGAAGGTGGCCGAGATCGCGCCCGTGCCGACCAGCGCTTTTCCGACGCCAGCCAGGCGACCGCTCAATTCGCGTCTGAACACCCAAAAGCTGCAGCAGGCCTTTGGCCTGACCCTGCCGCACTGGCAGCGGGGCGTGGACCGCCTGCTGAGCGAAATCCTGTAATTTGTTTGCTGCACAATCCGCGCAAAACCCCTGAACCTGAACCCACCATGACCGACACCACCGCAGCTGCCGTGACGCCCGAGCAACAGGCCCAGATCCTGGCCCAGGCCATGCCCTACATCCGCAAATTCCACGGCAAGACCCTGGTCATCAAATACGGCGGCAACGCCATGACCGATCCGGCCCTGCAGCAGGCTTTTGCCGAAGACGTGGTGCTGCTCAAGCTGGTGGGCATGAACCCGGTGGTGGTGCACGGCGGTGGCCCGCAGATCGAAGCGGCGCTCAAGCGTCTGGGCAAGAAGGGCGAATTCATCCAGGGCATGCGCGTGACCGATGCCGAGACCATGGAAGTGGTGGAGTGGGTGCTGGGCGGCGAAGTCCAGCAGGACATCGTGGGCATGATCAACCGCGCGGGCGGCAAGGCCGTGGGCCTGACCGGCCGCGACGGTGGCCTGATCCGCGCCAAGAAGCTGCGTCTGGTGGACAGCCAGGACCCCAGCAAGGAACATGATGTGGGCCAGGTGGGGGACATCGAAAGCATCGATCCCTCCATCCTCCAATGCCTGCAGGACGACGCCTTCATTCCGGTGGTCAGCCCCATCGGCTTTGGCGAGCACAACGAGAGTTACAACATCAATGCCGATGTGGTGGCTGCCAAGCTGGCCATGGCCCTGCAGGCCGAGAAACTGCTCATGCTCACCAACATCCGCGGTGTGCTCGACAAACAGGGCGAGCTGCTGACCGAGCTCACGCCGCGTCGCATTGACGAACTCTGCGCCGATGGCACCATCAGTGGCGGCATGATCCCCAAGATCGCCGGCGCGCTGGACGCGGCCAAGAGCGGCGTCAACGCGGTGCACATCATCGATGGCCGCGTGCCGCACGCCATGCTGCTCGAAGTCCTGTCCGACCAGGCTTTCGGCACCATGATCAAGAGCCGCTGAGCCGCGTGCGGCAAGAGGAGTCGGGCATGAGCGCTGAGGAAGACCTGCACGAGGAGCCGCCTGAGGCTGGCGACAAGCCCGTCCGCAAACGTCCGCGACCCGGCGAGCGTCGCCTGCAAATCCTGCAGACGCTGGCCAACATGCTCGAACAGCCTGGTGGCGAGCGCGTGACCACCTCGGCGCTGGCCGCCCGCATCGGCGTGAGCGAGGCCGCGCTCTACCGCCACTTTGCCAGCAAGGCGCAGATGTTCGAGGGGCTGATTGATTTCGTCGAGCAATCCTGCATGGGACTGATCCGCCAGGTCACCGACCGCGAGGCGCCCGGGCCAAACCAGGCGGCACGCATGGTCTCGCTGCTGCTGCAGTTCGCCGAAAAGAACCCCGGCATGTGCCGCGTCATGACCGGTGATGCGTTGATCCACGAGCACGAACGCCTGCAGCAGCGCGTGAACCTGCTGATGGACAAGATCGAGGCGCAGCTGCGCCAGTCGCTGCGCGAAGGTCTGGCGGGTGACGGCCCCGCCAGCGTGGACGTGCAGGTGCAGGCCACCGTGGCCGCCTCGGTCATGCAGGCCTTTTTGCTCGGGCGTCTGCAGCGCCATGTGCGCACCGGCTTTGCTCGCAAGCCGACCGAGCACCTGCAGGAGAGTCTGGCGCGGCTGGTCTGAGCCAGGACAGGCCGGCCGAGGTGAGCATTACTTCGGTGGCGGGTTCGTGGCCTTCGCCTGGGCTTCTGCGGCTGCAAGCGTTTGCATCAGGGTCTCGCGCAGCGGGCCGGCCACACGCAGCCCGCGTTCTGCCTGCAGGCGTGCCTCGGCAGTGTCGCCACGTGCGAGCAGCAGCCTGGCCAGATTGTTGTATGCCGCAGCCAGCTGGTGGCGATCGATCACCTGGCGAAAGACGGCTTCAGCCCCATCCTCGTCTGCGCTGGCATACAGGGCGTTGCCCAGCCCCATGGCCAGCGTGGGGTTGTCGGGCCAGCGCGCCAGGCCCGTGCGGTAGGCCTGTGCGGCAGCAGGTGCTGTTGCGTTGCGTTCGAACGCCAGCAGTGCCTTCACGGTTTCCGCCTGGGTGGCGGTCACAGGCAGCTTGTGCGGTGGGGAAACGACAAAGGCCCAGCGCCCGCTGCGGTTCCAGGTGTGCATGAAAGTGCGCAGACCGAGTTCCTGGCGTTGCATGGGCCCGGACCGCAGCAGGATGGTGTCGGCTTGCAGGTCATAGCCCACAGCGACCGCGTAGTGCCAGGACGGTGCCCACGACAGCCCCAGATTTTGCAGCACCACCACCGGATGGCCCGCGGCCAGCTCGCGCAGCAGCGCTTGGGAGGCGTCGGGTATCAAGGTGGCCACAGCCCCCCGACGCCGGGCTCCCGCGAGCATCTCGATTTGCAGTGAGCCCTGGCGGCCAGGCAGTAACACCTGGTCAATCAATGTTTCCGGCCGGGTGGGGAACCCCGCTGCGGTCAGGCTGGTGGCGAGGGCTGCAGGCCCGCAGTAATGGCTGTCGTCCGGAAAGAATGGGGTGTCGGCGAGCTCGACCCGGGTTGGAATGTCCCCCGCATGGGATGGTCTCGTGTATCCGGTGCCTGCGCAGCCGCCCAGCAGGAGCAGGGCGAAAACACAGGCGAGCGTTGCGAGCGTTCTGCACCACGCTCCAGCGTGCAGGCGGGCTGGCTGCATTGCGCGATCAGCGCACCGACCGGGTGAAGGGGTAGACCTTGGTCAAGCCCAGAATGTCGGTGGCCAGCAGGACGAAAAACACCAGCAGCAGCGCGCCAATGATGCCGCCTGCGGGAGCGCTGTCGATTTGTCTGGCCAGCCGGTCAGCTTCGTCATCGGTCAGGGCCGCGACACGGTCCATGGCCAGCGCCGGATCGACGCCCTGGCGCTCCATGGCCGCGCGCACATCGGCCCGTGAAAGGGCCGCGGTCAGACGCGCGTGCCCCGACCTGGCCTGCTCGCCCTCGGCCAACCGGGCCACCTCTTCGGTGGACACCAGGGTGGCGTGCGCCGTCTGGAACATGGACACATGGATGAGGCTCACGCTGAGCACGACGGCCAGAATGCGTTGCAGCTGTTTCATGGTTTTCTCCTGAAGGCGGCTGAGGCGACCTGAAGTCAGGCGGACAAGGACGTTCACCGGCTTTCCACGCCACACGCCATGTTTTTGAAAGGTTTGTCAACTTTATCGAGTTGCAAACCGGTTTTGTGTGCGTTGAGAAACAGTGTGTAAGCGCCATGGGACATGGCCAGGTCTTCGCGCGCATGGAGCCGGGCCATGTCCCGGCGGTTTTGCAGGCTGCGCCAGGGCCTTCAGCCGACGGTCACAGCCCCACCTTGGTCGCCGCATCCCGCAGCTCGCCCCAGGTGGCATCGTCGACCACGATGCCGGTCTGCGCGCGCGCGGCGCGGGCCGTGCGCTCGGGCTCGCCGGCAATCCGCACGCCGCCCGTGTGGCTGGGGCTCTGGCGCAGCCAGTCGGTGAACGCCAGGGCCTCTTGCTCGAACGCCGCCTGGGTCCCGAGTTTGGCCGGGTCGATCAGCACCGTGAGCATGCCATTGAGCACGGCGCGACGGGTGTCGGCCTCGCGGTGCCAGGTGCCGCCGCCGGTCAGCGCACCGCCCAGCAGCTCGCAGGCCACGGCCATGCCGTAACCTTTGTGTTCGCCAAAGGTCATGAGCGCGCCAAACAGGCCATTGGTTTGCGGCACCACCACCACACCGGGGTCGGTGGTCGGGCGGCCGTGTTCGTCGATCAGGGTGCCTTCGGGCACGCGCTCGCCTTTGTTGTAGGCCACGCGCATCTTGCCCTGCGCCACGCGGCTGGTGGCGAAGTCGAGCACAAAGGGTTCGCGTCCGGCCAGCGGCACGCCGATGCAGCAGGGGTTGGTGCCAAAGCGGCCGTCGCCGCCGCCAAACGGCGCCACCACCGGGCGCGAGAGCACGTTGACGAAATGCATGGACACCAGGCCTTGCGCCACCGCCATCTCGGCAAAGTGGCCGATCCGGCCGAGGTGGTGCGAGTTGCCCAGCGCCACGATGCAGCTGCCGTGCTGGCGAGCGCGGGCGATGCCCAACTCCATGGCCTGCACGCCGGTGATCTGGCCGTAGCCGCGCTGGCCGTCCAGCGTGAGCAGGGCGCCGGTGTCGAGCAGCACCTTCACTCCGGTGTTGGGCGAGAGGCCGCCCTCGAGCACGGCGTCCACATAGCGTGGCACCATGCCCACGCCGTGCGAGTCGTGGCCACTCAGGTTGGCCATGACCAGGTTGTCGGCCACCTGGGCTGCCTCGGCCGGCGCGCTGCCGGCGGCTTCGATGATGCGCGCGACTTGGGCGCGCAGGTCTGGGGCGGAAATGGTGTGGCTCATTTTGCTTTGATTGACAGGGTGTTCGATCTGTTGGGTCTGAGCTTGTCGAAGGGCTTCGCCAGGCTCGGTCCGAATGGGGCGGACGTCTTACATCACCGCGCCGACTTGCCAGGGCACGAATTCGTTCTGGCCGTAGCCGTGGCGCTCGCTCTTGGTGGGTTCGCCTGAAGCGGCGGCCAGCATCATCTCGAAGATGCGCTGGCCCATCTCGGCGATGCTGACGCCGCCGTCGACGATTTCGCCGCAGTTGATGTCCATGTCCTCTTCCTGCCGCTGCCACAGCGCGGTGTTGGTGGCGAGCTTGAGGCTGGGCGAGGGGGCGCAGCCGTAGGCGCTGCCGCGGCCGGTGGTGAAGCAGATCAGGTTGGCGCCGCCCGCCACCTGGCCGGTGGCGCTGACCGGGTCGTAGCCGGGCGTGTCCATGTAGACAAAGCCACGCGCCGTGACCGGTTCGGCGTATTCATAGACGGCCTGCAGGTTGCTGGTGCCGCCCTTGGCCACTGCGCCCAGGGACTTTTCAAGGATGGTGGTCAGGCCGCCGGCCTTGTTGCCAGGCGAGGGGTTGTTGTTCATTTCGCCGCCGTTGGACGCGGTGTACTCTTCCCACCAGCGGATGCGCTCGATCAGCTTGTGCGCGACTTCGGGCCGGACGGCGCGGCGCGTGAGCAGGTGTTCGGCGCCGTAGATCTCTGGCGTTTCGCTGAGGATGGCGCTGCCGCCGTGCTGCACCAGCAGATCCACCGCTGCGCCCAGGGCCGGGTTGGCGCTGATGCCGGAGTAGCCGTCGGAGCCCCCGCACTGCAGGCCCACCACCAGGTGTTCCGCGCTGCAGGGCTCACGCTTGACGGCATTGGCCTTGGGCAGCATCTGCTCGATGAGCGCGATGCCTTTTTGCACCGTCTTGTGGGTGCCGCCGGTGTCCTGGATGTTGAAGACCTGCAGGCTCTCGCCTTCGCGCAGGCTGCTGTGCGCCAGCCAGGTGTTCAGTTGGTTGCCTTCGCAGCCGAGGCCGACCACCACCACGCCCCAGAAATTGGCGTGGGTGGCGTAGCCGGCCAGGGTGCGTTCGAGGAGTTTGAGACCCAGGCCTTCGGTGTCCATGCCGCAGCCGGTGCCGTGGGTGAGGGCCACCACGCCGTCGATGTTGGGGAAGTTGGCCAGGGCCTGCGGGTTGGTGCGGCGCGAGAAGTGGTCGGCAATCGCGCGGGCGGCGGTCGCCGAACAGTTCACACTGGAGAGCACGCCGATGTAGTTGCGTGTGGCCACCCGGCCATCCGACCGGCGGATGCCCATGAAGGTCGCCTGCTTTCGCGGCGCTTCGGGCTTCACGTCCTGGCCAATGGCGTAGTCGCGCTCGAAGTTGCCCTTTTCCGGGCCCATGTTCAGGTTGTGCGTGTGCACATGCTCGCCCGCTGCAATGGCCTGGCTGGCAAAGCCGATGATCTGGTTGTAGCGGCGCACCGGCTCGCCCGCTGCAATGGCGCGGGTGGCGATCTTGTGGCCTGGCGGGATGAGGCCGCGCACGGCCACGCCGTCCACGGTGCTGCCGCTCATGAGTTGGCTGCGCGCGATGACGACGTCGTCCAGGGAGTGCAGGCGAATGAAGGTGCTCATGGGTTTCCTCGGGGTCCTTGGTGTCCTTGGGTTTTGGGCCAGCTGGCATTGAAGCGCTCGTGCGACTGGTCCATGTGGTGCTGCATGGCCTGGCGCGCCGCCTCGGCATCGCCGGATTGCAGGGCGCTCAGGATGCGGCGGTGCTCTTCGATCGCACAGCGCCAGGAGTCGGGGGTCTCAAAGTAGTCGCCCAACCGTTCAAAAAGCGGCCCCTTGCGAGCGTCCCAGAATTGGGTGACGGTGTCCGACAGCACCGCGTTGCCGCAGGCTGCCGCCAGGTTGAGGTGAAAGGCGCGGTCGCCTTCGAGGGGCGCGCAGCCGGCCTCGGCGTCCTGCTCCATGGCTTCAATGGCTTGCTGCAGGGTCTTCAGATGTTCGGCTTGAATGGCCTGCGCTGCCAGGGCGGCGATTTCGCCTTCCACCAGGCGTCTGGCGCGGATCACTTCCAGTGGCCCCCATTCGGTGGCGGCCACGGGCTGGCGTTCTGGTGCGGTGCGGGTGAGCACGTACACGCCCGAGCCGGTGCGCACCTCTACCCAGCCTTCGACTTCGAGCGCGATCAGCGCCTCACGCACCGAGGGACGGCTCACGCCCAGCTGGCTGGCGAGTTCGCGCTCGGCGGGCAGGCGGCTGCCGGGCGGGAATTCGCCCGCAGAAATCAGCTGGCGCAGCTGCTGCGCGATCTGCTGGTACAGGCGCTGGGCTTCAACGGCTTGGATCGGCACGGCTCAGGGTTTGCGAGGATTGGACAAGTGGTCAGACCAATTCAGAATGCCAGCAAGTTTTCCGCCGTGCATCAGGCCAAACCCTGAATGCGCCCATCAAGCAAAGGCAGCAAGCACATGAGACTACAAGGCAAACACGCGGTCATCACGGCCGCCGGGCAAGGCATTGGCCGCGCCACCGCGCTGGCCATGGCCAGGGAGGGGGCGCAGGTCTGGGCCACCGACGTCAATGCCGACTTGCTCAAGGCTTTCGAGGGTGAGCCCAACATCCGCACCGCCAGGCTGGACGTGCTGGACAAGGCCGCCATCCAGGCCTTTGTGCAGCAGGCGGGCCGCATCGACGTGCTGTTCAACTGCGCGGGCTTCGTGCACAACGGCACCATCGCACAGGCCACCGACGCTGACTGGGACTTTGCCTTCAACCTGAATGCGCGTGCGCAGTTCTGGACGATCCAGGCGGTGCTGCCGGGCATGCTGGCGCAGGGGGGGGGCAGCATCATCAACATGGCCAGCGTGTGCTCGAGCGTGCGCGGCTTGCCCAACCGCTTCATCTATGGCGCCAGCAAGGCCGCCGTGATCGGCCTGACCAAGAGCGTGGCCGCCGACTATGTGCGCCAAGGCATCCGCTGCAACTGCATTTGCCCCGGCACGGTGGACACGCCCTCGCTGCAGGACCGCATCAATGCCCAGCCCGATCCGGTGCAGGCGCGCAAGGACTTCATTGCCCGCCAGCCCATGGGCCGACTGGCGCAGGCGCACGAGATCGCGCCCATCGTGGTGTTCCTGGCGTCCGACGAGTCGCAGTTCGCCACGGGCAACGCCTACATGGTCGATGGTGGCATGACGATTTGAGGAGACAGAGATGAACCAACTGGACATGCAAGGCCGCCACGCGGTCATCACCGGCGGCGCGGCCGGTCTGGGTTTTGCGATTGCGCAGCGCATGCTGGCTTCGGGTGCCACCGTCACCCTGTGGGACCGTGACCAGGCGGCGCTGGCCACAGCTGCCCACACGCTGGGCGCGGGCGTGCAGACGGTGCAGGTGGATGTGACGCAGCACGACAGTGTGGTGAAGGCGGTGGCGCAGACGGCGCCCAAGGTCGACGCCCTGGTCAACAGCGCCGGCATCACCGGCCCCAACACGCCGCTGGTGAATTACCCGGTGGACGCCTGGGACCAGGTCATGCAGGTGAACATCAATGGCATCTTTCATTGCTGCCGGGAGATCGTGCCGCTGATGCAGAAGGCCGACTATGGCCGCATCGTCAACATCGCCAGCGTGGCCGGCAAGGACGGCAACCCCAACGCCAGCGCCTACAGCACCAGCAAGGCCGCCGTGATCGGCCTGACCAAGTCGCTGGGCAAGGAGCTGGCGAGCACTGGCATCCGCGTCAACTGCGTGACACCCGCAGCCGTCAAGACAGCGATCTTTGATCAAATGACACCCGAGCACATCCAGTTCATGCTCTCCAAGATCCCGATGGGCCGTTTCGGTTTGCCCGAGGAGATCGCTGCGATGGTGGCCTGGCTGTGCACCGAGGATTGCTCGTTCTCCACTGGAGCGGTGTTCGACCTCTCTGGCGGTCGGGCGACCTATTGATTGCACCCTGAGTTCATCTGAAAGGACAACATGAAACTCGTTCGTTATGGCCAACCCGGCAAGGAAAAGCCCGGTCTGATCGATGCCGATGGCAAGCTGCGCGACCTCAGTGGCGTGATCGCCGACGTGACCCCCGAGCACTTGTCGGACAAGGCGCTGGCCAAGCTGGCCAAGCTCAAGACCGACAAGCTGCCGCTGGTCAAGGGCAAGAAGCGTTTCGGTCCACCCGTCTCGCGGACGGGCAAGTTCATCGCCATCGGCCTGAACTACGCCGACCACGCCGCCGAGTCGAACATGCCGATCCCCAAGGAACCGATCGTGTTCATGAAGTCCACCACCTGCATCCAGGGCCCGGACGACGATGTGATGCTGCCCAAGGGCTCCAAGAAGACCGACTGGGAAGTCGAACTGGGCATCGTGATCGGCACCCGCGCACGCTATGTGTCGCAAAAAGATGCCGTGAATTACGTCGCCGGCTACTGCACCGTCAACGATGTGAGTGAACGCGAGTACCAGCTCGAGCGCGGCGGTACCTGGGACAAGGGCAAGGGCTGCGACACCTTCGGCCCGATCGGTCCCTGGCTGGTCACCCGTGACGAAGTGCCCAACCCGCAGAACCTGTCCATGTGGCTGGATGTCAACGGCGTGCGCATGCAGAACGGATCCACCAAGACCATGATCTTCGGTGTGGCCAAGCTGGTGAGCTACGTGAGCCAGTTCATGACACTCGAGCCCGGTGACATCATCACCACCGGCACCCCGCCGGGCGTGGGCATGGGCATCAAGAAGGACGGCAAGCCCGCGCCCATCTTCCTCAAGCGTGGCGACGTGATGACCCTGGGCATCGAGGGCCTGGGCGAGCAGACGCAGAAAGTGGTGGCCTTCAAGGCCTGATGCCCGCTCAGGGCGTTTTCTCAGGATTTACCCTCAAATCCTGCAGAAAACACTTGCCTCAAGCGGAATTCGTGCAAAATAGAACGGTCGTTCTATTTTGCACGCCATGAACATCCGCAAAATTTCCCCTCCTATCAAGCTGGCGCAAGCCTCTGCCGCGCCGGGCAAGCGTGCCTTGCTCAAAGGGCAGCAGACCAAGGCGGCGATCATTGATGCGGCGCTGGGCCTGGCCTCCCAAATCGGTCTGGAGGGCCTGTCGATCGGTGCCCTGGCCGAGATCACCGGCATGAGCAAGTCCGGTGTGTTTGCCCATTTCGGTTCGCGTGAGGAACTGCAGATTTCCGTCATCCGCGAATACCACGACCGTTTCGAAGCCGAGGTGTTCTACCCCGCCATGCAGGCTGCAAGGGGATTGCCGCGTCTGCAGGCCATGTTTGACAACTGGATGGTGCAGACTTCCAACGAAATCGACTCGGGCTGCATCTACATCAGTGGCGCGGTGGAGTTCGACGACCGCAGCGGTCCGGTGCGCGATGCGCTGGCCTCTTCGGTGACCAGCTGGCAGGCTGCCGTGCGGCGGGCTGTCGAGCTGGCACAGGACGAGGGCCAGTTGACGCGCGAAGTGGATCCAATGCAGGTGGCTTTCGAAATCCACGGCCTGATCCTGGCGCTGCACTACGAGGCCCGCTTCCTCAAGGTGCCCGGTGCCACCGAGCGCGCCCGGGAGGGCTTTGCACGCCTGCTGGAGCGCTACCGCAACATTGGCCATGACCAGAGCCGGCAGGCCTGACGGTCTGACCATTTTCATCGTTCAGGAGGAAAACCATGCCCATCTACAACCCGCCCTTGCGTGACATGCAATTCGTGCTGCACGAGCTGCTGGATGTGAACACCGCGCTCCAGGCCATGCCCAGGCATGCCGAGATCGATGCAGAGACCATCAACGCCGTGCTCGAGGAGGGCGGCAAATTCGCCGCCGAGGTGGTGTTCCCGCTCAACATCAGCGGTGACCAGCAGGGTTGCCAGCTCGATCGGGACACGCACGCGGTCAAGGCGCCCGATGGCTTCAAGGCGGCGTATGAACAGTATGTGGCCGGCGGCTGGCCAGCGCTCAGCTGCGACCCCGACTATGGCGGCCAGGGCCTGCCCTTTGTGGTCAACCAGTGTTTTTATGAAATGCTCAACTCGGCCAACCAGGCCTGGACCATGTACCCCGGTCTCTCGCACGGCGCCTACGAGTGCCTGCACGCACACGGCACGCCCGAACAGAAGGCCACCTACCTGCCCAAACTCACCAGTGGCGAGTGGACCGGCACCATGTGCCTGACCGAGCCGCATTGCGGCACCGACCTGGGCCTCTTGCGCACCAAGGCCGAGCCGCAGGCCGACGGCACTTACCGCCTCACCGGTCAGAAGATCTTCATCAGCGCAGGCGAGCACGACCTGGCGCCCAACATCGTGCACCTGGTGCTGGCCCGTCTGCCCGATGCGCCTCCTGGCTCCAAGGGCATCAGCCTGTTCCTGGTGCCCAAATTCCATGTGAACGCCGACGGCTCGCTGGGCGAGCGCAACGGCATTTACTGCGGCGGCCTCGAGCACAAGATGGGCATCCACGGCAACGCCACCTGCCAGATGGTGCTCGACGGCGCCGTAGGCACGCTGGTGGGCCAGCCGCACAAGGGCCTGGCCGCCATGTTCGTGATGATGAACGCGGCTCGCCTGGGCGTGGGCAACCAGTCGCTGGGCCTGACCGAGGTGGCCTACCAGAACGCGCTGGTCTATGCCAAGGACCGGGTGCAGATGCGCTCGCTCTCGGGCGTGAAGGCGCCGGGCAAGCCGGCCGATCCGATCATCGTGCACCCTGATGTGCGCCGCATGCTGCTGACCGCCAAGGCCTGGGCCGAGGGTGGGCGGGCGCTGGCCTGCTACAGCGCGCTGCTGCTGGACCAGGAGCTCCACCACTCCGACGAAGCCCAGCGCAAGGAAGCGGCCGAGCTGCTGGCCCTGCTCACGCCCATCGTCAAGGCCTTCATCACCGACAACGGCTTCAACGCGGCGGTCGAGTGCCAGCAGGTCTATGGCGGGCACGGCTTCATCAAGGAGTGGGGCATGGAGCAGTTCGTGCGCGATGCCCGCATCAACATGATCTACGAGGGCACCAACACCATCCAGTCGCTGGACCTGCTGGGCCGCAAGGTGCTGGGCAACAACGGTGCCACGCTCAAGAAGTTCGGTGCCCAGGTGGAAGCCTTTATCCGCGCCGAGATGGGCAACGAGGCCATGGCCGAATTTGTCAAGCCGCTGGCCGATCTGGGCGGCAAGCTCACCCAGCTCACCGGCGAGATCGGCATGAAGGCCATGCAGAACGCCGATGAAGTGGGCGCTGCCGCGGTGGATTACCTGCGGGTGGTCGGTCACATGGTGTACGGCTACTTCTGGGCCCGCATGGCCAAGGTGGCCCTGGAGAAAATCGCCCAGGCCGAAGAAGAAGCCCAGCGCCCGGACCCGTTCTATGTGGGCAAGGTGCAGACGGCGCGCTTTTATTTCACCCGCCTGATGCCTGAGACCGCCAGCCTGATGCGCCGCATCCGCGCCGGCAGCGAAGTGCTGCTGGACACCGAGGCCGCACTGGCCTGAGCACACGAAAGGACAAAACCATGCGCAAGACATTGATGCTGTCCCTGCTGATGACCGCAGGCTGGGCGCAAGCCCAGATGAGCCCGATCGGCCTGTGGCAGAGCATTGACGATGGCAATGGCCAACCCAAGGCCGAGATTCTGATTGCCCAGCGCCCCGATGGCGGCCTGACTGGCAAGGTCGAGCGCTCGCTGCTGGCCAATCCGAGCACCGACACCAACTGCGTGCTGTGCACCGACGACCGCAAGAACCAGCCCAAGGTCGGGCTGGAAATCATCCGTGGCGGCAAGAAGGCCGAGGGCAGGGACGTCTGGGAAGGTGGCAAGATCCTCGATCCGGAAAACGGCAAGGAGTACAGTCTGCGACTGACGCCCACCGACGGTGGTCGCAAACTCGAAGTCCGCGGCTACATCGGTGCGCCCCTGCTGGGCCGTACCCAGGTGTGGAACCGCATCCGTTGAACTTCATTGCCAAAGCACCATGTCCGACATCCTTCAGCACACCGACGCCGGGGTCATGACCCTGACCTTCAACCGTGTGGACAAGAAAAACTCCATCACCAGCGACATGTACGCGCAGCTGGCCGACGGCATCGAACAGGCGCGCGCCGACACCGGCGTGCGCGTGGTGCTGATCCAGGGCCACGAGACCATTTTCAGCGCGGGCAACGACATCGGCGATTTTCTGAACAAGCCGCCGTCCACCCAGGATTCGCCGGTCTTTCGCTTTTTGCGCGGCATCGCCACGTTCGAGAAGCCGCTGATTGCCGCCGTGGCCGGTCCGGCCGTGGGCATCGGCACCACGCTGCTGTTCCACTGCGACTTGGTCTATGCCGGTGACAACGCTGCGTTTTCCATGCCCTTCGTGAACCTGGGCCTGTGTCCCGAAGCGGCGTCCAGTCTGCTGGTGCCGCGCATGTTCGGCTACCACCGCGCCGCCGAAGCATTGCTGCTGGGCGAGCCCTTCTTTGCCGAAGCCGCGCAGGAAGTCGGTCTCGTCAACCGCGTGTTGCCGCCGACCGAGGTCAATGGCTACGCGCAGGCGCAGGCGAAGAAACTGGCGGCCAAGCCGCTGTCTTCGCTCGTCGAGACCAAGCGCCTGATGAAAGACGGCCAGCAATCGGAAGTGCTGGCGCAGATGGCCGCCGAAGGCCAGAGCTTTGGCCGCATGCTGCGAGAGCCCGCCGCCCGAGAAGCCTTTGGCGCCTTCATGGAGAAGCGCAAGCCGGACTTCAGCAAGCTCTGAGTGCCATGCCGCAGCGTTCTACGGCGCCTGTCGTTTTTGAGCCCGACTATCTGGAAGGTTTCCGCCAGATCTTCGAAGAAAAGATCGTTTTCAACCAGACCCTGGGGCTCAAGCTGACCCACATCGAGCCGGGGCGGGTGAAGGCACGCATCGACATGCGCCATGCGTTGGTGGGGCATTTCGCCTACAACCGCATCCATGGTGGCGTGATCAGCGCTGCACTGGACGCGATCGGCAGCGCGGCGGTGATGGCTGCTGCCGCGGCCAAGCACATGGATGAGCCACCGGCCAAACGGCTGGAACGTTTTGCCAAGCTGGGCACCATCGACCTGCGTATCGACTATTTGCGCCCGGGCATCGGCGAGTTCTTCACCATCGATGCCCTCTGCCTGCGTGTGGGTTCGCGGGTGGGCACCTCCCGCATGGATTTCTGCGGACCGGATGGCACCTTGATGTCTGCGGGCGCCGCCGCCTACATCGTGTCCTGATCAGTGGCTGCGGCCGCTGCGGTACATGCCGTGGGTCTTGCGGCTGAGCACGCCTTGTGCGGCCAGCTTGTTCATCGATGGGCTGGCGTGGGCGTGGGTGATGGCCAGACCGAGCGCGTCGGCGGCGTCCTGACGCGGTACCACCGGCAGCTGCAGCAGGCGTTTGACCATCTCCTGCACCTGCGATTTGGCGGCGCGGCCATGGCCGGTGACGGCCTGCTTCATCTGCAGCGCGGTGTATTCGGCCACCGGCAGGTCGCAAGAGACCAAAGCCGTGACGCAGCAGCCGCGCGCCTGACCCAGCATCAACGAGGCCTGGGGGTTGACGTTCATGAAGGTGATTTCGACCGAGGCCACATCGGGCTGGTAGCGCGCGTGGATTTCACGGATGCCGTCGTAGATCACTTTCAGCCGCGCGGGCAGGTTGCCCATCTCGCCCTGGGTGGTTTCGATCACGCCACTGGCCACATAGACGAGTGTCGATCCGGTCATGTCGATCACGCCAAAGCCGGTGGTCTGAAGACCGGGGTCGATGCCCAGGATGCGGATGGTGCGGGCTGCGTTCATGGCAATACCACGCTGTTCATGCGGGCCATGATCACCTCGGCACGTTCGGCCAGGTAGGGCGAGTTGGGCAGTTTCTCGAAGTACCGGGGGCGTGGCAGCATGACCGCCAGACGGGCGGCTTCCCAGGGGGTCAGCTGGCTGGCGGGTTTGCGGAAGTAGTGCTGGGCTGCGGCCTCGGCACCGAACACGCCTTGACCCCATTCGACGTTGTTGAGGTAGATCTCCAGGATGCGGCGTTTGGGCAGGCAGGCCTCGATCATGAGTGTGAGCAGCATTTCCTGACCCTTGCGCAGCAGAGTGCGTTCACCCGATAGGAAAAGGTTTTTGGCCAGTTGCTGTGTGATGGTGGAGCCGCCTACCACCTTGGCTTGTACCGGAGGTTTGTCCGGGCGTTGGGTGGCCTGCTTTTCGGCCCGGGCCTGTGCCTTGGCATTCCTGTCCCAGGCTTTCTCGACGGCGTCCCAGCGGATGCCGGTGTGCTGTGCAAAGGCATCGTCCTCGGAGGCGATGACCGCGCGTTGCAGGTTCTTCGAGATGGCGGGAAGGTCATTCCAGTCCTGTCGCCAGGGCAGGCGATGCTCATGCTGCAGGATTTGCCAGATCTGGGTGCGCTCGAAGCTGGTGGATTCGGGGGCGATCCAGAGCATGGAGGCCACGCGCAGCCCAAAGAACAGCTGCAGGCCCAGCAGGGCCAGCAGGCACAGGAGCAACCATTGGCGCAGGGCTTTCATGTGGCCTCAATTTTCCCTTGGCGCCACCATGCGGGTGTGCAGGCTGTTGTCGCGCGCAAAACGAAAGCGGCTCACCACCACGATCTGGTCAGCCTGCTGGCGCATGCGAGTGCTGAAAGGGTCAAAAGGCGCGGTGCTGCGGACAATGGCCACCGCCCGCTCGTCAAGCAAGGGGTTGCCCGAGGATTCGGCGATCTCGGTCGACAGCAGCTGGCCGCGGCTGTCGATGGTGATGGCCATGACCAGCTGACCGTAGAGTCTCTGACCGCCGGCTTCAGGAAAATGTTCCGTGCCTTGCAGTTCGATGGTCCGGCGCAGCCTGTCGTAGTAAATGGCGTATGGGACTTCCTGTGTGGCAGGGCTGATGTAGCGCTTGCGTGGGGCGCCCTGAATGGCCTGTGCCCTTTGTTCGATCAAGGCCAGTTGCTGCGACAGCCGTTGCTTGCGCTGCGCTCGCGCGTCATTGCCTGCGGCCTCGGCGGGCATGCTCCGGTCCTGTTCTTCCAGCTGCGCCAGCTCCTGACGGAGCACGCTGAGCAGCACCATCTGCTGCATTTCCAGAACCTTGATCTGCCGCTGTGCCTCGCTCATGTCCGAGCCATCGTCTTCGCTGGTTAGCGCGGGCAGAGGCGAAGTGGCCAGCACAAGCTGCGGGATGTCCCCGCCACCGGCCAGACGGGTCTGGGCCAGGGCTTGCGGTTTTTCGGGGGCATCCTGGCTGCTGGCATTGACCAGGGTGATTTCCAGCGGCGTGTCCTGGAACACGCGCTGCCAGGCTTCGGGGGCCGCCAGCCGGAACGTCAGCAGGCTCAGGTGCAGGAGCACGGACATCCCCAGCGTCCACAGCAGCATGCGGTGCGACTCGAGGCTGGCGGTCATCGCGGTCAGGCGCATGGGCGGGTCGTGGTCACCCCGCCGGGGCTGTGGGTTCGTCCAGGTCGACCGCGATCTGCAGCGGGCCGGCATTCTCGATGTCGTCTTCTTCGCTTTCCACGTCGGCCTCGGGGCTGGTTTGCACCTGCAGCTGGGCAATGACGGTGCCGCTCACGTCCAGCGCCATCAGGTCGATCTCGCCAAGCCGGACACGCACTTTGGTGCCCCGGATCAGACCCTGCGCGCCCATCACGGTGAACACCAGCGGCAGGGTGTCGGCACGCACCACCCATGCGCCGCCACCGGCTTCCTTGACGAGGGCCGCGTCAAGTTCAATGATGCCCTGCTGCTGCAGGTGGCGCAGCGTCCAGTAGCGCTCCATGCCCGATTGCACCGCGTTGTAGCCGCTGTAGGCGGCATCAAAGGCGCTGATGATGGAGAACAGCTCGGCGTCCTTGGGTTTGAACGGCGCGGCCAGCGCCGCCGTGGCGCCGTGACGCGCGCAGGCAATGATCTGCCACTGGTTGACCAGATCGGTGTAGCGGCGCAGCGGCGAGGTGCTCCAGGCGTAGCTGGGCACGCCGATGCCCGCATGCGGCAGCGCCTTGGTGCCCATGCGCACTTTCACGCCTGGGGCCAGGCTGGCCTGGCTGCGGTAGATGCCGGGTACGCCCAGCTGGGCCAGCCACTGGCCCCAGGTGCTGTTGGCCAGGATCATGGCCTCGGCCACCATCAGATCCAGCGGCGCACCGCGCTGGCGCACGCCGATGAGGACGGTTTCCTCGCCCGTGGGCGGGCTGTCGTTGCTGGCGCGGTCGAGCTTGAAGCTGTAGTCCGGGCGGTTGAAGGTTTCGGGCTTGCCGCGCACCACCTCGCGCCGCGCCTTGAGCGTCTGCGCCAGGCGCCAGAAGAAAGCCAGCGTGGCGCGGGCCACGGGCACATCGGCGTGGTCGGTGTTGTCCTCGCCTTCGAGCCATTCGCGGGTGATGCGGTCATCGAGCTGGTCGTGGCGCAGGTTGACCACGATCGGCACGCGTTCGAGTCGGGTTTCGGTCTTTTGCACTTGCAGGTCGACCTCGCTGAAGGTCACATAAAGCGACACCGCAGGACACGCCTGACCTTCACTCAAGGTGTAGTTCTGCACCACACTGTCGGGCAGCATGGTGATCTTGTAGCCCGGCATGTATACGGTGGACAGGCGCTGTCGCCCCACCTGGTCGATGGCGCTGCCCGGCTGCACGGCCAGACCCGGCGCGGCGATGTGGATGCCCACGGTGACCGTGCCGGTGCCCAGGCCCTGCAGCGAGAGCGCGTCGTCGATTTCGGTGGTGTGCGAGTCATCGATGGAGAACGCCTGCACCCGGGCCAGCGGCAGTTCATCGGTGATGGCCGGCGCCTGCAGCGCGGGAAAGCCCGTGCCCTTGGGGAACCACTCGAACAGGAAGCGCTGCCAGTGGAAGTCCCAGGGCGAGTCGATGGCGCCGGCGTCCTGCAGCAGCGCCAGCGGTGCTTTCTGGCTGGCCTTGCTGGCCTCGACCACAGCCTTGTACTCGGGCGCGTTCTTGTCGGGCCTGAACAGGATCTTGTAGAGCTGCTCGCGCACCGGCTGGGGACACTGGCCCTGGCTCAGGTCCTGTGCCCAGGACTCGATCTGCGCCTGGATCTGCTTTTTCTTTTCGATGGCGGCCAGGGCCTGTTGCACGATCTCGGCTGGGGCTTTGCGGAACCTGCCCTTGCCGGCGCGGCGGAAATAGTGTGGTGCCTCAAACAGGCGCAGCAACGCGGCGGCCTGCTGCACCGGGGTGGTGTTGGCAGAAAAATAGTCGGCGGCCAGGTCGGCGAAGCCGAACTCCTCCTCGGGCGCGAATTCCCAGGCCAGATCGAGCTCGATGGTCTGGGCCAGCGCAGTCGCTTCGGCCAGCAGGGCGGCAGGTGCGGGTTTGTCGAACTTGAGCAGCATCTGCGCCGCCTTGAGTTTGACTCGTTTGCCGGAATCGAGCTCCACCTGGGCCGAGGCTTCGGCTTCGGACATGACCCTCCCGGCCATGAATTTGCCGGCTTCTTCGAATAGAACGTACATGGGTCTGATTGTCCCATGCCGGCCAGTCAGCCTGCCGTTCAGGCCAGATGCAGGAATTGCATGATTTCGGGGATGTACTCGTCAAATTCGCTGATCGCGTGGTCGCTGCCTTCGAGCAGCTTCACCTGGTCGTACCCGTAGGCCGCCTGCATTTCGCGCCAGTCCAGCACCTCATCGCCTTTGGCGATCACGGCCAGTGTAGGCGGCTGCAAGGTGGCTGGGGTGGCTTCGAGCTCCCGCAGTTCGTCAATGAAAGCGGCGTCGAAGTGGATGCGCTGGTCCGGGTCGTGCCAGGCCGGGTGCTCGCCGATGTAGCCGGTCAGGTCGCGCGCAGGGTGGACAGCAGGGTTGAGCAGCACCACCGGGCAGCCGATCTGGCACGCCAGCACATGGGCGTAAAAACCACCCAGCGAGGAGCCGAGAATGGCCATGCGCTGGCGCGGCCACTGCGCCATCCCCTGCCGCAGCAGGGCCATGGCCTGGGCAGGCGAGGGGGGCAGCTGCGGGCACCACCAGTGGACCGGGCCGTGCGCAGGCGCAGGCAGGGCGGCCACGGCGCGTGCCATGCGCTGCGCCTTGAACGATTGCGGCGAAGAGCGGAAGCCATGCAGGTACAGCAGGTG
>Ga0255274_1000026_pt1 | contig 22887 bp, 23 predicted proteins | sample AtltaT_4_FD_183673 | JGI IMG/M metagenome (GOLD analysis project Ga0255274, IMG submission 183673) | Metatranscriptome of freshwater microbial communities from Altamaha River, Georgia, United States - Atl_Colum_RepB_8h (Metagenome... | ecosystem: Environmental > Aquatic > Freshwater > River... | reverse complement strand
TGGAACCACACCTTCGGCGGCAACCACAACTTCGGCATGGTCGTCTTCCATGGCGGCACCATGTACATCGACGACGGCAAGCCCACGCCCGCACTCATGCACGAGACCCTGCGCAACCTGCGCGAGATCGCGCCCACGGTGTACTTCAACGTGCCCACGGGTTTCGAGGCGATCGCCAACGCCATGAAGACCGACGATGCCCTGCGCAAGACCCTGCTCTCGCGCGTGCAGATGTTCTTCTATGCCGGTGCCGCCCTGGCCCAGCCGGTGTGGGACAGCCTGTACGAGAGCGAAGAGCGCGAGATCGGCGAACGCATCGTGATGACCACCGGCCTGGGCATGACCGAGTCCGGCCCGTTCGGCATCTTTGTGACCAACCCCCATGTGCGTGCCGGCGATCTGGGCGTGCCCACGCCGGGTCTGGAGCTCAAACTGGTGGACATCGACGGCAAGACCGAGGTGCGCTACCGCGGCCCCAACATCACGCCCGGCTACTGGCGTGCGCCCAAAGAGACGCAGGAGGCCTTTGACGAAGAAGGCTTCTTCAAGACCGGCGACGCGGTCAAGTGGATCGACGAGACCGACGTGCACCTGGGCCTCAAGTTCGATGGCCGCATCGCCGAGGACTTCAAACTGGCCACCGGCACTTTCGTCAGCGTGGGCCCGCTGCGCGGCAAGATCATTGCCGCCGGCGCGCCCTACATCCAGGACGTGGTGCTCACCGGCCTGAACATGAAAGAAGTCGGCGCCATGGTGTTCCCCACCCCCAGGGTGCGTGAACTCGCCGGCCTGCCTGACAACGCACCGCTGTCCGATGTGCTGGCCAGTGCGCCGGTGCTCGCGCACTTCCAGAAAGTGGTCGACGAGCTGGCGGCCAGCAGCACCGGCAGCGCCAACCGCATCGCCCGTCTGTGCCTGCTCTCCGAGCCGCCCACCATCGACAAGGGCGAGATCACCGACAAGGGCTCGATCAACCAGCGCGCCGTGCTCACCCACCGCGCCGACACCGTGGCGGCCCTGCACGAAGATCGACTGCACTACATCCTCAAACCCCAAACCTGAACCACTGACCTGTCATTCCCGCGAAAGCGGGAATCCATGGATGCCCGATCAGATCGGGCATGACACCCTTACCAAGGACCCCTATGAGCTCCAAAGGATTTTTCAACGCGTTTGCCGATGTGTGGATGCACGAAGGCGCGCGCACGCCCATGGTGGACTACTGCGGCGCGCTGGGCCACATCTCGCCCACCGACCTCGGCATCAAGGCAGCGCGAGAAGCGCTCAAACGCGCGGGCATCGCCCCCAGCGAGATCGGCTCGGTCATCACCGGCAACATGGCGCCTGGCGACTTCGACCAGTTCTTCCTGCCGCGCCACATCGGCCTGTACGCCGGCGTGCCGCAAGAGGTGCCCGCCATCATGGCGCAGCGCATCTGCGGCACCGGCTTTGAACTGTTCCGCCAGGCGGGCGAGCAGATTGAAGCCGGCGTGTGCGAGGCCGCCCTGGTGGTCGGCACCGAGAGCATGACGCGCAACCCGATCGCCGCCTTCGACCACCGCACCGGCTTCAAGCTCGGCGCACCGGTGGGCTTCAAGGACTACATGTGGGAAGCCCTCAAGGACCCGGCCGCCGGCATCAACATGATCCAGACCGCCGAGAACCTGGCCAAGAAATACGGCATCAGCCGCGAAGACGTGGACCAGTTCGCGTCCGACTCGTTTGCCAAGGCTGTGGCCGCGCAGCAAAACGGCTTTCTGGCCGGCGAGATCGTGCCCGTGGTCAGCGAAAAGTTCGACCTCGAAGGCTACAAGGCCCGTGGCATCAAGCTGCAGGGCAAAGTCACCGAAGTGGCCGCCGACACCCACCCGCGCATCTCGCCGGTCGAAGTGCTGGCCAAGCTCAAGCCCGTCTACGAAGGCGGCGTGCAGACCGGTGGCAACAGCTCGGCCCTGGTCGATGCGGCTGCGGCCTGCGTGGTCACCTCGGGCGCCTATGCCAAGGCCCAGGGCAAAAAGCCCCTGGCCCGTGTGGTCGCTGCCGCGGCCGTAGGCGTGCCGCCCGAGATCATGGGCATCGGCCCGGTGCCGGCAATCCGCCTGCTGCTGGAACGCACCGGCCTCACGCTCGAGCAGATCGGCCGCTTCGAGATCAACGAAGCCCAGGGCGCCCAGACGCTGGCCGTGGGCCGCGAACTGGGCCTGGACCTGGCCAGGCTCAACGTGAACGGCGGCGCCATCGCCCTGGGCCACCCGCTGGCAGCCACCGGCGTGCGCCTGACCATCACACTGGCGCGCGAGTTGCAACGCTCGGGCCTGCGCTACGGCATCTCCAGCGCCTGTGTGGGCGGTGGCCAGGGCATCGCGCTCCTCATCGAAAACCCCGCAGCCGCATGAAGGCCTGGCCGTCATGCCCTCGCCAGCGGGAATCCATGGATGCCCGATCCAGTCGGGCATGACACCCTTCTTTGATCCCAACCTGACCAAGGACAGAACATGAACATCCAGGGAACAGCCGCCCTCGTGACCGGCGGCGGCTCCGGCCTCGGCGAGGCCACCGCCCGTGAACTCGCCCGCCTGGGCGCCAAGGTTGCCGTGCTCGACCTCAACATGGACAACGCCGAGCGTGTGGCCAAGGAGATTGGCGGCATCGCGGTCAAGTGCAATGTGTCCGACCCCGACAGCATGGCCCAGGCGATCGAGACGGCCGCCGCCGCCCATGGCCCGGCCCGCATCCTGATGCAGATCGCCGGCATCGGCACCGCCAAACGTGTGGTCGGCAAGGACGGCAACGCCGCCCCGCTGGAAGACTTCGCCAAGGTGATCAACGTCAACCTGATCGGCACCTACAACGCCGCGCGCCTGTTTGCCGCCGCCTGCGCCAAACTCGAACCTCTCGAAGACGGCGCCCGCGGCGTGATGGTCTTCACCGCCTCGGTCGCGGCGTTTGACGGTCAGGTGGGCCAGCAGGCCTACAGCGCCTCCAAGGCCGGCGTGGTCGGCATGACGCTGCCGATGGCCCGCGATCTGGCGCAACATGGCATCCGCGTGTGCACCATCGCCCCGGGCCTGTTCAAAACCCCGCTGATGGAAACCCTGCCCGAGCCGGTGCAGCAATCGCTGGCCGCCAGCATCCCCTTCCCTTCGCGCCTGGGCAAGCCCAGCGAGTTTGCCGAGCTGGCCTGCCACATCGTCAGCAACAACCACCTCAACGGCGAAACGATTCGACTGGATGGTGCATTGCGGATGGCACCCCGGTAAACCTGTCCATGCCACTGCCGCGAATACGGGAATCCATGGATGCCCGATCGCCTCGGGCATGACACCCTGAAGACCGAAACCCACACAGAACCATGAGCAAAACCGTTGTCTACGAAGTGGAAGTGATGTTCGGTGACTGCGACCCCGCAGGCATCGTCTTCTTTCCCAATTTCTCCAAGTGGATGGACGCCTCGTCACTGAACTTCTTCGTCCAGTGCGGCGTGCCGCCCTGGCGCGAGCTGGTCAAGACGCGCGGCATCATCGGCACCCCGCTGCTGGAAATCCACACCAAATTCATGCGCCCGGCCACCTACGGCGAACGCCTGCAGGTGCACACCAGCATCGCCGAGTGGCGCGAGAAAGTGGTCATCCAGAAGCACGTGGTCATGCGTGGCGACACGGTGCTTTGCGAAGGTCTGGAGACCCGCGCTTTCTGCATCAAGCACCCCGACGACCCGGACCGCATCAAGGCCATACCGGTGCCCGAAGACATCAAGGCCCTGTGCAGCTGAGCCACTTTTTTCCACCCTGTGTTTCAACCCACCCAACGAGGAGACAAACCATGAAACTCAAGAAAACCCTGCTGGCCCTGGCCATCACCGCTTCCAGCGCTGCGGCGCTGGCCGACATCACCATCGGTGTCAGTCTGTCGCTGACCGGCCCCGGCTCCGGCCTGGGCATCCCGATGCAAAAGCAGCTGCAGCTGTTTCCCAAAACCATCGGTGGTGAAAAGGTCAACCTGATCATCCTCGACGACGCCACCGACCCCGGCAAAGGCGCGGCCAACGCCCGTCGCTTCGTGACCGAAGACAAGGTCGACCTGATTTTCGGCTCCTGCATCACTGCCGTGGCCGCCGCCATGACCGACATCGCCAGCGAAGCCGGCACCGTACAGGTGGCCGGCTCCCCGGTGGGCGTGCCCGAGGGCAAGGACAAATGGCTGTTCCGCCTGCCGCAGTCCAACACCGTGATGGGCCATGCCGTGGTCGAGCACATGAAAAAACAGGGCGTCAAGACCGTTGGCTTCCTGGGCTACACCGACGCCTATGGCCAGCAGTGGCTGGACGCCGTGACCCCCATGCTGGAGAAAGCCGGCATCAAGCTGGTCGGCACCGAGCGCTTTGCCCGCACCGACACCAGCGTGACACCGCAGGCCCTCAAGCTCACCTCGGCCAACCCCGACGCGATTCTGGTGGTGGCCTCGGGCTCGGGCGCGGCCATGCCGCAGCTGGGCCTGGTCGAGCGCGGTTACAAGGGCAAGGTCTACCAGACGCATGCCGCCGCCACACCGGACCTGCCGCGCGTGGGCGGCAAGTCGGTCGAAGGCACGTTTGTGGTCTCCGGCCCGGCACTGCTGGGCGACCAGCTGCCCGACAGCCACCCGTCCAAGAAGCTGGCCCTGGACTTCGTGCAGAAATTTGAAGCCGCCCACGGCCCCAACACCCGCAACCAGTTTGCCGGCCATTCCTACGACTTCCAGGTCGCGATGGAAAAAGCCATCCCCCTGGCCCTGCGCAAAGCCAAGCCCGGCACCCCCCAGTTCCGCGCCGCCCTGCGTGACAGCCTGGAGACCATGGGTCGCACCGTGTTCGCGCACGGCGTGATGAACTGGACACCGGCCGACCACTGGGGCTACACGCTGGAGACCGGCGTGATGACCAAGGTGGTCGACGGCAGGTTCAAGGTCGAGTAAGGACCGCACCGGGTCACGCCTGCCGGCGTGGCCCGGCCCACTGGCCCGTGGGGCGGGCATGACAAATACCCTCCGAATTTCTCTGACCAAGGCTACCCATGGATTTCTCCATCGCCAGCATCCTGCTGCTCGACGGCATGACCAACGGTGCGGTCTATGCCCTGCTCGGGCTGGCCACCGTGCTCGTGTTCACCGTCACGCGGGTCATCTTCATTCCACAGGGGGAATTTGTCGCCTACGGCGCACTCACCCTGGCCATGCTGCAATCGGGCAAGACGCCGGGCACCGTCTGGCTGCTGCTGCTGCTCGCCGGTCTGGCGGGCGCGATGGAGCTGGTGGCACGCTGGCGTCACCACGGCCAGCCCTTGCGTGCACTGCGTGCCAGTCTGCGCCTGACCGCGTTTCCGGTCGCGATTGCCTTGCTGTCCATCTGGGCTGCGCCACAGCAGTTTCCGCTGTGGGTGCAGGCGGTCCTGAGCGTGGCCATCGTCACCGCCTTTGGACCGCTGGTCTACCGGGTTGCCTACCAATCGCTCGAAGCGGCCACGCCCCTGGTGCTGCTGATCGTTTCGGTCGGTGTGCACTTCGCCCTGACCGGCCTGGGGCTGCTGTTTTTTGGTGCCGAAGGTTTCCGCAATCCGAGCTTCTGGGATGTGCGCTTCAGCCTGGGTCCGGTCTCGCTCAGCGGCCAGACGGTCATCATCTTTGCGAGCTCGCTGGCCCTGATCGTGCTGCTGTGGCTGTACTTCGAGAAATCGCTGCGCGGCAAGGCCCTGCGCGCCACCGCAGTCAACCGCACCGGCGCCCGCCTGATGGGCATTTCCTCGCAGGCCTCGGGTCAGCTCACCTTCCTCATGGCCGCCTTGATTGGCGCCCTCTCGGGTCTGCTGATCGGCCCCAGCACCACCGTCTTTTATGACTCGGGCTTCCTGATCGGCCTCAAGGGTTTTGTGGCCGCCGTGGTCGCGGGCCTGTCCAGTTACCCGGGCGCGCTGCTGGGCGCCCTGTTTGTCGGCATCGTCGAAGCGTTTGGCGCCTTCTGGGCCAGCGCCTTCAAGGAAGTGATCGTGTTCACCCTGATCCTGCCCGTTCTCCTGGTGCGCTCGCTGCGCAGTGGCCACACCGACGAAGAGCATTGACATGCGCACGAAGAACCTTCCCCTCTTGCTGCTGGCGCTGGCCATCCCGGTGATCGCCTGGCTGCCGCTGCCCGATTTCTGGATCACGCAGCTCAACTACATTGGCCTGTACGCGCTGGTCTCGCTCGGGCTGGTGCTGCTGACCGGCATCGGTGGTCTGACCTCCTTTGGCCAGGCCGCCTTTGTGGGCATTGGTGCCTACACCACCGCCTGGCTCACCCTCAACACCGGCATGTCGCCCTGGCTGACCCTGTTCGTGGGCCTGGGACTGACAGCGATCAGCGCGCTGGTCGTCGGCATCATCACGCTGCGCATGTCCGGGCATTACCTGCCGCTGGCCACCATCGCCTGGGGTCTGGCGCTGTACTACCTCATGGGCAACCTGGACGCCCTGGGCAAATACGACGGTCTGCTGGGCATCAAGAGCCTGACCGCCATGGGGGTGAACATCGGTCAGGGGCGGCTGTTCTTCATGCTGTGCTGGGCCTTCCTGATCGCCGGCGCAGTCATGCTGATCAACCTGCTCGATTCGCGCCCGGGGCGTGCCATCCGCGCCCTCAAGGGCGGCACCCAGATGGCCGAAGCCATGGGCATCAACACCTTCCGCTACAAGGTCACGATCTTTCTGATCGCGGCACTGTTCGCATCGGTGGCCGGCTGGCTGCTGGCCCACTTCCAGCGCACGGTCAACCCCTCGGCCTTCGGCCTGAAGATGGGCATCGAATACCTCTTCATGGCGGTGGTCGGCGGTGTCGGGCATGTCTGGGGCGCCATCGTGGGCGCCGGCCTGGTCAAGCTGCTGGACGACTACCTGCAAGTGGCCCTGCCGGCGCTGATCGGTACCAGCGGCAGCTACGAAATCATCGTCTTCGGCATCGCCCTGGTGCTGGTGCTCAAATACCTGCCCGACGGCCTCTGGTCGGTGGTGGCACGCCTGTTTCCAAAAGCACCGCGCCCGGTCAACTGGCACCACGCTGCCAGCCTGCCCGAGCGCAGCAAGCCCGCGCCCGGTGAACCGGTGCTGGTGGTCGACAGGATCCGCAAGCAGTTTGGCGGCCTGGTGGCGGTCAACGACATCAGCTTCGAGATTGCTGCCGGCCAGATTGTGGGCCTGATCGGCCCCAATGGTGCGGGTAAATCCACCACCTTCAACCTCGTCACCGGGGTGCTGTCCAAAACCTCGGGCCAGGTGCTTTTTTGCGGCCAGGACATCAGCCAGCTGCCCTCGCGCCAGATCGCCCGGCGGGGCATGGCCCGCACCTTCCAGCACGTCAAGATGATCCCCGACATGACCGTGCTGGAGAACGTGGCGCTGGGGGCCTACATCCGAGGCCACAGCGGCGTGATCTCGTCGATGCTGCGCACCAACCAGGCCGAAGAACAACGCCTGATGAAAGAGGCCCAGCGCCAGCTCGAGCGGATCGGCATGGGCGAGTACCTGCACGAGCAGGCCGGCAACCTGGCCATGGGTCCGCAACGCCTGATGGAGATCGCGCGTGCGCTCTGCTGCGATCCGGCCTTGCTGCTGCTCGACGAGCCTGCCGCCGGCCTGCGCCACAAGGAAAAACAGGCCCTCATCGCCGTGCTGCGCCAACTGCAAGCCGAAGGCATGTGCATCCTGCTGGTCGAGCACGACATGGACCTGGTGATGCAGGTCTGCGACCAGCTGGTGGTGATGGAATTCGGCACCCTGCTCACGCGCGGCACGCCTGCCGAGGTGCAGGCCAACCCGGCCGTGCGCGCAGCCTACCTCGGAACGGAACATTAGAAATGAAGCCCCCACGCCATTCACTTCGTGTAATCGCTGCCCCCCGAGGGGGCGCAGGCCTGCCTTGGGGCGGCCCGGCGGGAGACCTGACATGTCAACACCTCTTCTGAAAGTCACCGACCTGCGCGCAGGCTATGGCCGCGCCGAAGTGCTGCACGGCCTGAGCCTGCAGGCCGACAAGGGCAGCGTCATCACCGTCATCGGCCCCAATGGTGCCGGCAAATCCACCCTGCTCAACACGCTCATGGGTATCCTGCCTGGGCGCGGTCGCATCGAGTTCAACGGCCAGGCCATTGACGCGCTCACGCTCGAAGAACGCGTGATGGCCGGCATGGCGCTGGTACCCGAAAAGCGCGAACTCTTTGGCTCCATGAGCGTGGAAGACAACCTGGTGCTCGGGGGCTACCGCCAGATGCGCCTGGGCAACGCGCAGTGGCGCGACCGGCTCGCCGATGTGTTCGACCTGTTCCCACGCCTGAAGGAACGCCGCGCCCAGGAGGCCGGCACGCTCTCGGGCGGCGAGCGCCAGATGCTGGCCGTCGGCCGCGCCCTGATGTCGCGCCCCACCCTGCTCATGCTCGACGAACCCAGCCTGGGCCTGGCCCCGCTGATCGTGCGCGACATCTTCCGCATCATCCAGACCCTGCGCCAGACCGGCGTGACGATCGTTCTCGTCGAACAGAACGCCCGCGCTGCGCTGGCCGTGGCCGACCAGGGCTATGTGCTGGAAATGGGCGAGATCGGCCTGCACGGCCCGGCCACCGAACTGGCGCAGGACCCGCGCGTGATCGACACCTACCTGGGTGCCACCAAGAAGTGATTTGAAACAACCGCCATGAACGCCTACACCCCCCGCACCGACGAGATGCACTTCGTGCTCTCCAACGTCCTGAACGCCCCCGTCCAGCTGCAGCAGCTGCCCGCCTTTGGCGAGGTCGACCCCGAGCTGATGCAGCAGGTGCTCGATGAAGCCGGCAAGTTCGTCGGCTCGGTCGTGGCGCCGCTCAACCGCGACGGCGACGAGATCGGCGCGCAGTGGAAAGACGGCGCGGTCACCATGCCGCCGGGTTTCCGTGACGCCTACCAGGCCTTCTGGCAGGCAGGCTGGCCCGCGCTGTCGGCCAGCCCCGAAGATGGCGGCCAGGGCCTGCCCAGCGTGCTCGAAGCCATGCTGTACGAAATGCTGTCGGCCGCCAACCACGGCTGGACCATGGCGCCGGGGCTGCTGCACGGCGCGTACGAATGCATCAAGCACCATGCCAGCGACGAGCTCAAAGCCCAGTACCTGGAGAAAGTGGCCACCGGCGAATGGCTGGCCACCATGTGCCTGACCGAGCCACATGCTGGCTCCGACCTCGGCCTGTGCCGCACCAAGGCCGTGCCGCAGGCCGATGGCAGCTACCTGCTGTCCGGCACCAAGATCTTCATATCGGGCGGCGAACACGACCTGAGCGACAACATCGTGCACCTGGTGCTGGCGCGGTTGCCCGACGCGCCACCCGGCCCCAAAGGCCTGTCGCTGTTCCTGGTGCCCAAGTTCTACCCGGACGGCAGCCGCAGCCGCGTGCACTGCGACCGCATCGAGGAAAAAATGGGCCTGCACGGCAGCCCCACCTGCGTGATGCGTTTTGACGACGCGGTCAGCCAGATCGTGGGTGAGCCTGGCAAGGGCCTGAACGCCATGTTCATCATGATGAACGCGGCCCGCCTGCATGTGGCGCTGCAGGGCATCGGCCTGCTGGATGCCGCCTGGCAAAAAGCCGACGCCTATTCGCAGGAGCGCCGCCAGATGCGTGCGCCCGGCAAAGGCAAATCGGCTGCAGAAGCAGACTTCATTGCCGAGCACCCGGCCATGCGCCGCATCCTCGACACCCAGCGCGCCTGGGTCGACGCCGGCCGCGTGCTGGCCTACAAGACCGCCATCGAACTCGACCAGATCAAGCAGGGTTCAGCCGAGGCGCAGCCGTTCGCCCAGCGCTGGTGCGCCCTGGTCACACCGATCATGAAATCGGTCTTCACCCACCAGGCCTTCCATGGCGGCAGTGACTGCCTGCAAGTGTTTGGCGGCCACGGCTATGTGCGCGAATGGGGCATCGAGCAACACATCCGCGACGCCCGCGTGGCCATGATCTACGAAGGCACCAACGAGATCCAGGCGATCGACCTGCTGGTGCGCAAGGTGCTGGCCGACGGTGGCCAGGGCCTGAACGCCCTGCTCGACTTCGTCGAAGCCGACATGCCGGCCAAGGCCGCCACCCGCACCGCCGCCGTGGCCCGCATCGGCACGCTGCGCGCCGTGACGAAACAGATCGTTGAAGCGGCCCCCAGGGATGCGCAACTGCCCTACCGCGTGGCCGACGACTACCTGCGGGCCTGCGCGCTGGTGCTGCTGGACTGGGCCTGGCTGCGCATCGATGCCGCAGTCGATGCCAACACGCCCAACGCGGCCACCCGCTGGCAGGCTCCGGCGCAAGCGCTGCGCCAATGGGTGCTGCCCGAGTTCCAGATGCGCACCTACATCATCGTGCAGCAGTGCGCGGCGGTGGCGGCATAATCCGCGCCCGGAAACCCAAAACGATGGCCAGAACCGCGCAAACCAGCTTCAAACGCCCGACCACCCGCAGCAAGAAAACCGCCGGCAGCCTGCCCAATGTCACGGCCATTGACCAGGTGGACACGTCGTATTTGCAGACGCTGCTGGGCTACAACGCGCGGCGCGCGGCGCTGACCATCATCGAAGGCTTTCTGGAACGCATGGCCGAGTTTGGTCTGCGACCAGTGGATTTTTCGGTCATGTCGGTCATCCACCACAACCCAGGCGTGACCTCGCGCCAGCTGTGTGCGGCGCTCAACCTGCTGCCACCCAATCTGGTGGGGCTGATCCAGTCGCTGGAAGCGCGCGGCCTGATCCACCGCCTGCCCCACCCCACCGACGGGCGCGCCATGGGCCTGCACCCGACAGAGCAAGGCAAGGCCTTGATGGCGCAGGCCGAACAGGCCGCCACCGACCTCGAAGTGGAGCGCTCCGCCCGACTGACAGCCGCGCAGCGCAAGATGCTGCTGGAGCTGCTGCAGAAAATCTACCTCTGAAGCTGTTGTCGGCCAGGTCTGAAACGGTCCCGGGCCGGGCGGGCTCAGAGGTCCAGCACCAGCCGGGGCGATTTGCTGCGCGAGATGCAGACCATCATGCAGTCGCCCTTCTCCTGCTCTTCGGGCGTGAGGTACATGTCCCAATGGTCGGGCTCGCCCGCCACCACCTTGGTCAGGCAGGTGCCGCAGATGCCTTCACTGCACGAAAAAGGCACATCCACACCGGCATCCTGCAGCACTTTCAGGATGCTCTGATCCGGCTGAACCGTCAGCGTGATGTTGCGCTGGGCCAGATGCACTTCAAAAGTTCCGTTGCTGTCACTCATGCGTTCACTCCCTGTTCCTGTGCCAGAAGGCGGTCAATGACGCGGCGCGACTGCACGCCACCGGCGTCGATGTTGAGCATCAAGAGCTTGCGCTGCGGGTGGCGCAGGAGGTTCTCCTGCTGCAGCTGCAGCATCTCCATGTCTTCGCCAAAGATCTTGCCCTGGCCCTGGCGGATGCTGTCGGTCAGCGCAGCGTCATCGGCCTTGAAGTTGCGGGCCATGCCCCAGTGGTACCAGTGCGAGGTTTCGGTCTCGGGCGTGATGAAGTCCACCACCACGCTGTAAGCCTTGACCTCGGAGGGCGCGTCAAAGCCTCCGTGGCCAGCCAGGGCCACCCCCACGTCGATCATGATGTGGCTGGGCGGACTGAAGCGGCAGATCTGCCAGCGGTCGACCTTGGCATGCGGATCCAGGCCGTTGGCACGCATCGCCATCTGCCAGAACGGCGGCGCCTGGATGCCTTCCATGAAACGCTGGGTGATCACCTTGTCGCCATCCACCCTGGTCTCGCAAGGCGTCTCGTCGATCTCGGGTTGCCCGATGCTGGTGGCGTGCACATAGGTCTCGTGCGTCAGGTCCATCAGGTTGTCGATCATCAGACGGTAATCGGCCTTGACGTGGTAGAGGCCACCGCCATAAGCCCAGGCGGGGTTGTCGAAAAACTCGAACACCGGCATCTGGGCCGCATCGGCTTTGCTCTGGTCGCCGGGCCAGACCCAGACGAAACCGTAACGCAGGACCACTGCAAACGATTTGACCGCCGGAAACCCACGCACGCGCTGGCCCGGCATGTGCACCGTCTTGCCGTCTGCGCCCATCTCCAGCCCGTGGTAGCCGCAGCGCAAACCGTTCTTGCAGGCCTTGCCCAGCGACATGGGCGCCCCACGGTGCGGACAAAAGTCTTCGACGGCCGCAACCTTGCCGTCCACGCCACGGTAGATGGCCATCTTTTCATTGCAGATGGTACGGCCCAGAGGCTTGTCGCCGAGGGCTTCGAGTTCGGCCAGAGAACAGGCCACATACCAGGTGTTCTTGATGAACATGGTGTTTCTCCTTGACAGTGGATTCAATGCTTGCGGCTCACGCCCAGCAGCTGGTCGAGCAGCTCGGGTTGTTGCCTGAGGGTTTCGGCATCGCTGGCATGGACCACGGTGCCGTGGTCCAGCACCACCGCGCGGTGGCTGATGGCCAGGATGGCCTGCGGGTGCTGCTCGACGATGATGGCCGACAGGCCCTCTTCTCGCGTGATGCGGGCAATGGCGCGCAGCAGCTCTTCCACGATGATGGGCGCCAGGCCTTCGAGCGGCTCGTCCAGCAAGAGCAACCTGGGGTTGAGCACCAACGCACGGGCCACGGCCAGCATCTGCTGCTCACCGCCCGACAGCTGCGTGCCCAGATTGCCCTTGCGCTCGGCCAGGCGCGGAAACATGGCGTAGACACGCGCTGGCGTCCAGGCGCCGGGTCGCGCCACGGCGCTCAGGTTCTCGTGCACCGTGAGCGACTTGAAAATGTTGCGCTCCTGCGGCACCCAGCCAATGCCAGCGGCAGCACGGGCATGCGCGGGCAGCTTGTGCAGCGCCACACCGCCCAGCGTGATGTGGCCACCGTGCTGGCGAGTGGCGCCAGCCAGCGTGTCCATGAACGTGGTCTTGCCCACGCCGTTGCGCCCCAGCAGGGCCAGGGTCTGGCCTTCATCGAGCGACAGGCTCACGTCGTGCAGCACCACCGCATCGCCATAGCCGGCGCTCAGTTGTTCGACTTGCAGCAGCGCACTCATGCCCTCAACTCCTGGCCGTGGCCCAGATAAACCGCCTTGACCTGCGGGTCCCGGGCAATGGCCTCGGGCGTGCCTTCGGTCAGCACCGCACCGTTGACCAGCACCGTGATGCGGTCGGCAAATTCAAACACCAGATCCATGTCGTGCTCGATCAGCAAAACGGACACATCGGCCGGCAAGGCGGCCACGGTCTGCAAGAGTTCCTCGCGCTCGCCCGCAGGGACACCAGCCACCGGCTCGTCGAGCAGCAGCACCCTGGGCTCACAGGCCAGCGCGATCGCCATCTCCAGCAGGCGCCGCTTGCCATAGGGCAGCGACGATGTGCTCTGGTGCATGACCTCGGTGAGCCGGAACAGCGCCAGCAGTTCCTCGCAGCGCGCCACCACCGCAGCGTCCTGTCCGAGGGGCTGCCACCAGCGCGCACCCTGCCCGCGACGCTGCGACACCACCATGGCCAGCGTCTGCAAGGGGGTCATGCTGGCGAACAGCTGGTTGATCTGGAAGGTGCGCACCAGCCCGCGTGCCACGCGCAAGTGGCTGGGCAACTGGCTGATGTCCTGCCCCAGCAACTCGATGCGGCCTTCGGTGGGCGCGAGCACACCCGTCAGCAGGTTGATCAGCGTGGTCTTGCCGGCACCGTTGGGTCCAATCAGGGCATGGCGGGCGCCAAGCTGGAGCGACAGGTTCACATGGTCGGTGGCGGTGATGCCACCGAAGCGTTTGACCAGGCCATGGGCCTGCAACACCACGGCACTCATGGCCTGCCTCCTTTGAACCAGCGTGCAGGCGAAAGCCGCTCGCGGCCCACCAGCATCAGCACCACCAGGAACAGACCCATCCAGAACGTCCAGTACTGCGGCGTGATGCCGGCAATGATGTCGTGCAGCAGCTTGAACACCACCGCGCCCAGCACACCGCCGTAGAGCCAGCCCACACCGCCAATCACCAGCATCAGCACCGCGTCGGCCGAGCGCTCCAGCGCAAACACGTCCAGCGAGGCAAAACCGGTGGTCTGCGCCAGCAGGGCCCCAGCAGCGCCTGCCACACCGGCCGCCAGGGTGTAGACCACAGCCAGGCGAGAGGGCACCGAAATGCCGATGGCTGCCGCCCGCAGCGGGTTGTCGCGCACCGCCATGAGCGTGGCGCCCCAGGGCTATTGCACCCAGCGGCGCGCCAGGGCAAACAGCAACAAGAGCACCGTCAGCGAATACCAGGCCGCCGTCTGTCCATACAGGTCAAACTCGAAACGGCCCAGCAGCGGTCCCATCACCACGCCCTGCAGACCGTCCGAACCGCCCGTCAGCCAGTCCAGCTTGTTGGCCAGTTCCAGCAGCAGCAGTGCCACACCCAGCGTGACCATCAGCCGGGTGAGGTCGGTACCACGCAGGATGGTGGCCGAGCAGGCCGCGCCCAGCAACGTGGCCGCTGCCACGCCCACCGCCAGACCCAGCAGCGGATCGGGGTGGATGAATTTGGCAAACAGCGCCGCACAGTAGGCCCCAAAGCCCAGGAAGGCCGCATGTCCCAGCGTGACGATGCCGGTGTAGCCCAGCACCAGATCGAGCGAAACCGCAAACAACGCCACGATGGCGATTTCGTTGACGATCAGCGCCTGACCTGGCAGCAGAGCGGGCAAGGCAAACGCCAGCGCCCACAGCAGCGGCTCGTACCAGCGCCAGCGCGCTTGGGACAGCAGTCGGGAGCGGGCATCCATCATTTGCCCCCCTTGCGCACAAACAGGCCCTGCGGCCGCCAGATCAGGATGGCGATCATCAGCGCATAAACAATGAAAGCGCCCAGCTTGGGCACGTAATACTTGCCGGCCACATCGGCCACGCCCAGGAGCAGCGCTGCCAGCAGCGGTCCGGTGATGGACGAGGTGCCCCCCACGGCCACCACGATCAAAAAGTACACCATGAACTTGAGCGGGAAAGTCGGGTCCAGCCCCAGCACCTCGGCACCCAGCGCGCCACCCAGCCCGGCCAGGCCCGAGCCCACCGCAAAGGTCAGCGCGAACACCTGATTGACCGGAATGCCCAGACCGGCCGCCACGCGGCTGTCGTCCACGCTGGCGCGCAGGCGACTGCCAAAGCGGGTGCGCGCGAGCACGTACTGCAGCAGCACCGTCAGCACCGCGCAGACGGCAATGATGAAGAGGCGGTAGTGACCCATGCCTAAAACCATGTTCTCGCCGTCCCCGATCTCGGTGCGCCCGCGCAGCCACTCGGGCAGCTGCATGATCTGCTGCTGGGAACCCATGAAGTAGTCCACCGCCGCCACGGCCATGAAGGCCAGCCCGATCGAGAACAGCACCTGATCGAGGTGCGGCTTGCGGTACATGGGCCGATACAGGGTGCGCTCCAGCACAGCCCCCAGCAGGGCCGCAGCGGCAAAGGCCAGCGGCAGGCACAACAGGAAAGGCACATCCAGCCGTTGCATCAGCACCACCGTGATGTACCCACCCACCATGGCAAAAGCGCCGTGCGCCAGGTTGATGAAATTCATAAGGCCCATGGTGACCGACAGGCCCACCGCGAGGATGAACAGCAGCATGCCGTAGGCGATGCCGTCAAACAACAAAGTCAGCATGCAAAACCTTTGTTCAGACAAACCACTGGCGCATGGCCTGCAGCAAAGCACCAGCACAAGGGCGGGCTTGGCTGGGGCTCATCACGGACGTCCTTATTTGCTCTTGCCCGGGTCTTTCACGTCCTTGATGGTGGCGAATTCCTGGTTCCAGAGCTGCCCGCCCACTCTCTCGACCTTGCGGATGTAGATGTTGTGCACCACATCACGGGTCTGTGCGTCGATGAACATCGGGCCGCGCGGGCTCTCGAAGATCTGGCCTTTCATGGCATCGAGCAGGGCCTGACCGCCTGCGCCCTTGGTTGCCTTGGCGGCTTCGTAGATCACGCGCATGCCGTCATAGCCGCCGACGGCCATGAAGTTGGGGCGCAAACCGTTGTTGGCCTTGCCGAACGCCTCGACAAATTTCTTGTTCAGCGGCGAGTTGTGCGAGGCCGAATAGTGGTGCGAAGTGACCACGCCCAGCGCCACATCACCCATGCCGTTGAGGATGTCGTCATCGGTGATGTCGCCGGTACCGATCAGCTTGATGCCCGCCTTGTCCAGACCACGCTCGGCAAACTGCTTCATCAAGGCCGCTCCCGCGCCGGAAGGGACAAACACATAGACCGCATCGGGTTTCAGGTCACGCACCTTCTGCAGAAAAGGCGCGAAGTCAGGGTTGCGCATGGGCACGCGCAGGGCGTCCAGCACCTGACCGCCATTGAAAACAAAGCGGTCCTTGAAATACTTTTCGGCATCGATACCGGGTCCGTAATCGGCCACCAGGGTCACGGCCTTCTTGATGCCATTGTTCGGTGCCCAGTCGGCAATCGCCACGGCCGCCTGCGGCAGCGTGAAGCTGGTGCGCACGATGAAGGGCGAAGCCTCGGTGATGCTGGACGTCGCCGCGGCCATGACCACCAGCGGCGTCTTGGACTGCGTGGCGATCGGCGCGGTCGCCAGCGCCAGCGGCGTCAGGCCAAAGCCGGCCAGCACACTGACCTTGTCGTTGACCACCAGCTCCTGCGCGATGCGCTTGGTCACGTCGGGCGCGCTGGTGTCGTCTTTCACGATCAGCTCGACCTTCTTGCCGGCCACGGTGTCGCCGTGTTGCGCCATGTACAGGCGCACGGCGGCCTCGATCTGCTTGCCGGTGGAGGCAAACGGGCCGGTCATTGGCAGGATCAGGCCGATCTTGAACTTGTCCTGCGCCATGGCGCTGCCCGCACCCAGGGCCAGTGTGGCGCAGGCCACGGCGGTCAGGAATTGGCGTTTTTGCATGAATGTCTCCTCGTGGTGCTTGGTGGTGAAAGAAATCAGGGGCTGCGGATCAGCTGCAAGCCCGGCAGGTCCAGCCTCCCCGGCTCACGCAGTGCGCGCAACATGTTGTGGCGTGCCAGGCGAGAGTGTTCGCGCATCAGGGCCTCGGCGCGACCGGCCTCGCGCCGCTCGATCGCATCGAGCACCTGGCGATGCTGATGTTGTGCGACAAGGAGCATGTCGCGCGCCGGCCGCTGGTCGGGCTGCACGCCGACAAAGCCCGATGGCGACGCAAAAGGCCAACCACTGGCGCGCTCGATCTCGCGCGCCAGCACATCCGAAGCAGGCATTTCTGCCAGCAGACGGTGAAACTGCGCATTCAGACGCACATAGTCGGCAAACATCGTTTCGCTGAGCGCGCTCGGCTGCAGCAGGGCATCGATCTGGTCAAGGCAGGCCCTCGCAAGTGACAGCTGCGTGGGGCTGACACCGCGCTCGGCCGCCAGCCGGGCAGCCAGCCCTTCCAGAGTGCCACGCAGCTCGATGGCATCGGCCACCTCGCGTTCGGAGAAGGTGCGCACCGCATACCCCCCCGAGGGCAGGGCCTGCAGCAGCCCCTCCTGCTCCAGACGCATCAGGGCCGCGCGTATCGGTGTGCGCGAGACCCCCAGCAGCTCCACCAAGGCCAGCTCGGCAATGCGGCTGCCGGCGGGCAAGCGGCCCGTGAGGATCAACTCGCGCAGCCCTTGCTGCGCCTTGACAAGCTGGGACCCTGCCGCTTCAGAGGCGGTCTTGTCCCCGGCTGTGTGCGATGCGGAAGTCATGGTGCGGCCCATTTTGCCGCCCAATTGTATACATGAGACAGGTCAAAACGCTAGGAATGCCCATTTAATGGGCAATATCAAGCATTCTTGTATGCAATTAGCCCATGCAGGCGCCAGCGGCTTCAGGGCGTCTTGTCCAGCCCCAGCAGCCGCACCGCGTTGCCCTTGAGGATGCCGGGCATGACCTCGGGTTTGAAGCCGGCCACCTCGAAGTCCTTCATCCAGCGCTCGGGCGTGATCAGCGGATAGTCGCTGCCAAACAGCACCCGGTCCTTGAGCAGGGTGTTGGCGTACTGCACCAGCTGCTTGGGAAAATACTTGGGGCTCCAGCCGCTCAGATCGATCCACACATTGGGCTTGTGCGTGGCCACGCTCAGGGCCTCGTCCTGCCAGGGGAAACTGGGGTGCGCCATGACAATCTGCATGTCGGGCCAGTCGATCGCCACATCGTCGAGGTGCATCGGGTTGCTGTAGGCCAGACGCAGGCCACCGCCGCAGCGCATGCCGCTGCCGATGCCGCTGTGCCCGGTGTGGAAGATGGCAGGCAGCTTGTGGTGGTTGATGACCTCGTAGATCGGCCAGGCCATCTTGTCGTAAGGGTGGTAGCCCTGCACCGTGGGGTGGAACTTGAAGCCCCTGATGCCCTCCTCCAGGATCAGTCGCTCGGCCTCGCGCGCGCCCATCTTGCCCTTGTGAGGGTCGATGCTGGCGAAGGCGATCATCATGTCGCTGTTCTCGCGCGCGGCCTGCGCGATCTCCTCGTTGGGAATGCGCCGACGCCCCAGCTGTGCCTCGCTGTCCACCGTGAACATCACCAGCCCGAGCTTGCGCTCGCGGTAATAGGCAATGGTCTCGGCAATGCTGGGGCGCCGGTTGGAGCCGAAATATTTGTCGGCAGCGCGGTCGTATTCCTCGCCGTAGTTGTCAAACGGGTTCCAGCAACTCACTTCGGCGTGGGTGTGGATGTCGATCGCGATCAGGTCCTGGTGTTTCATGCACGCAGTATCGTGCAAGGCAGGCGCAGGCGTCAGTCACCTGGGCTGACCCTGCCCCTAGGGAAAGCACCAAGGGTTCGCACCCCTCAACGGCTGGGCGCCCGTTCGGCCAGGAAGATGTCGATGCGGCGGTTGCGGGCCCGGCCGGCTTCGCTGCTGTTGTCGGCAATCGGCTCGCGCGAGCCACGGCCATCGATGCTGATGCGGGAAGCGGCCACGCCACGGCCAACCAGGTAGTCGCGCGCGCTCTGCGCACGGTTGACCGACAGCGGGTTGTTGATGGCATCGCTGCCGGTGTTGTCGGTATGGCCAACGATGCGCACCTCCATCGAGGGCTGCTGGTTCAGACCTTGTGCAAACTGGTCCAGGATCGGCATCAGACGCGGCTGGATGTCGTGGCGGCCGGTGGCGAACGAGATGTCGTTCGGGATGCTCAGCTTGAGCTGGTTGTCCGCGGTTTGTGTGACCACCGCGCCGGTGCCGGCAGTGGCCTGCTCCATCTGGCGTTTCTTGGCTTCCATCTGGTTCGACCAGACATAGCCGCCCAGACCGCCCAGGGCTGCGCCGATCACGGTGCCGCGGGTGTTGCCGCCGATCACCTGGCCGGCGACCGCACCGACCGCAGCGCCAGTGGCCGCGCCGCGCTGCTGGGGCGTCATGGTTTCGCAACCGGCCAGCACGGCCACGCCGGCCAGCACCAGGGCAGTGCGTGTCCAGGCCTTGTGGTAAGAGGTTTTCATGGGTCTTGTCCTTTCTGTAGTCAACATCGGGCCCGAGTGAACAGGCACGGGAAAAGCTTACATAAAAGGCATGCTCTTGCTGTAAACAAATGTTGTCGGTGCGCCGCAGCGCTCAATCGGCCTGGCCAGGCGCCAGCGGCAACATCAGGCGAACACAGGCGCCGCCATCGGCACCGTCGTTGTCCAGCGCCAGACTGCCGCCGAATTGCTGCAGGATGCCGCGCGTCATGTACAGCCCCAGCCCGCCAAACCAGTCCACCACCGGCTGCGTGTCCACAGGCGATTGCAGCAGCGCCTGCGGCAAGCCCGGCCCGGAATCGCTGACCTCGATGCAGGCCTCATGCGCCAGGGCCTGCAGCGACACGGTGATGCGTTGCAATGGTCGGCCCTGCACCGCCTGCATGGCGTTGCGCACCACCTGCAGCAGCGCCTGGGTCACCGCCAGGGCCTGCGCCTGCACCACCACATCCTGCGCGGGCAGCACCAGCTGCAGCTCGATGCGCCGGTACATGAGTTCCTGACGCAGCAAATTGCGCACATCCTGCAGCACCGACTGCAGGGACAGGCGCTGTGGCTGCGTCGGCGGCGGACGCAGAAAACTGCGGATGCGCCCGATCAGCGCCGCAGCCTGGCGCAAGCCCTCCACGGTGCGCGCCAGCACCTGCTGCGCATCCACGCCGGGGGTCTGCACCATGCGGTGGGACAGCTGGGCGCTGAGCCGCGCCGCCGTCAGCGGCTGCAGAATGTCGTGCCCCAGCGAGTTGGCCAGCACCGCCAGCGTGCGCTGGCGGTCCAGCAAGGTCAGGGCCTGCGCCTGCTCGCGCCATTGCTGCGCCTGCCATTGCGCCTGCCGCAGCTGCAGGTTGGCGCGCTGGGCCCGCTCCAGCGCCAGGCCCAGGTAGCCCATGTAGGCCATCAGCACCGTCAGCAGCGACACCAGACCCATGACATGGCTGAGCACCCACTGCTGCATGGCATGCAGCACCGCCTGCCCCCACCAGGTGAGCACCGCGTTGACCACCATGGACACCGTGAACAGGGCAAAACCGGCCACAATGAACAAGGCGTTGCGGCTGCGCTCATGGCGCACCAGCGCCAGTGCCGACACGGTCAGCGCCAGCAACGCCGCACTGTTGCAGGTCCGCACCAGCACCGCCATGCCCGACGCGTGCCGGTGCTCAAAACCGGCCGCCAGCACCAGGCCATAGGCCAGCACCACCGCCAACAGCACGCGCCAGGACCAGGGGCGGCCCACATCCATGCGCATCGACTGGGCGTACGTCAGGTAGGACGCCAGCAACAGGGGCTGCGCCAGCAGGTAGGTCCAGACATCGCCAATGCTGCCCCGCAGGGTGATCAGCCAGATGCTGACACCGGCCAGCACGCCGGCCAGACACCACACCCGCACGGGCCACTGCGCCGGCCGCCCCAGCACCAGCCAGGTGGTCAGCGACATGAGCCCGTAGAACAGCGCATTGATGCGGTAACTGGTGGCCAGATCCAGCAGCTCGGTCATGCGACCTCCTGCTGCAGCGGCAGGCACAGCAAGGCCTCGGCCCCGCCGTCCGGGTGGTTGCGCAGGCTCAACTGACCCTGGTGCTGCGCCACGATGTCGTGCGAAATCGCCAGCCCCATGCCCAGGCCATCGGGCTTGGTTGTCACCAGCGGCTCGCCCCAGCGCCCTTGCAGCGCCGGGCTGAGCCCCGGGCCGGTGTCCCGGATGCGCACCTGGATCTGGTCCCCCAAGCGCTCGCAGGACACCGACAGCAGCCGCTGCGGGCTGTTCGCCACGGCCTGCACCGCATTGCGCAGCAGATTGACCAGCACCTGCGACAGGGCCACCTCATCGCCCCGGCAAGGCAAGGGCCCGGGCGGACACAGCAGCCGCAGCTGCACATCGCCTGCGCGCATGTCGGGCTCGACCTGGTCAAGCGACTGCCGCAGCACCTGCTGCAGGTCCAGCACGGCCTGGCTTGCACCAGCGGCATCGCTGCCCGTGCGGATGCGCTGCAGGATCTGCACCGTGCGGTCAATCCCCAGCACCACCTGTTCAAGCCAGGACAGCAGCAGCGGCGTGTTGCCCGCGTCGGCCGCCCACTGGCGCTGCGCGAGCTGGGCATTCATCAGCGCCGCCGTCAGGGGCTGGTTGAGCTCATGGGCCAGCGAGCCCGACAGGATCGCCATGCGCCGGTGCCGGTCCAGGCGCTGAAGTTCTGCAGCCAGCCACTGCGTCTGCCGGGCGCCCTGCTGGGCCAGCCGGGCCTGCACCCGTTCGCTGGCGGCACGGTCCAGCACCATGCCCACATAGCAAAAGTGCCCGATCATGGCCGTGACCAGCGCCGTCAGCGCCAGCAGGCTGGCGTCCCAGGTGTTGCTGAAAGGGCTGGGCACCGCAATGGCCCCCTGGGTCCACAGGGCCTGGCCCGCGAGCACCAGACCCAGCAGCAGGTAGGTCACCGCGATCGTGGCGGCGTTGCCGCTGCGCTGCTGACGCGCCAGCCGCCAGGCCCAGAAGGCGGTCTGGAACGCCAGCAGCCCCAGCGCCAGCCGCACCGCCAGACCGCGCATGGACGGGCTGGCCCAGGCCAGCAAGGCGCTGTAGAACAGCGCACACAGCAGCAACCACAGCGCCAGCACCGGCCCCGACCAGGGCCGCCCCAGCGTGGCACGCAAGGACTGCGACCACAGCACCAGACTGCCCAGCACGCAGGTATTGGCCAGCTGGTAGCTGATCACCGCTGGCAACCAAGGACGCAACCCCATCAGCACGATGCCGACACCCGCCATCCAGCCCCCCAGACACCACCAGCCAACCGCCGCGTCCGAGGCCGGTCTCAGGGACAACCAGACCATCACCGGCAAGGCCAGGAACAGCAAGGCTGCCAGGATCAGGGTCGTCTGACTGTGCAGCATGGGTCAGGCCACCTGCAGGGCACTCTCCAGAGATTCGAGGGTGAAGGGCTTGGCCAGCACCGTCACCCCTTGAAGGTCCTGCGCCCGCTCCTGCAGTTTCTCGTCCAGGGCAGCGGTGATCATGACCATGCGCAACTGCGGCTGCAGGCGCCGCAGGGCCAGCACCAGGTCGGCCCCACTCATGCCTGGCAGGTTCATGTCCAGCACCACCGCCTGCAACACGGCGGGCACCCCGTCCGGGCCAGGCAGGACCAGCTGACCGTCCTGCACCTGCAAGGCCTCGAGCAGCGACTCGGCGCGGTCATGCACGCTCGACGCAATGCCCTTGAAGGACAGCAGCGCCTGCAGCGCCTGGGCAATCTGCACCTCATCGTCGACCAGGGCCACCACCTGTGGCGCAGCCAAAGGCTTGTCTGTCTGCAACTGCACCATGTGCCCAACTCCTCAGGAAACTGCCAACGGAATGGCCAGAATCATAAAAGATGCCCAGCCCGCTGGCCTGAAGCCGCGCAGCCTGTCACTCACTTGATCGCG